>JAEEGL015385278.1_pt1 | contig 20291 bp, 15 predicted proteins | sample 9134231 | NCBI WGS metagenome assembly JAEEGL01 (sample SAMN16246548, study PRJNA631951) | gut metagenome | biome: gut microbiome; feature: rumen; material: fiber-attached | host: Bos | place: Iran: Karaj | collected 2018-10 | reverse complement strand
GTTGTTCTCTTTTGACGGCACAACGTGCACAGGATGGGGAACGGGTGCACGCGGACAGAGAGTGAAGGGATACTTTGATGAGGGCGTCAGCGTAGCAGTTTTCACCGCTGGCAGACGCGAGATCGGGGAAAAGCAGACATCCGCAATAAAGGCGAGAAATGCTGCAAAATGGCTTTCGGAGACGTATCCCAACGTACAGATATTCCTTATAGAGGAACAGCCGTATAAAGACGGGACCTTCGATCAGCCTACGGCGGCCGGTGCCTCTACGATAATCGCAAACGATTATACCGGTACCACTGCGGCGGATCATCTTGCCAGAATAGACGCTCATCTTAAGCTGATGGTTGACGGAATGAAAGTTAAACCCACGATAATCAGCTTCGGTACCGCGGTGCTTGATGGAACGAAAAAGGGAATGTCTCTTTACGGGACCGAAACTCCGTATCTCGGTCATACTAACGCAAACGGATCATATCTTGCCGCATGCATGATATTTGAAGCGGTTTTCGGTAAAGAATCGCCGACAGTCACCGTCAGCGGAGTGACAGATGCCTCTTCTATCAAGGCATTGGCTAAGTCATACGCAGGGAAGACGCTGGCTCCGTCAAGTTCTTCATCGACTTCCGGGACGTCCGGCAGTTCTTCGACGTCAACGTCGTCTTCTGCAGCGTCAGGATCTTCTACAACGACGACGCCCTCTGCTCAGACGCCAGCCAGCACTGAACCTTTGAAAAAAGGGACCCTTCTTCTTGCAGGTGACTTTATTCTAAACGACAACGGCTTTAATGATATCTTTGCCGCGCTTCTTACTGCGGCCGGTCTTGATAAAGCTATCAAATATATCAGTGAAGGATACAGCGCAACGCCGAGTTCAAACGTTTCCCGTCTTGAACTTTACGATATGTTCGCCTTTGACGGAAGCACCTGTACCGGATGGGGAACAGGTGCGCGCGGACAGAGGCTGCAGGGATATTTTGAAGAGGGTGTTGACGCGATAGTACTTACCGCGGGCAGACGTGAGATCGGCGAAAACCAGACTTCCGCAATAAAATCGAGAAATGCAGTCAAATGGCTTTCGGAAACGTATCCGAACGTAAGGATATATCTTATAGAAGAACAGCCCTATAAAGACGGGACTTTTGATCTTCCTACGGCCGAAGGCGCTACAACGATAATTTCCAACAGTTATACCGGAAGCTCTGCCGCAGAGCATCTTTCCAAAATAGACGATCATCTGAACAGGATGGCGTCTGCCTTGAAGACTCAGCCTGTTGTTATAAGCATTGGAACAGCGATCCTTGACGGAACAAAGAAGGGCATGGATCTTTACGGAAAAGAGACCCCGTATCTTGAACATACCAACACAGACGGCACTTATCTTGCCGCTTGCATGATATTCGAAGCTGTGTTCGGCAAAGACTCTCCGAGCGTTTCTCCCGATGGTGTAACAAACGAAGCGGGGCTTAAAGAGCTTGCAAAAGCATATGCAGGAAAGGCACCTTCAGCGACCGGAACTTCCGACACCGGTTCCGGCACCACGACCGATCCTTCATCCTCGACAGCTTCGACTGAGCCGACGGAGACGGTCAACGTTACTTGGGTGGCGGCAGAGACGGAACCTATGACGTCAGGCACTTTGGTGCTTGCCGGTGACTTCCTCCTTAACGATAACGGATTTGTCGATATGCTCAAGTCTTTGATGACGGCGGGCGGTGTATCCGGCAATATCGACGTCATTGCAGAAGGATACTCGGCGACTCCGAGTTCGAACGTTTCTCGTCTTGAACTTTATGACATGTTTAAATATGACGGAACTACCTGCACCGGATGGGGAACCGGAGCAAGAGGAAAAAGACTTCAGGGATATTTTGACAACGGTGTCGATTATGCGGTCTTTACCGTCGGCAGACGTGAGATCGGACCTACGCAGAGCAATGCTGCAAAAAATATCAGCGCAGCAAAATGGCTCACGGAGACTTATCCGGAGGTATGTTTCCTGTTTATCGAAGAGCAGCCCTATCTTGACGGGACTTTCGATATGATGACGACCGATACAGGAACGACTCCCATAAAGACAAGTGCGACCGGAGATACTTCGGCAGAGCATCTTGAAAAGATCGATGCTTACCTTGATCTGATGGCGACACAAACGGCAAAAGCACCGATAGTCATAAAGGTAGGGAGCGCATTTAACCAAGGTGTTGCACAGGGCCTTTCACTTTATAATGATATGACCCCTTATAAAACTCACTCTAACATAAACGGATCTTATCTTGCGGCATGCATGGTTTACGAAGCCGTTTTCGGAAAAGATGCGACCGCTCTTACCGTAAGCGGACTTACCGATACGGATTCGCTTTTAGAGCTTGCAAAAGCAAATAAGGCAGTGACCGTTTCCTCTGAGTCGATAACTTACGCGCCGATTGAAGAAAGCAACGTGATCAAGCCGGTCCAGCCGACAACGAAGGAATATAACGTCCTTGTTCTTGCAAGCAAAGTCACAAAAGATGGCGGAGCGTTGACTATGCTTGATGAGCTTGCGCGTGTCGCCGGTTTCAATCTCAACGTTATCGCAGTTGACGGAGACTACTCTCTTGAAGGCTTTTTGACGACCGATACGTTTAAAAATGTCATGGAATACAACGTGGTAAAGTTTGACTTCGTCGTCGTCGAAGCAGGAAGGGACGCTGTCCTCTATGATTCAAATGCAAAAGCAAAAGAACTGAAAGCGCTTGCAGATCTTGAAGCTTTGGTTCTCGAGAACAATCCGAAAGCCAAAATAGCTGTAATAGCTCCTTATGCGAGACAGAATACCAAAGGCTATTATTTCGGGCTCCAGAATAAGAATAACGGCATTTCAACCGTCTCCGAGTACAACGAGCTTATCAAGGCGTATGCTCAGTCTCTTGTCGATTCTCTTCAGAATCCCGGCTTTGTTATCAGCGTAGGCGACGCGTTCATCAGTGCATCCGGAGCCGGAGTTCAGACTTATGCAAATATAGCATCTGATTTTGCATCCGATGCAGGCTCGTATATCATTGCAAACATGTTGTTTGCAAGACTGCTTCGCGGCTCACCTTTGGCAAATAACTATACCGCTGATCTTGATGAATCTACTGCGGCAACGATCAAGCAAATTGCTTACAGCACTGTTTTCGGCAAATAAGCAAATCAATAAAAAAGGACCCTTAGTAAAAAGGGTCCTTTTTTTATTCGACTTTTGCTTATGAGATATTTATGATACGATCTGCTTTTTGGAGTCGCTTATTTTCCTTGCAAGGTAAACGAACGGAGTGTCGAGAAGACTGGTAAAGACGTATATAACATAGCTTGAAAGGAAGACGGAAATAAACGTTCCGGTATCGAAGGTCCCGTAAAAAGCAAATGTAGTGAACAGAAGTGTGTTTACTATCTGGCTTATAAGAGTTGAGCCGTTATTTCTGAGCCATAAGAATCTTCGGCGGTTGCCGAAGCGTTTTTCGGTAAATGCCCACCATTTGTGATAAAGCCATACGTCAAAGAATTGGCTTATTGCATAAACCGAGAGAGAGGCCAGAATGATCCTCGGCGTAGACGAAAAGACTGTATGTATAGCAGGAGATACCGTGTCGTTTACACTCGGCGTGTAGAGAAGCCAGCTTTGGGAAAGGACAAGAAAAAATACAGACGAGAAGATTCCGGTCCACACAGCGGTGTTAGCAGCTTTTTTGCCTTCGCATTCGGAAAGGATATCCGTTATTAAAAAAGTTACCGCAAAAAGGACGTTTCCCAGTGTCTGCTCCATGCCGAAAGCATATATCAGTATCGTCACTTCAATATTGGCGAGAACGGTCGCTACGGCTGAGAGACAGTAAAGACCTATTTTTCCGAACAGTTTGTAAGCAAGAAGGGTTGAACCGAAGATAAAGAGTAAAGATGCGATAAGTATCAGTGCGTTGCTCATTTTTATTCTCCTTTTTACGGGATGCAAAAAGAATAAAAAGTCCTTAGTCATTGACTAAGGACATAATTATACCTTATGCTTCCTTAGTTTTGTTTCATCCGTTTTTACTTGTATAACGGATCGGCAGGATGGTTTCGAACTGCCGTTTGCCGAGTATCTGCGGGATATTATATCATATCTTTAATAGTTAGCAAGAATAATCTTTATTTTTATTTGAGGTGTTTTGATTTTGTATCAATGGTTTTTCCGAAAACGAAAAAACGCTGATACAGAAACTCGGTAGTGAAGTTGAGAAGCATGTTAAGCACCGTGACAATATACTCGTTCCAGTTCAAAGAAACGGTAAGGGATTTTTCAAGAAGGGTAGACAAAGGAGTAAACACAACGTAGTAACATGCTGTTTTAAGCATTGCCACGGGAATGTTTGCCGAAGATTTGAAGGTAAAACTTCTGTTCAGAGTAAAGTTCCATAAAACGGAAAGAACGAGCGCAATGAGGTATGAAAGCCAGTATTGAAGATGCAAGAGCTCGTTTAAAAGCGTAAAAGCGCCTATCTCGATTATTCCGGCGCTTACCGAAAAGACAGTGAACTTGAATACTCTGAAAAGCTCTTTTCGTCGGTCGGCGCTTTTTTTCATATCGTATCTCTCATTCGGATATCATATTTTTTTATAAAAGTCGAAGGCAAAATCATAAAACTCCTGCATCGATCTTGAAAAAACTCTGTTTTTTCTCCAGACCAAACCCAATTTACGTTTGTCGGAAGGATAGGTAAGGTCAATGAACGTTACGTCTTTTTCATCAGTATGCATCGCAGCGTTTTTTGTCGTTATGCTTACGCCATGGCTTTCCGAAACCATCTTATCTCTGAGGGTGTAGTCACAGACCATTATTACGTTCGGGTCAAATCCGGCTTTTTTATATAGGTATGAGATAAACTGACCGAGACTGGTGTTTTGATCGAGATTGATGAAATGCTCTTTGCTGCATTGACGAAGATCGACGCATTTCAAGCCGGCAAGCGGATGCGTTTTGTTTACCAAAAGAACCATTTCATCTTCATATAAAATTTTATATTGTATATTTTCCTGGTCGAGCTGTTCGATCCCGTTTATTCCGCCGATATACATATCGATTTTTCCGTCGACCAAATTATCGGTAAAATCGAATGACTCGATAGAATAACGGTTTATTTTGATTTCGGGGTGGAGAACGTGAAACTTTTGAAAAACTTCCATCCATATATATGGACTTAACAGACCGAGACTCAATTCGGAATCTTCGGCGTCACGCATCCTGTTGAGGACGGTTTTTCCGTTTTCAAGAGCGAGGAAAACGTCTTCAACGTACTTTTTGTATTCTGCACCGTATTTCGAAAGTTCTATGCTCCTGCCTTTTCTAACAAAAAGGGGAACGTTAAGTTCGTTTTCAAGCTTTTTCATCGTTGCGCTGAGCGAGGGTTGAGATATATACAGCATCTCAGCAGTTTTTGACACGTGCTGTGTCTTTGCAAGCTGCAAAAAATACCACAGTTGAAGAAGTTCCATACGGGTCTCCTCTTGTCGGATAGTTATATAAATTAAAATCAATTATTATATGCAGTAGTATATCATTGACTATATAATAAGTCAATGGTATATTTACAGATAGAAGGAGTAATATTTTTCTTCTACAGAAAGGAGACTTCATGGATAACAAAATGATAAGGATCGGCGTTGATGTCGGAGGCACGAATACCGATATATGCGCCATCGATGAAAACAACGGTGAATTGATGGTTTACAAGCTTCCGTCATCGTTGTTTGACCAGTCTGAAGCCGTTATTCAGGGAATCAAAGCAATAGCCAAGGAGTATGGCTTTCAGGGTAAGGACGTCAGCAGATTCATGCACGGAACTACTGTTGCAACGAATGCTATCCTGGAATGCAGAGGTTCAAAGGAAGCGCTTATAACGACCGGCGGATTTCGTGACCTTCTCGAGATCGGAAGACAAAAAAGGCCCGACCTGTATGATCAGCAGGCTGAGAAGCCCAAAACTCTCATCCCGAGAGACCTTCGTTTCGAGATAAATGAGAGACTCGACTATGAGGGCGACGTCGTAAAGCCTATATCCAGAGAAGAAATAGAAAAAACAGTCGAGCTGATAAAGGAAAAGGGCGCTGAGGCTGTCGCCGTCATGCTCCTTAATTCATATTTGAATCCCGAAAACGAGCTTTTGGTAAAGCAAATCGTATCCGAAAAAATACCCGGGGCTTTCCTTACCGTTTCCAGCGATCTTTCTAAACAGTTCAGAGAGTATGAGAGACTTTGCGGTGCAGTCCTGAACTCATTTGTCGGACCCGAAGTCAAAAAGTATATGAACAACCTTAAAAAGACGCTTGAGTCCGAAGGAATAAAAAAATCATATATCAACCACTCGAACGGCGGTCTTATGTCGATCGACGAGTCGATGAGTTATCCTGTAAAAACCGCGTTGTCAGGACCTGCGGCCGGCGTTGTCGGCGCTCAGTATATTTCATCTCTTATCAAGGAAAAAGATCTTATCACGATCGACATAGGTGGAACCAGTACCGATATCAGCCTTGTCGTCAACGGACAGTTTGAAGCCTCCGATGAAAGGACCATAAGCGGATATCCCGTAAGGATACCTTCGATAGACATTACCACCATCGGCGCCGGAGGCGGAAGTATTGCATGGATCGACAGCGGCGGTATACTTAAAGTCGGTCCTCAGAGCGCAGGAGCAAGTCCCGGACCTGCATGTTACGGCTTAGGCGGTAAAAACGTTACTATTACCGACGCTCGTGTCGTTCTCGGTCACCTCAACAACAAATACCTTCTCGGCGGAAGACTTCCCATAAAGTCAGAGCTTTCTGAAAAAGCCGTTCACGAGCTTTCTGAGAAGATCGGCATGGATTTTGCCGAAACTGCGCGCGGAGTTATTTCTGTAAGTAATTCGAACATAATTAAAGAGATCAAAAACGTTACGGTCGCCAAGGGTTACAATCCCGGAGATTTTTGTCTCGTAGCATTCGGAGGCTCGGGACCGCTACATGCCGCCGAACTTATGGACGAAATGGCGATAAAGAAAGCCCTTATACCCAATAAGCCCGGACTTCTTGCCGCATACGGTCTGCTGACCGAGGATATGCGCAGAGATTTTGTCCAGACTTACGTCATGGAGCTTTCCGCCGACGTAATGAAGACGGTTGAAAAACGCTTCAGATATCTTGAAAAAGAAGCAGACGAATGGTTCGATAAGGAAAAGATAGACATTTCGAGCCGCACAAGGGAATATTTCCTCGATATGAGATATAAAGGACAGAACCACGAGATAAGAGTTCCCATAAGTGCCGACGATATTTATTCGGAGAAAACCATACGCGACGCCTTCATAAAAACATATATGCGTCTTTATTCCTTCAGCTCCGACGACAGCGTTCAGATAGTAAACTTCGGCCTGTCGGCAATAGGCACAATTATGCATCCCCTCGTTACCGAGGACGCATATGACGGCGTTAATGCAGAAAAGGCCGTTATCGGAAGCAGAAAAGTCTATGAGGGCGACGGGAAATACGTTGACTATATTCTTTATGACAGAGAGAAGCTCAGAAACGGAAACGTAGTTTTCGGACCTGCGATTATCGAGCAAATGGACAGCACTACTCTCGTCCATTCGGGCCAGAAGGCAACCGTGGACAAATACCTTAATATGATCTTAGAGCGCAGGTGAGGGGAGGAAGAGTTATGAAGGAAATAAATTCTATTACCCTGGAAATAATCGCCAACGGTATTACTTCCATAGCTGAGCAAATGGGAGTTATCCTTGCCAAAACCGGATACAGCACAAACATCAAGGAAAGAAAGGATCTTTCTGTCGCGGTCTTCAGCCCTAAAGGAAAGCTTTTATCTTTGGCACAGCATATTCCTCTTCATTTCAGCTCGCTTTCCGGTGCGGTCGAAGTCCTTACGAGCAAATACCGTCCCGAGGATATTCACGACGGTGATATTTTCATTGCAAACGATCCTTATTTCGGCGGCGGCTCTCATCTTCCGGACATCGTTCTGCTCAAACCCGTTTTTTATAATGGTGTTCTGACGGCGTTTATGGTCAATACCGGACACCATGCCGATAAGAACCGCAAAGGTCCTACCATATATGACGAAGGCTTGAGGATACCGCTTATAAAGCTTTACAGCAAAGGCAAGATCCTTCAGGACGTCATGGATCTTATAATGCTCAATTTCCAGATGAAATACGAGCGTCTCGGCGATCTTAATGCGCAGATCCTTACCAATCAGTATGGATCGGATAAGCTTGTTGAGCTTATCGATAAGATCGGACTTGATACTTATGAGGAGTTTTGCACCAAATGGCTTGAATACGGAGAGAAAAAGGCAAGGATAGCTGTTTCGGCCTTGCCGGACGGTGAGTATTCGTTCGAAGATTATCTTGACGACGACGGCAGCGGAACGAAGAATATTTGCATCAAAACGAAAATAACAGTTGACAAGGATCAGATTACGTTTGATTTTACCGGCTCTGCTCCGCAGGGGAAAAGCCCATATAACTGTGTACCCTGCGCATTAAAAGCTACGGTATATTATTCGATGATGGCGATTCTTGACAAGACCATTCCCGCCAATTCGGGCTTCTTTGACAGTATAAATATAGTTGCCGAACCCGGAAGCATCGTATCGGCTACTGAGCCTGCGCCTACGTCAGACCGTGAGACAACCGCGCAGAGGATCGCAGACGTTATATTCGGCGCTTTCTCAAAGATGGATCCGACTCGCGTTACCGCCGCGGGCAACGGGGCAATGAGTTACTTCTTCTTCTCCGGCACTGACAAAAGGACGAACAACCCCTACGTTTACGTTGAGACGATAGGCGGCGGATCGGGTGCAAGATACAATAAGGACGGCATGGATGCAGTCCAGGTCCATATGACGAATACTTCAAACCTTCCTGTTGAAGCACTTGAAATGGAATATCCGCTTATGGTCGAGAAATATGCCCTGTCCGAGAACAGCTGCGGCGCAGGTAAATACAGAGGCGGTATGGGCATCGTCCGCTCAATAAAAATCACGGAAAAGAGCGAAGATACCGTCCTTGTAAGCGCATCTACAGAAAGGAGCGTTATAAGACCGTGGGGACTTGAAGGCGGCAAAAGCGGAGGAAACTCTTCGATCAAGGTTTTCCGTGACGGAAAGGTCATTTCGGATAAATCCAAGCCGCGCAACATCGCTCTTAAAACCGATGATATAGTTCAGCTCACTACGGCAGGAGCCGGAGGATACGGTCCTGTAAGCGAAAGAGACCCTGAGATCCTTCGTAAAGAACTCAGAGAAGGTATCATCGATGAGACTTGGCTTAAAGAGGCCGGAGTCGACTTATCGCGTTGACATAAATTATTATATTTACCTAAAAAGAGCGTGCCGCATTCGGCACGCTTTTTTATTTGACTTTATCAAGCTTGATCTCCCACCACAAGTTCTGTTTTTCATAAAGAAAATCAAAACCGCATCTTTTAAGCACGTTCTGAGATTTTATATTGTCAGGTTTAGTGTCTGCACGGACGGTTTTGATCCCATGTTTTTTTCCGAAAATAAGAAAGGCTTCAAGTGCTTCCGTCATATATCCTTTGCCTGTATATGATGGGTTCATTCCGTATCCGACCTCAGTTATACCGTTTTTCGGCACGTATTTGTAATCGATCGAACCAATGATGTGATCGTTTTCTTTTAAAACGATCAGAAACTCTGTAAAGAATAGATAATGATTCGGGTCATCTGAAATCTCGGCTTCGAGTTTTTTAAGATAGCTTGTAAGAAGGTGATCAAGTTCTTCGCCGCGATAAACGACTCCGAACTCTTTTTCAAAGCACGGTATGTCTCTGTTGAAGAGGGCAAGATTATCGGCTGTATAGGGGAATAATACGAGTCTTTCAGTCTCGATCATATCAACCATTTTATTTATGTTCATTACTTGATCCTCGTTATAAAAACGCTTTTTGCCGACAGACAAAAAGCGTTGATGCATGGTGGAGACAGCGGGGATCGAACCCACGACCTCTCGCGTGTGAGGCGAACGCTCTAACCAGCTGAGCTATGTCTCCGATTAAAAGTAAAAGGGGCTTAAAACCCCTTACACTGTTTTTGGTGACCCGTACGGGAATCGAACCCATGTTTCCGCCGTGAAAGGGCGGTGTCTTAGCCGCTTGACCAACGGGCCGAAATGGTAGCGGCGGTTGGATTTGAACCCACGACCTGCCGGGTATGAACCGGATGCTCTAGCCAACTGAGCTACGCCGCCAAATTATTGCCCACGATTAAGCGGGCAAGAATTATTATAGAACATTTTCAAGATATTTGTCAATAGATTATTTATTAAAAAAGAGCAAAATCACATAAGGCGGAAAGTATAATAGACGGCGCAGCAAACGAGGAATACTGCTGACGCGTAAAAGACGTAGGTAACGATAAAGGACGGCAGGAATATACATGCAATAACTATTGCAAGAGTTATTCCGTAGATCAGAAGTACTGCATTTTTCGATGGAATGAGGGTAGGCTCAAATATCTTTGCTTTTTTGCCCAAAAGAGATAATTTGCCTGTTTTCTTTGAAGCAAAATAAACGGAAACGGCACACGCACAGACCAAAACGGAAAGTCCTCCGGCAACAAACTTGTACAGAGTCGATTCTGTCTGCGAGATCAAATAAAGCATCAGCGTTATGATGCCGTGAGTAAGCAAAAGCCAAAAGAAAGACTTTTGATATACGTTATAAACCAGATAAAAGATCACAAGTGCCGGTATAAAAACGTATATGAACTTCATCGCAAGAAAGTAATCTACATAAAGAAAAAGCGAGCATACTGCGGCAGCAAGGAACAGACATGAAAGAAACAGAGGGTTGAAGATCTTTTCCGACTTGAAAGTATCTTTTTTATTTGAAACAAAAAAACATATGAATGAACAGATAAATGCTACGAAAAAAACAACAGAGAGGATGAGGACTGCAGTATGCGTTGTATGATAAGAAATCGGTATGTCAAGTGATTTGTGCAGATAAGAGAAAAGACAAAGCATAACGGCACCGGCGATAAACGCTGCAAGCACCTTGTTGGACGTTTGTTCTTTAACTTTCTTGCTTTTCATTGTTTCACGCTCCGATATCAAAATTGCCGGTGAAAAACATAATCGAACATAATGCCGCTACAGGCGCAGTCTCGCAGCGCATTATACGCGGTCCTATCGAAACTATTGGAATCCCGTGACTTTTTGCCGAGGAAACCTCCGAGTCTGAAAAACCGCCCTCAGGACCGGTTATCAGTGAGTAGTCGGTTTTATCTGAAGAGGAAAGAACAGAGGACAAAGAGAGCATGTTTTCATTTTCGTATAAAAACAACGTAGTTTTGTGAAGTGCTGCCTTTTCAAGCATTTCATCGAATGAAAGGATCGACCCGACGGTAACTTTTTGTGATCTGCCTGACTGGCGAACAGCTTCATCAGCAATTTTTTGATAGCGCATCTGCTTCTTTGCGTATTCGGATTTATCGGGCCTTGCGATACAGCGATCGGATATAAAAGGGACGATCGCAAAAGCGCCGCATTCAACGCATTTTTGAACGGTATAGTCAAATCTGTCTCCTTTTGAAAGAGCGGCAAAAACTGTCACCTCAGCGGACGGCTGATTTGAAAAGGGAACTGATGAGATTATTTTGGCTTGAACAAGATCCTTTTTTACATTTGATACGATGCATTCATGCTTCATTGAATTATCATCGCAGACGGTGAGATGCTGACCGATCCTCGTGCGTAAAACAAGAGCTAAATGCTTTGAATCGTCAGGCGTGAAAGTGATAATATCATCCGCTATGTTTTCGGTTGAAACAAAGAAAGACAAGCTGTTATACCTCTCAAATCCATTTCTTATTTATTATAACAAAATACGGTATTTTTGTCCAGTGTTTAATTGAACTCGAACATAGCCCAACCGGAGTCTCTTTTTTCCGCTGAAAGCTTTAATCCTGAGGATAAATAAGCATTCAAAACCTCATCGGCTCTCGTATCTATTATACCCGAAACGATTATTTTACCGCCCTTTGCGAGCCAATCAAGAAAAAAGGGGAGCATTTCCATAACAACGTCGGCAACTATATTTGCAACAATAAGATCAAACGGGCCGCTTTCGGAAACAGTATTTCTTAACGCAGGATCGTTTATTACATTTCCCAACAACGTATTCCATCTGTCGTTGGGGATACTGTTCAGTCGCATATTCTCCGCAGTAGCGGTCATTGCGTTTTCTTCGATATCAAAAGCAAGTGCGTGATTTGCGCCCAGAAGAAGTGAAGCGCATGCAAGTATACCGCTCCCGCATCCTGCGTCAAGAACTTTTTTGCCTTTAAGATCTATCTCTTGAAATCTTTCAAGACACATTTTTGTGGTCGCATGTGAACCTGTACCGAAGCTTGATGCAGGGTCTATGACAAGTTCCTTTTTTCCGGAAACGTCTGCTTCTTCCCATGAAGGTCGAATAATCAAGCCGCTGCCCACCGAAAACGGCTTAAAAAAGTTTTTCCAGTTGTTTTGCCAGTTTTCATCTTCAACGATCACGGTGACAAGGTCAAGCGATCCGTAAAAATCTTTCAAACCTTCGTTCTTCAGATCGTCTGTAATTTTCTTTATTTCTGATACTGTTTGAATACCTTCTTCGGTATTGTCGACGAAAAAAGAGACCGTTACCGGCCTATCCGGGTTTTCAAAGACTTCCTCTCCGATATAATCCCAGCGTGGCGAAGGCGAGGAGATCAGCTCTTCAACTGTTTTGGGGTCGTCAATTATACATGCACCGCATAACGGTGAAATAGAATCGGCTATGATATCGGCTGCATCATGGGTCGTCGTGATTATCCCTTTTATATAATTCATTAAAAAACCTCATTTCGCTTTTTTGAAATTATAACATAAAAAAAGCTCTTGTAAAATAGGCGCGATGCATATAAAATCATAATTAATAAAAAAGCGGAGGCTTAAATGGATCTTTGTAATACAAAAGAACTGGATCTGCTTTTGAAAAAACACGGTTTTTCTTTCTCAAAAGGGCTCGGACAAAACTTTTTATGCGATCCGTCTGTTCCCGTAAAAATAGCGGAAAACGCGAACATTGACAAAGAGACGTGCGTTTTGGAAATAGGTCCGGGCGTTGGATCGCTTACCGTTGAACTCTGCAAAAGGGCATATAAAGTTTTGTCAATTGAACTTGACAAAAGGCTGTATCCCATTCTCAATGAGACAGTCGGTCACTTTGATAATTTTTCTCTTATCGAAGGTGACGTCCTTAAAACAGATCTTAAGAAAATATGCAAAGAGTTTGAAGGTCATAAGATAGTAGCGTGTGCAAATCTTCCTTATTATATTACGTCTCCTGCGATCACGGCTCTTTTGGAAGCCGGTTGCTTTGACAGCGTTACCGTTATGGTTCAGAGGGAGGTCGCCGAAAGGATAAGTGCTTTGCCGGGGACTAAGGAATACGGTGCTTTTACGCTGTTGATCAAATACTATTCAGACCCTTCATTGCTTTTTGACGTTGGCAGAGAATGTTTTACTCCTCAGCCAAAAGTCGATTCTGCAGTCGTCAGGTTGGATTTTAAGAAAAACGGTTTTTTGACGCCTAATCAACAAGAGTATTTCAGAATTGTCCGAAGCGCATTTATGCAAAGAAGAAAAACTCTTGCAAACTGTTTTCGTTCATCCTATGGATTAACGAAAGACGAAGCGTCTGACATTTTGAGCACCTTGGGTTTAAGGCCCGATATAAGAGGCGAGGCGCTTTCGCCCGAACAGTTCGCAAATCTCTCCGAATTGATAAAAACGATTGAAAACAGAAAGAAAGGTCTTTGAGAAAAATGATAAAATACATTTTGTTTTATTTGGCTTTGATCAACGTTATCTCATTTATAGTCTGCGGAGCTGATAAATCTGCAGCAAAAAGAAATAACTGGAGAGTACCGGAAAAAACACTTTTCCTTCTTGCCATCGTCGGAGGAAGTATCGGCGTATGGGCTGGAATGTACTTTTTCAGACACAAGACAAAACATTGGTATTTTGTTTGGGGGATACCGGCCATACTGGTCATTCAGGTCGTACTTGTCGTTCTTATAATTACTAAGGTCATAACGCTTAATTGAAATTGAATGTTGTCGGCTGAAAGATCATCTTTCGGCCGACTTTTTTAAAAAGCATATTGTTAATGAACGGATAATATGGTAAAATAAAATGAAAATGAAATAAAACAATTCGGAGGGTATAAAAATGTCAGGTCATTCAAAATGGCATAATATCCAGAAAACAAAGGGCGCGGCAGACGCTAAAAAAGCAAAGATCTTTACCAAGTACGCGAGAGAAATGGCTATTGCTATAAAAGAGGGCGGGGGCGCCGACCCCGCAGCCAACTCAAAGCTTTCTGCAGTCATCCTCAGAGCCAAATCCGAGAACGTTCCTAACGATAATATCAACAGGGTCCTTCAAAAATACCAGAGCGGTGCAGCCGCTGAAGCATACGAATACGTATCTTATGAGGGCTACGGTCCGTGCGGTGTCGCGATCATCGTCGAAGCTCTTACCGATAACCGCAACAGGACCGTTTCCGACGTAAGACATTACTTTGATAAATACGGCGGAAATCTCGGCACGACAGGCTGTGTTTCATGGCAGTTCAGTAAAAAAGGCGTTATCGTTATAAACGGTGAAGATCTTGATGAAGACACCGTTATGATGGAAGCTCTTGACGCGGGTGCGGAAGATTTTTCCGCAGAGGATGGCGTTTTTGAGATTTATACCGATCCCGATTCTTTTGATGATGTTCGCGAGAAGCTGAAGAGCACAGGATATACTTTTGAGGGAGCGCAGATTGAGATGGTCCCTCAGACTTATGTGCCCATCACCGGCGAGGACAATATCAAAAATATGGAAAAAATGCTCGAGATGATGGAAGATAACGACGACATACAGAACGTCTGGCATAACTGGGATAACGCGGATTAATTTTCTTTTTAAGGATTTGTTTTGTTTATGATCGACCGTTCTAAAATCAGGAACTTTTCTATAATCGCTCATATCGATCACGGTAAATCAACTCTCGCAGACCGCCTTCTGGAAATGACCGATACCGTTGCCGAGCGTGAGATGACCTCTCAGGTCCTTGACAATATGGAGCTTGAAAAAGAGAGAGGAATAACGATCAAGGCAAGAGCCGTTTTGCTTGAGTATAAAGCAGACGATGGTGAAACATACAGACTTAATCTGATCGATACTCCGGGACACGTTGACTTCAACTATGAAGTATCACGTTCTCTTGCAGCATGCGAAGGAGCCCTTCTTGTCGTTGACGCCGCGCAGGGGATAGAAGCACAGACCTTGGCAAATACATATCTTGCGCTTGAAGATGATCTTGAGGTCTTACCGGTCATAAATAAAATTGATCTTCCGTCTGCAGATCCTAAAAGAGTAAAAGATGAGATAGAAAACGTTATCGGCATACCTGCACAGGATTCGCCCGAGATCTCAGCAAAGACGGGAATCAATATCGGTTCTGTACTTAAAATGATCGTAAAGGATATCCCGGCGCCCAAAAAAGGCGGGGATAAGGCTCGTGCGCTTATTTTTGACAGTCAGTATGATTCATACCGCGGCGTTATCGTTTACGTACGGGTTTTTGACGGTGTCTTCACTCCCGGAATGAAGATAAAGATGATGTCTACAGGTGCGGAGTTTCAGGTCGTTGAATGCGGATACATGCGTCCCTTCGGACTTGAGCCCGCGGACTCCCTCTCAGACGGTGAGGTCGGTTATATCACGGCAAGCATTAAAAACGTTCGAGATACCCGCGTTGGCGATACCGTGACCGATGCGGATGACCCTGCCGATGCTCCGCTGAAAGGTTATCGCAAGGTCCAGCCCATGGTATTCTCAGGCTTGTATCCCGCAGACGGTAAAAAATATCCCGATCTGAGGGATGCCTTGGAGAAACTTCAGCTGAATGACGCTTCGCTGACTTATGAGCCCGAAAGTTCCGCTGCTCTCGGTTTCGGCTTCAGATGCGGATTCCTGGGTCTTTTGCATCTTGAAATCATTCAGGAACGCCTGGAAAGAGAATATAATCTTGACCTTATAACCACAGCTCCGAGCGTTATTTATCGTATCAAAATGATGAACGGCGAGGAGATCGAGATAGATAATCCGCTTAACTTTCCAAATCCCGCCGAGATAGAATACACGGAAGAACCTATCGTAAAAGCCAATATTTTTACCCCTTCTGAATACGTTGGGAATATTATGGAACTTTGTCAGGAAAGACGCGGAGTTTTCAAGGATATGAAATATCTTGACGCTGCACGCGTTGAAGTTCACTACGAATTACCTCTTAATGAGATTATATATGACTTTTTCGATGCGCTTAAATCAAGGACGAGAGGGTATGCTTCGCTTGACTATGAGCTTCTTGAATACAGAAAAGCAAATCTTGTTAAACTTGACGTTCTTCTTAACGGCGATCCTGTCGACGCTCTGTCATTTATAGTCCATGCGGACAAGGCTTACGAACGCGGCAGGAGAATAGCCGAAAAGCTTAAAGATAATATTCCGAGGCAGATGTTTGAGATCCCGGTTCAGGCTGCCATAGGCGGAAAAGTCATTGCAAGAGAAACTGTAAAGGCACTTCGTAAAGACGTTTTGGCAAAATGCTACGGTGGCGATATAACGAGAAAAAAGAAGCTCCTGGAAAAGCAAAAGGAAGGTAAAAAGAGGATGCGCTCCTTCGGATCGGTCCAAGTCTCACAGGAAGCCTTTATGGCTGTTCTTCGCCTTGATGATGAATAATTCACAGTATACCTCGGGGATCTACGTCCATATACCTTTCTGCAGAAAAAAGTGCGATTACTGCGACTTTTATTCTTTGCCTTCCTGCAGTGAAAGCCTTATGGACGACTATCTTGATGCTGTTGTCCTTCAAATGAGCGAATACTCTCTGGGAGGAATGAAATATCCCGCAGACACGCTTTATATCGGCGGCGGGACGCCGTCTTTGTTCGGCGAAAAAAGGCTTGCCATTCTTATCAAAGAGATAAGGAAGCATTTTGATCTTTCCGAAAAAGCCGAGATAACTGTGGAAGTCAATCCGGAAAGTGCGGGGAAAAGCCTTTTTAAAACACTTAAAAAATCAGGTGTCAACAGGATATCCGTCGGCATTCAGTCCTCTGATAACTCTCAACTTGCCATGCTCGGAAGGATACACAGTTTTGAAACAGCGGTAAATGCAGTTCATTTATGCCGTGAATACTGCTGTGATAACGTTTCCGTTGATCTGATATACGGATTACCGGGACAGGATCTTGAAAGCTGGGCAAGATCGTTGAAAGATGTTGTCCTGCTTGATCCTAAACATATCTCGTGTTATGCTCTGACGCCGGCGGAGAATACTCCGATTTATGAGATAAAAGACACGCTTCCGGACGATGATGCGGTCGCAGATATGTATTTATATGCAGTCGAAGTCTTAAAGAAAAAAGGTTATCTCCAATATGAGATTTCCAACTTTGCTCAAAGAGGCTATGAATCGAGACATAATCTTAAATATTGGTCAATGAAGCCGTATATAGGTCTTGGCGCTGCGGCACACAGCTTTTTCGGGAACAAGCGTTTTTCTGTTATAAGAGATATTAATGAATATATCGGAAGGATGCGCTCAGGAGCGCCTGTGATTGAAGACGCCGACGATACAGACTCTATAGACAGGGTCGGGGAATACATCATGCTCGGACTCAGGAAAAACTCCGGTATCGATGCGGATGATTTTTATAAAATTTTCGGAAGAGATTTCGGACCTTATGCCGGAAGACTTGAAAAATACGTTGAAAAAGGATACGCTGTCCACGAGGGAAGCGTGTTCAAACTTGTCCCGAAAGGGCTTTTCGTTTCCAATACAATAATCTCTGACGTTTTGGATATTTAGGGGAATATTCTATGAAGCTCACCGATCTGACAAATGAATATTACTCTCTGTCAATAATCGGTATGTGTAAAAACGCCGGCAAGACTACCGTTTTGAATCGAATGATCGACGAGCTTTCAAGAGACAGAAAACAGTTTGCGATAACGTCCATCGGCCGTGACGGTGAGGGAAGCGATCTTGTAACCGGAACGCACAAGCCCGGTATTTATGTCCCTGAAGATACTCTTGTTGCGACTGCCACTCAAATGCTCAAATATTGCGACGTTACGAGAGAGATCCTTGATACCACAGGATTTACCACACCCTTGGGAGAAGTAGTGATATTCAGAGCAAGAAGCGACGGTAAAGTACAGATAGCAGGTCCGTCGCTTGTTTCTCAGCTTGTTGTAGTAAGAGACAAGTTCAGAGATTTCGGAGCCGAAAGGGTAATGCTTGACGGAGCGATAAGCAGAAAAACTCTCTGTTCACATAACGTCTCCGACGCTACGATCCTTTGCACTGGTGCTTCCTATGACCGAAACATAGATAAGGTCGTTGATGATACAAGCTTTATTTGTCGGCTGTTGATGCTGCCGACTTTATCGGATATAAGGCTGAAAGAAATATCCGAGAGTTTTGACAGAGGTTGTCTTGCAACAGACATCGACGGAAATGAGATCATAGTAAAGGATCTTGAAAAAACTCTGAGAGAAAAAAAGATAAAGACTGTTTTTTTCGGCGGCGCTTTATCCGACAGCCTTCTTAAACCCCTTATCATGTCCTCGACTTCGCTCAAAAACGTTTGTTTTGTTGCTAATGACGCAAGCAAGTTCGTAATGAAAAGCGATACGTATAAAAAAATCAAAGCGAAAGGCGCCGATTTTGCCGTTATTAACGGTGTTAATCCGGTCGCCGTCACTATCAATCCCTTCTCCGCTTACGGCTTCCATTTTGATAAGGACATTTTCATGAGCAAAATGAAAGAAAACATTACTCTTCCTGTAGTAAATGTGGAGGATATGCAATGAATGTTTCTTTTGAACAAAAGACAGATATAGGATTTCAATATGTGCTTGATCTTATAGAGCCGTGTTCCTGTTTCGGTGCTGCAGCGCTCAGGACTTTGAACGTTTTCGAGTCACCTGCAGAGTTGGATAAAGAGTTTGACAATATTGAAAAAACAATAAATATCTGGAAAACTTGCGAAAAGGAGATCAAGAAAATAGATTTTGCCTTCATGCAGATGAAGGATATAAGCCAGATGATCTCAAAATGCAGAGAGACCTCGCTTACGGATGTCGAACTATTTGAAATAAAGAGATTTCTTCTTTTAAACAAAGATCTATATCCTTGTTTTAACGATCTCAATGCTTCTGCGAATTATAAAGATATTTCCTTTGCCGATCTTTCTTCTGCTCTTGACATCGTCGATCCCGATAAGACTGGCGTCGTGAGTTTTTACATAAGCGACAGTCAGTCAAAGGATCTTGCCGAAGCACGTAAAGAAAAGAAAAGGATCGAGACTCTTATAAGAGCAGAGGCAGATAAAGAAAAAAAAGAGCGTCTCTTGGTTGACAGGACTTTTATTGCCGCAAAAGAAGAAGAAGCTGAGATGGCTGTAAAGCGCCGGATGAGCAAAGAGATCGTTCCTTATCTCGATACAATGCTTTCAAATATCAGCAATATTGCCATTCTCGATCTTGTGTTCAGAAAAGCCCAGCTCGCAATGTCAAGGACGTCTTGCAGGCCTGTGATTTCCGATGGAATATTGTCTTTTGAAAAAATGTCAAACCCAAAAATAAATGATATGCTTTCGGAAAAAGGCAAGACCTTTACTCCGGTATCCATAACGACAAAGAGGGGAGCGACGGTCATAACCGGGGCAAACATGGGCGGAAAAAGCGTGGCGATAAAGACTCTCGCGCTTAACGTCTTGCTTTCTCTTTGCGGCATTTATCCGTTTGCAGAAGAAGCGACCGTATCGATGATTGACAATATCTTTATGATCACAGAAGATCTCGAGTCGGTCGATAAAGGACTTTCCAGCTTCGGTGGAGAAATAATAAAGTTCAACGAAATATCTTCGCAGTTAACCGACAGATCTCTTGTTCTTCTTGATGAGTTTGCGCGCGGAACGAATCCTGATGAGGGAGCGGCAATAGTAAGAGCCGTTACTATCTGGCTTAATCGCCAAAGATCTATTTCTGTCTTGTCTACACATTACGATAAAGTCGCCGAACTTGCAGATACGCATTATCAGATAATAGGCTTGAGAAACCTCGATTACGATAAGGTTAGACAGGAAATAAAGAGCGATCTCAGCAAAAACGGAGTAGACAGAATAGCTG
>JAEEGL016274666.1_pt1 | contig 20292 bp, 16 predicted proteins | sample 9134231 | NCBI WGS metagenome assembly JAEEGL01 (sample SAMN16246548, study PRJNA631951) | gut metagenome | biome: gut microbiome; feature: rumen; material: fiber-attached | host: Bos | place: Iran: Karaj | collected 2018-10 | reverse complement strand
CCACAAGCAACTGAGATTCCCTGTCCGAGAGATCCGCTGCTCATGTCAAGTCCTGGAAGGTACTGCATACTTGGATGTCCCTGAAGTCTTGAACCAAGCTTACGAAGAGTTGTAAGCTCCTCAACAGGGAAGTATCCCTTCTGAGCCATTACTGAATAAAGACCCGGAGCTGTATGTCCCTTTGAAAGAACGAAACGATCACGGTCAGGATTCTTAGGATCCTTAGGATCTACGTTCATCTCTTCAAAATACAGATATGTGAAGATATCTGCTGCTGAAAGTGATCCACCGGGGTGTCCTGCACCTGCTGCGTGAACCGCTGTAACAATGCCCTTGCGGACTTCGTTTGCAATTTTCTGCAATTCTTTGTTCGTCATATTCCCTCCAAACTCGCTAATTTATCAAAACAGTGATTTTAACCGCGCATTTAAAATGTAACATAATAGAAACTATCAGTCTATCGTATTTTTGCCCTTAGTTTCCTAAATTGTGCTTTAATTACTTGCCTGGTTGTCCATAATACGCATTCGCGCCATGTTTACGATAGTAGTGTTTATCCTGAAGTTCCTGCGGTGCAGGCTGTACTCTTGGATTGATAACTTCGCATCTGTACGCCATCTTGGCAACTTCCTCGGTTACAACAGCGTTGTGAACTGCCTCATGCGCATCTTTTCCCCAGGAGAATACACCGTGGTTCTTGCAAAGAACCGCAGGAACTGCGATAGGATCTTTGCCCATGCGCTCAAATTCATTGACGATAAGATGGCCTGTGTTCTCCTCATAAGCATCCTCAATCTCATCCTTGGTAAGGCATCTTACGCAAGGGATCTCGCCGTAGAAGTAATCTGCATGTGTTGTGCCGTAGCAGGGAATTGATCTTCCTGCCTGAGCCCAGCTTGTAGCATAGGAAGAGTGGGTGTGAACTACTCCTCCAACTTCCTTGAATGCCTTGTAAATCTCAACGTGAGTTGGTGTGTCGGAAGAAGGATTGAGCTTGCCCTCAACCTTTTTGCCGCTTAAATCCATTACTACCATGTCATCGGGAGTCATTGTCTCGTAGTCAACGCCGCTTGGCTTTATTACGAAAAGTCCGCTCTCTCTGTCGATGGCACTGACATTTCCCCAGGTAAAGGTTACAAGACCATACTTGGGCAAAAGAATATTCGCTTCGTATACTTTTTTCTTAAGTTCTTCTAACATTTTTATCTCCTCTATAAACAGATTACTTAAGGCTCTCTACCGCAGCCTTTTCAATTGCAAGGCCTGCGTTGTAATCCTTCATGAACTCGTCAAATCCCTTAACATCCTCTGCAACAGGCTCGAAAGTCTCAACCTTGCCTGACTTGAATACCTTGTTGTTGAGGTAATTCTCAAGGGTCTCGCCGTCTTCCTTCTGAAGCATGAAGCCTGCAAGAATAGCCTGTCCCCAAGGGCCGCCTTCTCCTGCTGTCTCCATGAGCTTGATAGGTGTATCAAGGGCAGCTGCCATTACTCTGTCACCAACGCCTCTGATCTTGAAGAATCCGCCCTGGCCAAAGAAGAAGTCAGCCTTAACATTCTCTTCCTTCATAAGGATGTCGTTACCAACCTTAAGTGCACCAAGTGCTGTGTAAAGATGTGTTCTCATAAAGTTTGCAAGATTAAACTTGTCATCAGGTCTTCTTACAAAGAGAGGTCTTCCCTCGTTAAAGCCTGTGATGCTCTCGCCTGAGAAATAGTTATAAGCAAGAAGTCCGCCGCAGTCAGCGTCACCTTCCATAGCCTTGCGATAAAGTGTTCCGTAAAGTGTATCGTCGTCGATATCCTTGCCGATTGCTCCTGCAAACTCTCTAAAGAGGCCAACCCATGCATTGAGGTCTGATGTGCAGTTGTTGCAGTGAACCATAGCTACTTCCTCGCCTGAAGGTGTTGTAACAAGGTCAAGCTCAGGGTATGCCTTTGAAAGGCTGTGCTCAAGAACAACCATTGAGAATACTGAAGTTCCTGCTGAGATATTACCTGTTCTTACGCCAACAGAGTTGGTTGCTGTCATACCTGTGCCTGCATCTCCCTCAGGAGGGCAAACAGGGATTCCTGCCTGAAGGGTTCCTGTAGGATCAAGCTTTTTAGCGCCTTCTGCTGTAAGATTACCTGCTGAAGCGCCTGCAGGAAGTGACTTAGGAAGAATGTCGCGAAGCTTGAAAGAAAAGCCCTTCTTAGCAACAAGCTCGTCAAACTGACCTACCATCTTCTCGTTGTAATCGCAGGTAGCTGAATCGATAGGGAACATACCTGATGCATCGCCTACGCCAAGTACCTTTTCTCCTGTAAGCTGCCAATGAATGTAACCAGCAAGAGTTGTGAAGAAATCAACGTTCTTAACATGTTCCTCGCCATTAAGCATGGCCTGATAGAGATGTGCAATGCTCCATCTCTGTGGGATGTGATATCCAAAGAGCTCTGTAAGCTCGTCAGATGCCTGCTCTGTTATAGTGTTTCTCCAGGTTCTGAAAGGAACAAGAAGTGTGCCGGCCTTGTCAAATGCCATATATCCGTGCATCATAGCTGAGAAGCCCATTGCCCCGATCTTCTCTAGCTTAACGCCGTACTGCTTCTCAACATCTTTTACCAGATTGCCGTAGCAGTCTTGAAGTCCTGTCCAGATGTCATCCAGTGTATAAGTCCAGATGCCGTTGTCCAGTCTGTTCTCCCAGCCGTGTGAACCCGAAGCAATCGGATTGTAATCATAATCTGTGAGTACAGCCTTGATTCTTGTTGAACCAAACTCAATTCCTAAAAGTGTCTTTCCCTCTGTTATAAGTGTTTTTACATCGCCCATAATCTTTCTCCATTCCTCCAAAAAGTTTACGTGTTATTTGTTTATCCAAGGGGCCCAATATCGGATACGCATCATCTCCTGACTTGTATCGAAGCCCTTAATACCACATCTTCTGCAAATTCATAGGTTGCATTGTAGTTTGAATTCACGCCATGAATCAGCCTAATCATATTCTGCGCAGCCTTCTGCCCGAGTTTACTCTTGGGATGCGGTATGGACGCAATGGTCACACCGTCCACGCCTATCTTGGCCAGGTCTGAGTCATCCATTCCTATGACAGACATCTCGTCCGGCAGCTTAACTCCGCTGGACCTTAGCATCTGCATCAGCATTCCCGCCACCTGATCATTGTAGCAAAAGACCGCCGTACAGCCTTTTAGTCTGTCTTTAACCCGGGACAAAGCCCTGAATCCATCCTTAATATCTATGGTGTCAATCCAGTTTACATGATCATAGGTAAAAGAGAGTCCGTGCTCCGTCATCGCTCTCAGATACCCTCTGTAACGCTCTCTTCCCTGACCGTCGTCCAGCTTCAGAACACATCCGATCTCCTTGTGTCCCGCATTTATCAGTGCCTTCACAGCCTGATAAGCACATTCCTCATCATTTATCGAAACGTGGGGATAATCGAGTTCCGGATAAAAACTGTTTATAAAAAGAACCTTTATCCCTTTCTCCCCCAGTTGTCTGTATAGATCCATGTTGGGATTCGGAAGGGCGCTCTTTACAGGCTCCATGATAACCCCGGCCACATCGTTTCTCTTGGCTATATCCTCCAAAATCTGCCGCTCTTTGTTCACCGTGTTATTGGTAAATGAAAGCTGCATGGAATAGCCTTTTTCGCTGAGAGTATTCTCTATTCCCCTTATCGTACTTGGGAAAATATAATCATCCACATAAGTGGTAACCACTGCAACGACGCTTCGATTGCTGTCGACAGCCTTCTGGTCAGCCACATAGGTTCCGCTTCCACGCCTGCTCTCCAGTAGCCCCTCTTCCGAAAGCATTTGTATGGCATGCCTTACAGTCTGTCTGCTAAGGCCGAATTTCTCGCAGAGCTCATTCTCGGAAGGAACCCTGCTGCCCGGTTTAAGCGTCCCGTTATCTATATTCTTATTGATCCAGTCATATACAAGTTGATATTTAGCCACTATTTCCACCCTTACACGCAAAAGTTGTACTATTCCATCTGTGGAATTAGTACAACTTGTAAACAGCGCAAAATCAGTCTACGCTTGAAATCATAATATTATCGCAGGGTGTTCGTCAATGATAAAAATATACAAATCCTCCAACTTGTATATGTACAAATTATTGGTTGTCACATCCAAATATCAGGTAAGGCCTTCGCTTCTGGAATAGAAGAAAAGATACTGCTGCATCACTCCGTTGTAGGGCGCATATTTGTCAAACATAAATCCTTTGGGGTACCTCTGCTCCAGAACCCTATTGATCCAAACGTCCTTCGGGAACGCATCCAGCCTGTGATATCCAAAAAGAATCTCGCAGTTGGCGACCTTTACACCAACTCCGTAAAGGGCTAAAAGTTTTTCCATGAGTCCCTCATCTGAGAGTCCCTTGTACGTCTCCAGGTCACAAGCTCCACTTGCCACATCCATTGCTGCCTGATGAACATACTTGTCTCTGTAGCCAAGGCTGCAGGCAGAAAGTTGTTCTATTGAAACTTTTGCAAGTTCCTTTGGAGTGGGAAAAGAATATATGGCATTACCTTCAGGATCCATCGCAATCTTTTTTCCCGCAAGAGCGCACACTTTCTCTACTGAAGCCTTTATGGCAGGAATATTTTTTCTCTGGGATATGATAAAAGAAATCAGCATCTCCCAAGGGTCCTGTCGCAGGATCCTTATTCCCTTGCCGTACACGGACGCATTATAGAGATACTCATCTTCAGATTTATCTATCAGACCTCTAATGCCGCTATAGCTGGTTTCAAGGTCAAAATAATTCTTCCAGAAGTCCTCATACTCTTTTTCCGAACAGCTCAGTTCATACTCTGAGTCTGCACCGGCAATTTCAATCCCGCTTTCACCGTGCTGCCTGATGAAAACATACTTATCCTCGGCTACAACACTGTAACCGTCTGCGCACTTGTTAAATCTGAAGCACTGCCCGCTGTCTGCAATTTTCTGAAGGTCAAAATCATCGTTTATCTTAATTCTCATAGCACTCTACCATCGGCCCTTCTTGTCTTCGTCAGTCATAGCATCTACATAGCCTCTGTCCCAGAGCATGATATTGAGTTTCTGGGCAAGTTCAACTGCAGGCTGCGTGAAGTACTGATTAGTCATAACAACGCCGACCATCCTGTCGTAATAGTCCCTTCCAGCGTAAACTTCCTGCACAGCCTTCACTCCAATGGGCTTATCATAACACTTACACTGGATTGCATAGGTTACGCCATCTTTTTCTGCAAGAATGTCTGCTCCGAAATCACCGCTACCCTTGGTAACCTCCACCTCCATGAATCCTCGCGCCTTCAATATATCAGCACAGTAATACTCGAAGTCATGCCCTTCCATCTCGTCCATGGGAAGGGGACGCATTCTTATCTTTTTTACTATGACCACGATGAGCACTGTTATCAGAACTATTGCAGCACCTATCATCAGGAAAATAAGTCTGTCATCTAATTTCATTATTATCTGACTTCCCAGCCTTTCTCCAAGACTTTTTCATTGATCGTTTCCACATTTCTGTCCCAGGACTCCCACCGTTCATCCCCGCGCCTGTCGGGAACATCGTAATTAGCACGTATGGAATCCCCTATGTATTTCGTAAATTTACAGCTCCCATAATAGTTCAGATGAGATTCGTCATTAAAGTCATTATTAAAATCCAGCCCCATGACGCTGTAGCTGTAATTGGTACTGTCAAACCCTATTCCATAAGAATTGGCTATATCATGGACCTGATTGTAAACAAGCTCATCCTGGAAGGTTGTAATGTATGGCGTTACCGTCAGAAACAGATCTATCTTATTATCGCTACAAAATTCAATTATCTTGTTTAGATATTCTCTCGACTTGCTTGTCAGACCTCCCTGCTCTGTATCACCAAGTGTCGGCTCAACCTGGGGTGTCACCTCAAAGTATGGTGTAAATCCCTTGAAAGCAGCTCTTTCACCTGAGGTAGTAAACAGATAGTCCCAGTCCTCACTCTCAACCTCGGAATATCTCATATGATAGGTTACCAGCGAAGGGAAATACTCAAAATATTTGTGTGGTTCACAGCTTGCTCTCAGTATATTTATTTTATTCATTGAGAACTTAAAACCGTTCAGATTCTCAATCAGCCAATCATACTGGTAATCATCTTTAAATCTTGCAGGTCCGTAAAGATCCAATACCACTAGCTTGGGATTCTGGTACTTGCATATTTCCTGAAGGTAATAATATGTTATCCAAAGCGGCTGCTCCGCTGCACTATAGTCGTACGCTGCAATTCCGTAATCTCTCCACAATAGAGCTGTATTCACATCACAGTGAATGTGACTCGATCCAAGGAAAACCACATCTATAGTATTCGCCGGCTGGGCATACATATCCCTTGCCTGCGAAATTCCGTGAGCGTTCTTAAGCCCAAGAAGCCTATCCATGGCAAAATAGGATATGCACAAAGCCGCTATTAAAATTATGAATTTTAAATATTTAACAAGTTTAGTCCACATCTATTCTAGAACCCCATGTAAATTGGCCTTACTGCCAGATTCGGCCCATAAATTCCAAAGATCAAAGCTATCATGAACAGAACATAAAAGCACAGGTATCTTCTTCCCTGCGGCAAATCTGAGATCAGTTCCGGTATATTGCTATCTTTTTTATAAGCTATGAAATCCAATATGATCATCGCAATTATGGCGAAAAGTATAATTTTGGTTTCAGGACTGACAAGCTCCAGCTTCTCCATCTGTATTGAAAAATTCCCAAGTTGCAACCCATTAGTCAGCATGGCCATAATATATCTTATTGCAGATGAAAATGAGCTTGCTCTGAAAAAGATCCAGGCAAAAGATACCTCTACAAAGGCAAGGATATGGCCAACCACGCCTCTTCTCATAACAGTCCACTTCTTTTCTCTTGCAATCACGTCAAATGCTGAGAAGAGTCCATGCAAAAGTCCCCATGCAATGAAATTAAACCCTGCACCGTGCCACATGCCGCAGATAAAGAACACGATCATTGTGTTTATGATCTTCCTTACAAGCCCTTTTCTGTTACCCCCCAGTGGAATATAGATATAGTCCATGAACCATCTGCTGAGAGATATATGCCACCTTCGCCAGAACTCAGTGATGTTGCTGCTCATATATGGCTGCCTGAAGTTCTCCGTCAGGGTTACTCCAAAGAGATTGGCAATGCCTACGGCCACATAAGAATATCCTGCAAAATCACAGTAAATCTGTATAGTGTACAGCAAAGAACCCATGAGCAACATAAGGCTTCCGTAGTCCTGATATGTTTCAAAAAGCACATCCACATACGCAGTGATCCTGTCGGCTATAACCAGTTTCATAAAACAGCCGAACAAAGCGTAGTAAAGCGCTCTCTTCCACCTCTCCGGGTCTTTGAATCTTGTGCGTCTTATGGCAACTATAGAAGACCTGAAATCTCCATATCTCTCTATAGGTCCGCTTACAAATTTTGGGAAAAAACTCAGATACAGAATGATGTTGATCGGATTTTTAGCCGCGGAAACCGTGCCTCTTTTTACGTCTATAACATAGCTTATGGCCTGGAATATGTAAAAAGAAAATCCTATCGGCATGACCAGATACTTAAGAACCGTCTCGCTTTCCAGATACTGCGGATAGTAGACGGGAAGGTATTTTAACAAAAGAAGGCTTAACGTAAAAAAGGCCACACTGATACAGCATAGCCATTTTGCCACTCTTGTTCTCTTTTTCTTTTTAAAATAATAAATAACTGCGCCCGCTGCCCAACATATCAGGCTTGAGAAAAGCACATAAATACCCGCCAGGCGATTTAATGCAAACACATAAACAATGCTGGCAAAAGCAAGCAGGTATTTCCTGCTCCTCTTGCCAACAATGTAGAACATGCAACTGATAATAAGTGCAAATACCAGTGATGATAAAGTTAAAGTCATTATTCCCCCAATAAGTCCTTTATCAAAGCTTCAGGTCACTGTCTTTAACCCATCCAAGCTTCTTGACTCCTGCATTTATTATAAGTGAAAATACCGCAGGAAGCACGAAAGAAATAAGTATAAGGCCGAGCCAGTCAAAACCAGTGATTGCCGCCTTTGAGCCGTTGGCCACATCATTGACCCAGCCTGTATAAACGCCAATCTGTCCTACAAGTCCGCAGGTTCCCATTCCTGAGGATACAGGTGCGCCGTTCATCTGCATTTTGAAAACACAGGTAGCGATAGGTCCGGTTATTGCTGAAGCCAGTGTCGGTGCAATCCAGATTTTCGGGTTTCTTACAATATTGCCCATCTGAAGCATAGATGTACCGATTCCCTGTGATACAAGTCCGCCCCACTTATTCTCCTTGAAGGAAATAGCTGCGAAACCAATCATCTGTGCACAGCATCCTGCAACAGCCGCTCCTCCAGCCAGACCGGTAAGGCCAAGTGCAGCACAGATAGCCGCTGAAGAAATAGGAAGCGTAAGCGCCATACCAACTAACACCGATACCAGGATTCCCATAAGAAATGGCTGAAGGTCAGTTGCCCACATGATAAGGTTTCCAAGCCACATAGCTGCCCTTCCAAGTGGAGGCGCTATCAGCCAGGAAAAGAATACACCGACTGCGATAGTTACAAGAGGAGTTACCAGGATATCAACCTTGGTCTCCTTAGATACGGCCTTACCAAACTCAGCCGCAAGAATAGCTACAAAAAGAACTGCCAGTGGTCCGCCTGCTCCGCCAAGGGCATTAGCTGCAAATCCAACTGTGATCATTGAGAAAAGAACCAGTGGCGGGCACTTAAGTGCATATCCGATAGCTACTGCCATTGCAGGGCCGCTCATTGCTGTTGCAAGGCCACCCACCGTATAATCAGTGCCGGCAATAGTTGCCACCGTTGTCATAAGAAATGGAATCTTAAACTGTGTTCCAATGGTATTGATAATGGTTCCTATGAGCAGAGAACAGAACAGTCCCTGTGCCATGGCCCCCAGGGCGTCAATACCGTAACGCCTCAAGGAAATTTCGATGTTTTTCCTCTTTAAAAACTCTTTCATACACTTTCTCCTCCGTCGCTGCCCGGATCGTTCCGGGTCACCGCTTCATTAATGCATTTCTGCAAAATTTTATCACGTGCACGCAGAGTCTTCAACAAAAAGCGTATGAAAGATATTTATTCCTGCTTAATGCGTCCGCCCTTCACGAGCCACCTCATATGCCGTGTACTCATGATCAAACTCGTATCCAAGCTTTTCTGCCAGATGAACAGAATTCATATTCTGGGCATCCCAGCTCGGGTATAATCCTTCACTAAGACAGCGTAAAATAAGAGCCGCACTCACGATTGTAGCAAGGCCTTTTCTACGTTCTTCCTCAACCGTATCTACCTCTATCTCAATCCCTTCATTGTACCTGGTATATGAAGATGCCCCGGCAACAATACGTCCGGATTCCAGAATTACCATACCTCTTCCCATCTCCAGATATTTCTCTTTGCTTTCAAAAGATGAAACAAAATCCCTTGTCACCGGATCAGAAAAACACATATCGTAGATTCTCTCATCTATTTCTTTCAGCTCATACCCTTCAGGAAGATTCTTTATGAGGCTTTGCAAATACTCTTTATCAAACTGCGTATCCTTCTTTATGGCGTACCTGATCACCTTCTTTGCATCAGGAAAGCACTCTTCAATGCAGGCTTCCCACGCCTTATTCTGCGGTGTCATGATCACAAATCCATCAGGTTTTGTCGCCACAAGCTCTTTATCCGGTTCGCCGGCATAGAAAGCAAAGCATCCCACATAGGCCATTGCTGCTTTTGGACACTCCAAATCTGTCACATATATTTTCCCCATTACTTTCTGCAAGCAGGAATAAATCAAGGTTTCTTTCCAGCCTTCAAATAAATGGTCAGCTTTCGATGTCTCTGTTAATTTGTATACCATTCACGCCTCACTCAAAAATCTAACGTTTATCTCTTGGAAAGTTGCACCACCGTCTCAACATGGACAGTATGACTGAACATGTCACAAGGACGGACTTTCTTAAGCTCATAGCCTCCGTCCACAAGGATTCTAAGGTCTCTGGCCAGTGTGGCACTGTCACAGCTGACGTACACAATACGGTCCGGAGCCATCTTGAGCATGGTCTCAAGGCACTTCTCATCACAACCCTTACGCGGTGGATCAACAACGATCACATCAGGGTGCAGTGCAGATGCGCTCACGCTGCCGGCATAACCATTGTTGGTTTCAGCTTTTCCTATTTTCTCTCCCTTGGCATAGAACTCCGGCAGCACCTCCTCTGCTTTTCCGCAGAAGAACTCCGCGTTGCCAATACCGTTTCTCCTGGCATTGGCCTTGGCGTCATCTATTGCATCCGGAATAATCTCAACGCCGTAAACCTTTCCCGCGCTCTTTGCCATGGAAAGAGTTATTGTTCCGATTCCACAGTAAAGATCCCAAACAGTTTCTTTTCCTGTAAGTCCGGCATACTCTATAGCCTGCCCGTAGAGTTTCTCGCATTGAACAGGATTTACCTGATAAAAAGAAAGTGGTGATATCTCAAAGTCAAGGCCACAGAGGGTATCGGAAATAGTATCCCTGCCCCAAATTGTGTGTATCTCTGTGCCCATGATGACATTGGTCTTCTCTGTATTGATGCTGACCGAGATACTGGTCATACCGGAAACCCCAGCGAGCCTGTCGCAGAGGGCCTGCTGCCCCTGCAGGAATTCAACACAGTTCCCTCTATTCCCGCCTTGTTTAGATTTCTTCATCGAATCTCCGGTCTGCCTATTTCCTCTGTAATTCAACACCAGGCATACCATGATCTCCCCGCTGGTGAATCCCTTTCGGATCAGCACATGACGCACAAGTCCATGACCCGATGTTTCATCGTAGGGCTTAATGTGATTCTTATTCATGTGAGATATTATTGTTTCCAGTATCTCTTTATTCTCTTCTGTTCCGATGAGACAGTCATCTACCGGAATAATACTATGGGTTCTGCCGGCATAATAGCCTGCGATGATATTGCCATTCCTGTCTGTACCAATGGGGAACTGAGCCTTATTACGGTATCTCCAGGGCTCCTCCATTCCGATAATCGGTTCCATGACATAGTCTACAAAGGCTTCGTCAAAACCTCCAAGCCTGACTATATTATTCCGCACCTTGTTATGTTTAAATGACAGCTCTTTTTCATAGGACATATTCTGAGTCTGGCAGCCACCGCACTGCCGTGCAACAGGACACTGTGGAACAACCCTCATATCTGATGGTTCCAGAACCTTCTCAAGATGTGCGTAGGCATAGTTTTTCTTGGCCTTCATTATCTTGGCACTGACCCTGTCGCCAATTACCGCATCTTTAATAAAGAGGGTATAGCCATCAACTTTGCCTATGCCCTCCCCATCATTTCCGATATCTGTTATTGCAACTTCAAGTGTGTCACCCTTGGAATACATGGAGGATGAAACTTTCTCTTTTGCCATATTACATTGCCCTTTCACAATGACCACTGCAGCCTGTGCAGATTTCCTTCCTGCTCAAGTCCGGCGAAATTGTTCTGACGAAGCGCCTCGTACAACACGATTGCCACCGAATTGGAAAGATTCAGCGACCTGATATCTTCCCCCATCGGGATCCTGATGCAGTTCTCCTCGTTCTCCACCAGTATCTCCTCCGGAATTCCGGCGCTTTCCTTGCCAAACATAATGAAGTCATCCATTCCAAACTTCACATCTGTGTAACACTTCTTCGCCTTAGTGGTTGCCATCCAGACCTTCGCACCGGGATGCTTCTCCTTAAAATCCTGATAGTCCACATAACGTGTGACATCGAGCTTATCCCAGTAATCCATTCCGGCTCTTTTCAGCTCTTTTTCATTAATCCTGAACCCCAACGGCTCTATCAGATGCAGCGCAGTGTTTGTCGCCACGCAGGTCCTCCCGATATTGCCAGTATTCTGCGGAATCTCAGGCTGATGCAAAACTATATTCATTACTTACTCCAAATTGTATTAGTCTTCGTCCATCACTGCAGACTTTGGAAGGGAGAAGATAAACTCCGTCCCTACGCCCATAGTACTGATGACGTTAATGTTCTCTTCGTGGGCCTTTATGATCTCTTTTACGATTGAAAGTCCCAATCCCGTACCCTTCTTGTCCTTACCACGGGAAGCATCGGACTTATAGAATCTGTCAAAGATGAGTTTCTGGTCCTCCTTTGGAATTCCTATTCCTGTGTCCTTAACGGATACGAAGACCTTGCTGTGTTTCTCAGTGGTCTCGATCTTGACGCTGGAATCCTTGTAACTAAACTTGATGGCATTGTCCACCAGATTGTAGAGCACCTGCTGGATCTTGCTCATATCGGCGTTTACCAGCATCTTTTCATCGGTGAGCACCAGCTCGATACCGATATTCTTGTCGATACAGGTTCCGCCAAAGGATTCAGCCACATTTCTTATCACCTGATTGATATCAAAATCGGTCTTATCAAGCAGCATTCCTCTTGAACTGATATTATTCAAAGTCAGAAGCTCATTGGTGAGCTTTGTAAGTCTGTCAGTCTCATTTATGACGATTCCGAGATATTTGCCGTGCATCTCCTCCGGAATGGTTCCATCCTGCATAGCAACAAGATAGCCCCTGATAGAAGTAAGCGGCGATCTGAAATCATGGGACACATTCGCAATAAACTTCTTCTGATCCTCTTCCTGCCTGGATATTTCTCCTGCCATATAGGCCAGAGATGCACCCAGATAACCCATTTCATCCTCTGAATCAATGGACAGTTCGTACCCCATGTTGCCGGCCGCATACTGCTCGGTTGCTGTGGTGATCTTTCGAAGCGGCATGTAGACAAGCTCGGTAAAAAAGATGAGAATGATCATCGACAGCAGGAACAAGACGATAAGCATAAGATATGAAATATTCAAAAAGTCATTAGCCGATTTCTGTATTCCTGAAATAGGCATATGAATTACAACGTAGGCCTGCACCTTGAAGTTTGCCGTGATCGGCGCAAAAACGCTCAGCATCTCCTCATTAAAGCTTCCCCAGAAGGTACCGGTGGTATAGTAGGAATTGCCTGTTACGGTCGGATCAAATCCCTGGACCACAATCTCCTCCCCGGGACCAAAAACTCTTGATGAGTCAAGAACAAGTCTTCCTGAAGGGTTAACGATCCAGATCGGTGCACCGGACATATACTGCGATAGCGCCACCAGCTGCGTGTGAACCGCATCAAGGGAAGTCTCTGAATTGTACAGATCTGCTGCATAGGTATTGGCAACCTGAGTTGCAACCTGGTACATGTTCTCAGCATTGTCCCTGCGGAGTCTCTCGTAGGTCATGCTGTACACAAAGGTGGCAACTACAATGAAACCGAATATTCCAAACAAAAGATATGCAACCAGAAACTTTAAATAAAGAGTCCTCTTCATTTACTGTTGTACCTCAAATTTATAACCGATCCCCCAAATTGTAGCCAGTCGCCAGTTCTCATGGTCACTGAGTTTCTCACGAAGTCTCTTGATATGAACATCCACTGTTCTGGTGTCGCCAATATACTCATAGCCCCAGATCTGGTCAAGGAGCTGTTCTCTCGTAAAAACATGGTTTGGAGATGCCGCAAGGAAATACAAAAGCTCCAGCTCCTTGGGAGGCATATCAACTCTCTCTCCCATGTAGGTTACAGAGTAGTTGGTCATATTGATCTCAAGATCAGGATATCTCACAACCTTATCGTCTGACTCCTGAGGTTCAGCCTGCTGAGGCTTAAATCTCCTAAGCACCGCCTTAACTCTTGCCACCAGTTCTTTTGAATCGAAGGGCTTTTCCATATAGTCATCTGCGCCCATTTCAAGACCCAGCACCTTATCAAAAACCTCGCCCTTTGCGGAAAGCATTATGATCGGAACCTGTGACTTAGTCCGGATTTCTCTGCACACCTGATATCCGTCGATTCCCGGAAGCATCAGATCAAGAAGCACCAGGTTGGGATTGAAGGTATCAAAGGTATTGATAGCTGATTCTCCGTCGTTGCAGATTCTGGTCTCAAAACACTCTTTTATCAGATAAAGAGAGATCAGTTCTGCGATATTGTTGTCGTCATCTACTATAAGAATTTTCTGTTTTGCTGCCATGTTGCCCCCTTAAAAACTTTTCACTATACTAATATCTCACTTTATAAATGTGACGATGGTAACACCCGCATCGCCTTCACCAAACTCGCCAAGCTTAAATGACTTAACGTATGGAACGCTCTTCAAATACTGATGTACAGCCTGTCTTAAGATTCCCGAGCCCTTTCCGTGCACAACTCTTACATTGTTGAGATGCGACATGTACGCATCATCCAGGTATTTGTCCAACGCCGAAATCGCATCGTCGCTGTTCTTACCGATGAGATTTATCTCTGTCCTAATGTTGGCCGCCCTTGAAAGGTCCATTTTGCCGCTGCCACTTGTATTTCTGCCATAGAACTTCTTCATGGCAGCCTTTCCGTCATCGTCCGCAACAAGCACCAGATCCCTGATGTTGGCCTTGGTTCTCATGATTCCACACTGCACGTAGAGATTGCCGTCTTTATCAGGCTTGGAACTGATGGTACCCTTTAGTCCCATGGACACTATCTTCACGCTCTCACCCAGCTTAAGCTGAGATTCCTTGAGAACCGGATGTGTCTCCTTGGATACCTCCTTCTTCTGCGCCATGGCCTTGTTCTTCTCGGAAACCTTCTGACCCACATTGGTCCTTGCTCTCTCAAGGTCCTGAATTGTGGCGTTCGGACCGGCCTTCCTAAAGGTCCTTATGGTCTCATCCGCCAGATCTTTGGCCTCCTGAAGGATGTTACGAGCTTCTTCGTTGGCCTGCCTTAGGATATCTTCCCTCTGTCTGTCGATCTTGTCAGACTTCTGTTCAAGCTGCCTCTTCAGATCCTCAACTTCTTTCTTGTAGGCCTCGATCTCAAGACTTTCTCTCTCGATGGTCTTTCGATTTCTCTCAAGATCTGCCAGAAGATCCTCAAACTTCTTGTCCTCGGTACCGATCTGCTCCTTGGCTGCATCGATAATATCCGCTGACAGTCCCAGCTTCGATGAAATCGCGAAAGCATTACTCTTTCCCGGAATTCCAATGAGGAGCTTATATGTAGGTCTCGGCGACTCCACATCGAACTCGCAGCTGGCATTCTGGATGCCCGGGGTATTCAGTGCATATACCTTAAGCTCACTGTAGTGGGTTGTTGCCAGAGTTCTGATCTTCCTCTTATGAAGGTCGTTCAATATTGCAATAGCAAGAGCCGCTCCCTCTGTAGGATCTGTTCCGGCTCCCAGCTCATCGAAAAGACAGAGCGAATTCTCATCAGCATTTTCCAGTATAGATACTGTATTTGTCATATGCGAGGAGAAGGTCGAAAGAGACTGCTCAATACTCTGCTCATCTCCGATATCCGCATAAACCTCATTAAACACCGACAGTTCTGACCTGTCCCCGGCAGGAATCGCAAGACCTGCCTGTCCCATAAGTGTCAAAAGACCTACTGTCTTAAGTGTTACTGTCTTACCACCGGTGTTTGGTCCGGTGATTATCAGCATATCAAAATCACGGCCGGCATATACATCGATAGGCACAACCTTGTCTTTATCAATAAGCGGATGTCTGCCCTTTTTGATATCAAAGGCGTGGTGGTCATTAAATACCGGTGTAATAGCATTTATCTCCAGCGCATAGGAGGCCTTGGCAAAGATAAAATCCAAATCCGTCATGATATCGCAGTTATATCTTATGGCATCAACGTGCTCAGACACCTGAAGGCTAAGCTCCAGAAGAATCTTTTCTATCTCGGCATTTTCCTGAAGCGCCAGCTCTTTTAGCTTGTTGTTGAGCTCAACTACTGCGGAAGGTTCAATGAAAAGGGTTGATCCTGACGATGACTGGTCATGCACGATACCGCTTATCTGGCCTTTAAACTCTGATCTTACAGGCACGCAGTATCTGTCATCACGCATGGTTACCACCGCATCCTGAAGATAAGTCCTCATTGATCCGTTCAGAAGCTTCTGAAGCTGCTCGTGAATCCTATCATTGGTAAGCATTATGCTGCGTCTGATGTGCTTGAGGGCAGGGCTTGCGTCTGAGCTAATCTCATCCTCAGAAACAATGCATCTGCGAATCTCATTTGACACAAATGTCAGTGGCTCAAGCATGCTGAAACTCTCGGATAATGCGTCTGTAGCCTCATCCTCTCTCTGGCTTCTGCCGTAGGACTTAACCCTGTTTACGTTGTCCAGAAATGCAGCTATGCGAAGAAGTGTGAGCATGTCCAGGGCGCTTCCGATCTTAAGCGCCTTTAAAGCCCCGGTGAAGTCCCTGTTATCGCCAAAAGAGATGGAACCCTTCTTGAAAATTCTGGCAATAGCGTCATTTGTCTTCTCCAGGTTGGCCCTGATTTCCTTGATATCCGATGAAGGCACCAGTTCCCTGCACATCTTCCTTCCGGGTTCAGAGGATGCATGGTCGGTCAGTTTCTCTATGATCTTGTCGTACTCAAGTACGTGTAAAGCTTTTGAATTCATTTTCTGTCTAATCCCTTAAAAAATGTAGCAATTACTGTGCATTTGCATACACAGATACCCAAAATACATGATATCATCTATGCGCACCTTGTGGCTAGTATTCCTCGAAAAAAGTCTATATAATTAATCAGGTATTGTTGAGTTTTAAGCTATAAATCTCCAAGGGGAAAAATCATGCCACTTAATCAGGATGAAAATAATAAAGAGAAACTTGCCAACACCGCCTTTATAAGCGAGAAGATCAAGCAGCGCCCGGTTAACCGCAAGAAGCTTTTGATGAGAACTGTTATCACCGTCTCTCTTGCAGTTATCTTTGGCATCGTTGCATGTTTTACCTTCCTTCTGCTTCAGCCGGTTTTCAGCGACAGACTCTATCCGGAGAAAGAGCCGGAGACAGTTTCTTTTCCCGAGGAATCAGCAAGTGATGAGTTGACTCCCGAGGAAATGTTTGCTGATGACAGCGAAATCGCGGCAGTGGAGGCAATGAGCCTTGAAGCCAACCAGAAAGATCAGATTGATCAGGCAATTGCTTCCTATGCCTTCAGTTCCAGCGATTACAGCAAAATGATGGCGTCACTTAAATCTGTTGCGAATGAAGCTAGTCGCAGCATTGTACAGGTTACTTCCACCACCAGCGACACGAACTGGTTCAACTCTTCTTTTGAGAGCAGCGGTTCAACCTCAGGACTTATCGTTGCTGACAGCGGCAATTACTACTATATTCTCGTTCGCGCTGATGCCGTAACCGATGCAGAATCTATTGTAGTAACCTTCTGCGACAACAAGAAGGTCCAGGCCGAGATTAAGCTAAGCGACAGTATCACCGGTCTGTGTGTCCTTACAGTCAGAAAGAGCAGCATGACAGCAGAGACACGCTCCAAGATCATGGCAGCCACTCTTGGTAGTTCCAACACCAACAGTTTCACCGGGCTTCCGGTTATTGCCATCGGAAATCCTATCGGAATCCAGGGCTCAATTTCCTACGGTATTGTAACCAGTGAAAAGACTACGCTCGATCTGGTAGACACAGCCTACAAACTGATCACCACTGATATCAACGGCAGCTCCCTAGGAAGCGGCGTTATCATAAACTTGCGAGGCCAGGTCATCGGCATCATCGACATGACCCACCGTCCGGAAGATCTTTCCGATAACATCTGCGCCATAGGAATCACAGAGCTCAAGGCACTTATAGAAGATCTTTCAAACGGAAAAGAGAGAGCATACCTGGGAATCCACGGAACCACAGTCCCCGCAGACGTTCAGAGCAGTCAGAACATTCCTGCCGGAGCGTACGTAATCAAGACTGAGATGAGTTCCCCTGCCATGAAAGCCGGCATTCAAAGCGGCGATATCATAAAGGCCATAGGCAGCGACGAGATCCTCAGCTATGAGCAGCTTATAAACAGGCTTGCTCAATTTGCACCGGATGATATAATAACAGTTACTGTTAGAAGACAAGCGCCAACTGACTACATCGATATGGAAATTGAAGTTACACTGTCCGGTTCAGCCAATCAGTAAATCGGCACAGTACAGAATATAAGCTATACCAATTAGAAATGAGGTTTTTTAATGAAGTTTATTAAAGATTTGAAGGCCGGAGACAGAGTTGCCGACATCTATATGTGTAAGCACAAACTCATCGCCACCACCAAGAACGGCAAAGAGTACTACTCTGTTACTCTCCAGGACAAGACAGGCACTGTTGATGCCAAGGTTTGGGAACCAAACAGCGAGGGCATCGATGAATTCGATGACACAGATTACATTGATGTTTTCGGTGAGGTCACAAGCTTCAACGGAGCTCTTCAGATCAATGTCAAAAGAGCCAGAAAATGCCATGAGGGAGAATATGACCCTTCACTCTACCTACCTGTATCCTCCAAGAACATAGATGAGATGTTTAAGGAGCTTCTTTCAATCATAGCCAGTATCAAGAATCCTTATCTTAAACAGCTTTTAGAGGAGTTCTTTATAAAGGACGAGAAGCTTATAGACGCCTTCAAGAAATCCAGCGCAGCCAAAACTGTTCACCACGGCTTTATTGGTGGATTATTGGAGCACACCTTAAGTGTTACCAAGCTCTGTGATTACTACTGCATTTCTTATCCTAAACTCAACAGGGATCTGCTCCTTACAGCAGCAATCCTTCATGATATCGCCAAGACAAGAGAGCTCAGCCTCTTCCCTGTCAATGATTACACTGACGAGGGCCAGTTCATCGGTCACATCGTAATGGGTGCGGAAATGGTTGCTGTTAAAGCCGCAAACATTCCCGGATTCCCTGAACTGTTAAAACAGCAGCTCCAGCACTGCATCCTTGCTCACCATGGTGAATACGAATACGGTTCACCCAAGAAGCCTTCCATCATGGAAGCAGTAGCCCTTAACCTGGCAGACAATACAGATGCCAAAATGGAGACCTTCACTGAGCTCCTGGACAATGTGCAGGAACCCGGCTGGCAGGGCTACAACAAATTCTTCGAGACCAATATATACCAGACGAATGTGCAGTAATACATTTGGCTACTCGCTTCTCCGCGTCGTGATTAAAGAAAAACCACCGGCATAAACCGGTGGTTTTATTATAGCCTGGATATGAAATTCTCAAATCGACCCATCGCAGTCTTGAGATTCTCCATGGAATAGGCGTAGGAGATTCGGATGTAGCCTTCTCCACTGTCTCCGAAAGCGTTGCCCGGAACGACAGCCAGTTTTTCTTCTTTAAGGAGTCTTGTACAGAAGTCATCACTGGTCATGCCGAATTTCTTGATGCAGGGGAACACATAAAAGGCCCCAAAGGGTTCAAAGCAAGGAAGTCCTAGCCTTTTGAACTCATTCAGGAGATACCTTCTTCTATGGTTATACTGCTCACGCATCATCTTTACATCATCGTCACCGTTTCTAAGGGCCTCAATAGCTGCATACTGGCTAGTGGTTGGAGCGCACATGATAGCAAACTGGTGAATTTTTACCATCTGCTTCATGATGACTTCAGGTCCGCAGGCATATCCAAGTCTCCAGCCGGTCATGGCGTAGGCCTTGGAAAATCCGTTTATGAGTATTGTCCTCTCCTTCATTCCCGGAAGTGAGGCAATTGAAACGTGCTTATTCTTGTAGGAAAGCTCTCCGTAAATCTCATCGGAAAGAACATAGAGATCCTTCTCGATCACAACCTTTGCAATCTTCTCCAGATCCTCTTTTTCCATGATGGCGCCGGTTGGGTTGTTGGGGAATGGAAGCACCAGAATCTTGGTCTTATCCGTTACCTTCTCAAGAACCTCTTCGGCTGTAAGTCTGAATTCGTTTTCCTCTTTGAGCTCGATTATAACCGGCTTTGCATCAGCCAAAATAGCGCATGGCTCATAGGAAACATAACTGGGCTGAGGAATCAGCACCTCATCCCCTTCATCTATCATTGCTCTGAAGGCAAGATCGATAGCTTCGGATCCACCTACAGTAACAAAAATCTCATTCATGGGATCATAATCGATTCCCTGTGTTCTCTTAATATAAGCCGCAATCTCTTTTCTCAGCTCTACAAGACCTGAATTTGATGTATAGAAGGTTCTGCCCTTCTCAAGTGAATAAATACCCTCATCTCTTATGTGCCAGGGTGTATCAAAGTCCGGCTCACCAACGCCCAGTGAAATAGCACCTTCTGTCTCGTGAACGATATCAAAGAACTTCCTGATTCCCGAGGGTTTTATGTCT
>JAEEGL016135608.1_pt1 | contig 20292 bp, 17 predicted proteins | sample 9134231 | NCBI WGS metagenome assembly JAEEGL01 (sample SAMN16246548, study PRJNA631951) | gut metagenome | biome: gut microbiome; feature: rumen; material: fiber-attached | host: Bos | place: Iran: Karaj | collected 2018-10 | reverse complement strand
TACAATCTTAAATATTAAATCTTCACTGATTCGTTTTTGTTTTTGACCTTTTTTAGCCATAGAAAAAGTACCTCCTTAGTTGACTTAATTCTAGCACATACTTCTTTTTTTATGTGTGTCAACTAAATTGGGTACTTTATCAATTTTAAATCTTTTTTTATTTTAATAGTGATATTACTTCATCTATATCTTCAAATAATACTATATCAGCTTTAACAGTGCCTACTGTTCTAATAGGATAATCTATTTGTGATACTATTTTACCAGTATATTTTTTATAGAAGTTTATAGTATCATTACCAGTCATACATTCTAATTGAATTTTAGAATAACCCATACTTTTTAATCCAGTAACAGCTCTTTTAAATAGTTCTTTACCAATACCTAATCCTTGATAATCTTTTAATACATACATAGCTCCGATATGACCATAGTCTTTATACTGTTCATCTTGAGCGGGACCAAAAGCTAGAATGCCAACTACTTTAGAATCATCTTTAGCAACTATGTATTTTCCTTTAAATTCGTTTAAAAAGTTTTTAGTCCCTTCTGCTTTATTAGGAATATTTTTTATTCTATTATCTAAATATTTATCCGGCAATAAACCAGCATATGTTTCTTTCCAACTATGAGCAGATACATAACTGATACCATAAGCATCTTCTAAAGTAGCATTACTATATGTTATTTCCATTATTATTCCTCCATTAAAATTTATCACTAAAGTTAGATGGCTGCTCAGGTGTATCTTCTTTTGGAGGCTGTTCCTCTACAACCGGATTTTGTTCTGGACCTGGTTGAATCTCTGAACTTGGAATACTTTCATCTATTGTTTTACTTACTTCTTGATAAGCAAAATTAGCTATATTTAAGTCTAAATAACCATATATACCATCTACTTCTCCAGCATCTGTGTATTGCCACATGTCATATCTTCCTTCATAATCAGTTTCATCAATATAGTGAGCAAACCAGATTTTGTAGTTTTCAAAACGATTTAAATTCCAATGGGTTGTCAAAGCTGTTTTATTACCATATAACATTCCTTGATAGCCGTGCGATTTGAAGTAGTTTAAAAATATTAGGGCATTATAATTGATTCTTTCGTCACTAACATTTTCTAAACGGTTTTTACCAAATGCTTCTAAGTCGTAAGCAATGGGATATGTTATTTTATAATCCTTTATTCGGTTTAAGACAAATGAAGCTTCTTCTAGTACTTCTAATTCTGTTTTGGCGGTGGAATAAAAATATACTCCAACAGGTACGTCAGCAGCGTTAGCTCCCTTAATATTTTGTTCAAAGTAAGAATCTTCGACTATTTCGCCACTAACTAGTTTTCTAGTTCCTATTCTTATCATGGCAAATTCAATACCAGCTGCTTTTACTTTTTCCCAATTTATATTGCCTTGCCACCCAGATACATCTATTCCCTTAGTAGTTTTACTTATTTCCTCTACTTCTAATGTATTTATTATGTTAGCATCATGTTTTTCTATTTTATCTATTTGTATTTGAATTTCATCAAATTCTTTAGTAGTAGGTTTATTCTTATATATACTATATGTTACACCCGCACCCAAAGCAGTCATTACTATAGCTGTTAATAGAAGAACAACTATGGTACGATGTCTTAAAGAGAATGCTTTTATTCGATCTATGATTGTGTATTTTTCTTCCATAGTTATTCTCCTTTACTTTATATAGTATATCATAACAAAAAGCTCTTTCGAGCTTTTATATTAATTAATTGACATTGGTGTCATACCAAGTTTCTAGTGCTTCTTTATCCATAGCACCTTCATAATCAGTAATTACTTCACCATTTTTTATATTAAGTAATGTAGGAGCTGCTTTAAATGCATAATAATTACGTAATCTATCAGTTTCTTTTGTTGTCATTTTAGTAATGTTTAATCTTATTGCCTTCGCTTTTTTAGCAACTAATACCTCGTTTAGCGTTGGCTCAAATGTTACACAATAATAACAAGTATCACTAGATATTATTACAAGCATATCTTTTCCTTCTGCTACTCTTACTTCAAAATCATCTATATTAGTATTAATAATATTTGAGTAATCTGCATCTTTAAATGATGAAGTATCAACTTTTTTATCATCTACTTCAACATTTCTGTGTTTATTGTCTTCTATATATTCTTCTTCAAGAGCACTAGGCTTGTTAATATTTGTTACAACATATATCAAGCAGCCAATGATTATTAGGGCTATAGAAATTGTTAAACCTAAGATTATTCTTTTATTTTCTTTGTCTAGTCTGCCAATGCTTTCGTAAGAAGGAACTTCTTTATTTTCTATTTCTTTTACTATTTCAGATAAATTCTTTTGTTCATCTTTATTGAAAATATATGTTTTTTCTAGTACTTCCTCTTTTTTAGTAATCTTAGTTTCTACTTTTTTTGGTTCTATTTTTTTTACTTCTACTTCTTTAGAAATAGCTTTTTCTTCGATTTTTTTAGGAACTTCTTTTTTGGGTTCTACTTTCTTAGCAGCAACTTTTTTTACAGTATTTTTATTTTCTACTTTCTTAGGAGTTGTATTCTTCTTTGGTGTTACTTTTTTGGTAGTAGTTTTTTTAGCAGCTGATACTGTTTTTTTAGTTGTTTTCTTAGTAGTATTTTTTTTCTTCTTATTCTCCATAATATCACCTTAATTTTTAATCTAAATATATTTTAGCATTTTTAATAAAAGAAAAAAAGAGTTTTTTATTACTCTTTTATCACCTATGTAACATTTTTCGCTCTGCAGTTCTGAATCTACCATCCAGATTAATTCTACCATCTTTATAAGCCCTGACCATTTCTTCAACTGTGATACCAAAGTATTCCTCATTTAAGTAAGCATTCTATCATCCCTTATTTTTGGTAGCAAGAAAAAACTCAGTTAAATACTGAGTTAGTCTTCTATTTCGATAAAACGAATTGATTTGATTTTTTGTTCTTTAAGAGGACGATCGTTTTCATCGGTTTTTACTTCCGCTATTTTATCAATGGTAGACATACCGGCAAATACTTTACCAAATGCAGCATAATCCCCATCTAGATGAGGAGAATCTTTATGTACGATGAAAAATTGTGTAGAAGCACTGTTTTTGTCATTTCCTCTAGCCATAGAAATTACTCCTCTAGTATGTTTTAGAGTATTTTCAACACCGTTAGAAGAAAACTCTCCTTTAATTGTTTTTTCATCACCACGACCATAACCAGAGCCAGTGATATCTCCGCCTTGAATCATAAAGTCTTTTATAACACGATGGAATATTAAACCATCATAGTATTTTTCTGAAACTAGTTTTTTAAAGTTTTTGATAGTTATAGGGGTTTTACTATTAGATAGAACTATTAACATAATCTCGCCATTTTCCATTTGAATTTTAACACGATCGGTTTCTTTATCTACTACTTTAAATTTATAGCCTTCTATTTCTCCTTCGTTTATTTCTTCTTTTACTACTTTTTCCACTTCTTTTTTCTCCTCTTTCTTTTTTTCTTTTTTATTACAAGCTGTAATACCAAATGTTAATAACATAATAATTATCAACAATACTATTTTTTTCATTTTATTACCTCCGATATTTATTTTAGCACTATCCGGCAACTTAAATCAAATCATATTTTTTAAATGTATATTGACGAACAAAAGTATTGGTTTTATAATTTAGACAGATGGGAGGAGAAAAGTATGAATAGTAAATTAAAAATTACCAAAATAGAATTAGATAGGGCAAAAATAAGTGACTTTAATATTTATCCTTTTAATATTGAGATCATAAAAAATTTCCAAAAATTAGAATTCAAAAAAAATGTTACCTTCTTTATTGGTGAAAATGGAATTGGTAAATCAACTCTTATTGAAGCACTGGCTATTGCTTTGGGTTTACCGCCAGAAGGTGGAACTCAAAATTTCATGTTTAGTACTAAAAATACTAGTTCTGATTTATATAAATATTTAAAAATAAGAGAAGAGAATAAGGCGCAAACAAAATTCTTTTTAAGAGCTGAAAGTTTTTATAATTTTTCAACAGAAGTGCAAAGGTTAGTTGAAGAAGATGGATATATTAAATTATATAATTCTTATGGTGGCAATTTACATGAGTGTTCTCATGGTGAATCTTTTTTAAATTTAGTAAAAAATAGATTTTCAGAAAACGGATTATATATCTTAGATGAACCTGAAGCTGCTTTATCTCCTACTAGACAAATGTCTTTGTTGTATCTTATTGATGAGCTATCTAAAAATGGTAGTCAGTTTATTATTTCTACTCATTCTCCTATTTTAATCAGTTATCGTGATGGTGAAATTCTTGATTTGAGTGACAATTTTAAAAGTGTAGAATATAAAGATACTGATATTTATAAAATTTACAAAGCATATTTAGATAATCCTGATTTAATGCAAAAAAGGTTGTTTAATGAATATTCTTAGTATTGATTTAAAAAGTTTTTTTGCTTCTTGTGAGTGTGTAGCTAGAGGATTAGATCCATTCTCTACTCCTTTAGTAGTTGCTAATCCAAGTCAAGGTGGTGGTGCTATTACTTTGGCTGTTACTCCCTATCTAAAGAAACAAGGGGTTCCATCTAGGGGAAGAATATTTGAAATACCAAAGAATATTAAATATCAAATAGTTCCTCCTAGAATGAATTATTATGTAGCTATGAGTAAAAAAGTAATTAGTATTTATTTGCAATTTGTAGCAAAAGAAGATTTACATGTTTATTCTATTGATGAGTGTTTTTTAGATGTTACGCATTATTTAAAATTATATAAGAAGACTGATTATGAAATTGCTGAAGAAATACTAAGAGAAATTACTAAACAAACTGGTTTAACAGCTACTTGTGGTATTGGCCCTAATATACTACTGGCGAAGATTGCGATGGATACCGAAGCAAAGAAATATAAAAATGGGATTGCTAAATGGACTGAAGAAGATATAAAGAATAAATTATGGAAGATTACTCCCCTATCAAAAATGTGGAGCATTGGGCCTAGAATGGAAAAAAGATTAAATGCCATGGGAATATATTCGGTCGGGGATTTAGCATTGACTAATAAGAATATATTAAAAAGCAAATTTGGGATTATGGGAGAAGAGTTGTGGCTTCATGCTAATGGTATAGATAATTCTGTGATAGCTAAATTAGATAAGAAACCTAAAGATAAATCTTATTCTAATAGTCAGGTCCTGTTCAAAGATTATAACGGAAATAATGTAAGAATAATCATAGAAGAAATGGTCGATACTGTAATAAGAAGAGTACGATTGGCTAATAAACAAACGCAGATAGTTGGGCTAGCAATCGGTTATTCCAAAACATCTGGAGGAGGTTTTTATCGAACATTAAAGTTAGAAAATCCTACTCAAGATACAAAAATAGTATTAGATACTTGCTTGATGTTATTTGATAGGTATTATACCAATAAACCTATTAGAAAAGTTGGTGTTAGTTTGGGAGGACTTGTTGATAAAACTAATCGACAGCTAAATCTATTTACTGATTATGTTGAAGAGGAGAAGGAAGAGAAAAAGAATAAGGCAATAGATGAAATAACTCATAAATATGGAAAAAATAGTATACTTAGAGCCTCTTCTTTACTCAGTGACTCGACAATAAAGGAGAGAAATAAAAAGAGAGGTGGTCATAGTGAATAGTTGGTTACCATTTAATGCCGTATGTGATGGGACCTCCTTGGTTGATAAAATATTGCTAGAAAAAAATAGGTTTTCTAAACCTATTCTATCAGAAGAGCAATTAGATGAAATTCAAGAAAAAATAATCTCTGCTTACAATAATAAAGAATTAATAAGAATAACGTATTATAATAGCGGGTATTGTTATGAAATGAAGAATGTGATAAAAAAAATCGATGCAATACAAAGAAAAATTGTTTTAGCAAATGGAAAAAGCTTATTCTTTTCTCAAATTATAGATGTAAGCTCATAATGTACTCTTCCATTTCTTTATATTCTGTTATACTTATTGGTAAACCATAGGAAAGACGCTTGTCTAGAGGAGGCTTTTCCTACTGGAGAACATCCTTTTTTAAAGCAAATTTTTTCAAGATATTTTTTAAGTGCGTAATGATCAGTCAAATAATAAAAAATGCCTTGAATTTGGTTCTCTGTTAAAGGCCTATCTTCACTAAAGTTGCTAACCAATATGTTAGTAATCGGTTCATTTGACATATTCCCCCTCCTCATTCGTACCTTATGATAACACAAAAAAAGGAATTAACAAAAATTCCTTATCCGTGTCTTCCTCCTCCACTGGAGTGTCCACCGCCAGAGTGGCCAATACTAGAGCTATGTCCGCCTCCTCCAGAAGATCCTGAACTTGATGGCGGGATATAAGTTCTATGGGTAATACTATTTACTAACTCATCTTTATTAACAACTAAATTGATGCTTTCAGGATTGGTATAAATAGATGCATCTGTTGCTAAGCGAATCATTTTATTCTTTTTTACCATTCCCGATATTATAATAGCAGTAATAATTAAGGATGCTATTAGAGAAGGAAGAATTGGTGCTTCGTAATGAATTTTCTTTATCGCTTTACCATTCTTGTCTAAATAATAATCATCACCATTTACTAGATTTCCGTCTTTATCAATAAAATAGTTTTCTAGTTTTCCAGTTTCATAATAGGAATATAATTCTTCTATTATTTGATGAATTCCTTCATAATAATTACCTTCGTGAATATTATCGTAGATAACATCGAGAATGTCTCTTAGACGTGTATCGTAAAAATAGAGTTGAGCATCACCAAAAGAATACAAGTCAAAATACGGGTCTGATGAGTATGTATTTCGAAAAAATAGAAGACCATTTGAAGAAAAGTTATTGAAATCATAAAAATCGGCTGCATAGTCTTCATTTTCTTTGTCGTAATTATACTCCAAATCTTTTGTTAAAATAACTAAATCAAAGTCTGTTTTCTCACTAAATTCTTTTATTTCATCAAGTATTTTTTCCTCTTCTTCTTCGGATAGTATTTCTGAAAAATCATATATTTTTTCAGTTTCATCGACATATGGCGTTTTTAAAACATATTCTTTTTTATCGTTTGTTACCTCGAATTTTGTAACACCATAATTATCTATTCCTTCCCTACTCTTTGTATTAGTACTAGCAAAAGTTATGGTTGGAAATAGACTTATTAAAACAATTAATAATAATAATCTTTTTTTCATCATAATCTACCCCATTAAAAATAATATTAATAGGTATAATGCAACGAAGCATATACCAAAAATAAGAATTGTATATAATAATTTTTTCTTTTTATCTAGCGGAATATCACCAATGAACTTGCCTGTTTCTCCATTCATGGCGAAGATGTATGTTTTTCCTTCATATTTTACATTAACCATCCATACCGGTAATAACGCATATTCTATTTTTGAATCTTTAGGAGCCAAAGTATCTTTTGTAATATTCTTCCCTACATAGTTTGAATCTTTGTACATTAATGTTCTGGTTGAATTTAAAGCTCTTTTATCGGCTATATCAATTGTTTCTTCACTAGGTACATCATATTTTTCAGCAAAGAAGCCTGATAAGTAAGCGTGATTATATTTAATCATTTCATTATAATCAAATGGTTCTATAGAATTCATTATGTCATCGTCAAAGTTTTTCGAACCATCAGTTGGTATTCTAACAAATTTTATTGCCCCGCTACGATACAATTTGTAATAGTCAGTCTTGGTATATCTATAGTCTCCAGAATGCCAAGAGGTTACCCTAGTAGCAGAAGCATCAAGGTCTCCCTCTATTGTGGTAGAATGTAGCCAGAATGGTATGTATACACCTTTTATTTTTTCAATATTTTTTTTATCAGTAAAATCCTTAGGACATAGTGGTCTTCCTTTAGCTAAATTAACAAAGGCCTCAATCGCTTCTTCTTTAGTCTTTTTAAATGGAATTATGTAATCTGGGGCAAATTTACCACTTAATTTGCTTTTAAGTATTGCAATACTTCCACAATACACACAAAAGGTAGCAGCGGTATTCTCATCTGCAACTATTTCAGCTCCACAGTTTTGGCATTTATATGATAATAAATCCAATTCTTCTTCATTAGCATTTTCTTCAATATCATTAGCTTCGGCACTACTGGCGTTATTGTGTTTTTGCATTTCTTCAAAAACAAATTCACTAGAACAGTATTCACATTTCCATTTTCCTAATGAAGGATTAAAAGATATTGGTGCACCACAGGCAGGACATTTATTGTTAATAGCCCCTTCTTTTTCTTTAGTATATTTTAAAATCTCTTTATCAACGTTTGAAGTATTTTCTTTAGTTGGATTCTTTTTTACACTTTTTTTCTTAACATCATTGTTATCATTTTTTTCCTTTTTAGCCATTAATAATCTCACCTACTTTATATTAGAATTATAACATAGTATGTTTTTTTATATTAATATGTCTTTTTATTTTGCTAGTTTTTTCTCAAAATTACCATAAACTGCAACACCATCGTCTTTAACAATAAAAGCATCTTTATCCAAATAAGGAATATGACTTTCTAAAATGGTTACTTCATATTTTGATAAAACAACAAAACTGATGTATGTCTTTGAATGAGTCCCTTGACCTTCAGACTCCCATGTTGTAACATCGCGTTCTAGTTCATTTATAATGAATTGATTGATTTTTTCTGGATCTTTTTTAGTAAATATCATAATTGTTGAACTGATGTTTTGCAAATGAAAACGATCAACCATGATTGAAGAAAATACGATAAATAAAACAGAATAAATCATGGTTTTGGTACCGAACATTAATCCACATATTATAAATATACAAATATTAATTATCGTACTAACCATACCAATAGTTATTTTTTTAGATTTGCTACTGATAGCAATTCCTATAATATCTGTCCCTCCCATACTAGAACTTGCAGATAATACGAGCCCCGAACCAATTCCGGCTAAAACTCCCCCTATTAAAACACTAGTTATTAGTTCGTCCACTAGAGGTTTACTAGTAGTTGGAATAATTGGTAGGAAAATGGTCTGAAATATAACGCAGACAATAGTACGACGAAAAAAGGTTTTACTAATACTTTTATAGGCAAGTATAAATAAAGGGATATTTATAGACAAGTTGATAAGACCAACTATATTCATTTTAGTATTTAATAAATTTGCTATAGTATAACTTAATAGTTGGGATAAGCCAAGAATACCACCGTTATATAGTTTGTTGGATACAATGAAGGCATTTATGGAAAAGGAGAATAAAAATGTACCTATTATTGCTGTTAGTAATTCCTTTTTGTTCCATTTAAAATGTTTAAGTAAGAAAGTGTTTATTTTTTGCATCTTTTATTCCTCCCTTAAAAATCGTCATCTTGCGAAGCTGTTAATGTTTCAACATCAACACCATTGATGGAATCAAATCTTCGTGAAATTTTTTCGGTTGTTATATTAATATCTTTTATATCTTTAGTAACTGTATCCATTGTTCTAGATAGTTTATCCCATCTCTCACGATATTTAATAAATTCTTTACTTAATCTATTTAGCTCGGTATGAATAATTTGTGCGTATTTATCACGTTCAACATTTTTAATAATCATTTGAATTATTGTTAGTGTACTCATTAGGGTTGTAGGTCCAGTAATCCAAACTCTTTTTTCATATGAATATTTTAACAAGTCGCTATGGTAAGCATTAATCTCTGCAAATATTGCTTCTGCCGGCAAAAACATAATAGCTTGATCAGCTGTTTCTCCAGGGATGATATATTTTTCAGCTATGGCATCAATATGTTTCTTTACATCTGTTTTAAATAGTTTAGCAGCAACACTTCTTTCTGAAGATGATAAGTTCCTATCAGTCATTTTTTGATAGTTTTCAAGTGGAAATTTACTATCTATGCAAATTGTTCCTAATGGTTCTGGGGCATAGATAATAGAATCGGCAATTGAACCATTACTCATAGTGTGCTGTATATCATATATTTTTCCTTTGCTTTCGCCAAATATACTAGTTAAAATATAATTTAAATTCACTTCACCAAAAATACCTCGTGTTTTTTTATCTGTTAAAACGCTTTGGAGATTAACAATCTCTGTAGAAAGGCTATCAATTTTCTTTTGAGCTTCATCAATTTTTGTTAATCTTTCTAAGACATTATTAAATGTTTTGTTGGTCTTTTCAAAGTTCTGATCTATTCTTTCGTTTACTTGATTGTTTATAACTAATAGCTTTTTCTCAATTTTCTCATTTAATTTATCTATGTCATCTGTTAGATGTTTAGAAATATCAAACTTAAAATCGTTCATATCGTTGCTAACACTTTTTTCTAGTTTTCCTAATCTTTCAATTAAATCATTATCGTCTTTTTTCCTGAAAATGTTTATTATTTGTAAGATAATAATAATTACTAATAAGGCGATTAAAATATAGTTTATCATAACATCACTCTTTTCTATATAATTATATCAAACATATTTATGTATTTAAATCAAATCCCAAAAAAAAGAACTAAAAGTTCTTATATTTTTTCTCCCATGAATTCATTTTCACAGGTTAGATTTATTTTTAGTTCTTTTAACGCTCGCTTATCTCCGTTGGTTACTATGTATGTAGCATGGGCATCAGAATTGTTTAGTTTTGTCAAGCAAGCCATTGCTTTAGCTGCTAGGGGATTAGTAACCGAACATATGCTTAGGGCTGTTAATACCTCTGGTAATGTTAAACGATTACCAGAATTCATTTCTTTTTTTAGTTTTAACATTGGCTCTAATACTGATGGAGATAATAAGTATATGTCATCTGGTATTTTGCTCAAGTATTTTATTGCATTTAAAACAACTGTTCCAGCTGGAGTTAATAAATCAGTTTGCTTACCTGTAATTATTTTTCGATTTACTTTCATTGCTATTACTGGAGTTCCATTTTCCTTTTCTTTTTTTTCTAATGCCGGTTTGATAACATCTAAATAGTTTTCGTCGATATTTAATTCATTCATCAATAGCTTTATTTTTTTATAAGTATCTTCATCGCAAAGCCCCATTTTGTAATTATTTAATTCATTGTAGTATCTTCTAACTATTTCTTTTTTGGAAGCCTCTTCTACAACATCATTGTTTGTAATGCAAAACCCAACCATATTTACTCCCATGTCGGTTGGAGAAAAATAAATATCTTTTTTCATAACTCTATTTAATATGGCCTTTAATATTGGAAATGTCTCAATATCTCTGTTATAGTTTACGGCAGTTTCTCCATATTTTTCCAGGTGGAATGGATCTATCATATTAACATCTTTTAGATCTGCAGTAGCAGCTTCATACGCTAAGTTTACTGGGTGTTTCAAAGGAAGATTCCATACAGGAAATGTTTCAAATTTAGCGTATCCAGCATTAACCCCTCTTAGATTTTCGTGATATATTTGTGACAAACAAGTAGCTAACTTGCCGGAACCTGGTCCAGGGGCATTAACAAGTATAAGCTTTTTAGTTGTTTCTATATAAGGATTTGCTCCGTATCCTTCTTCACTAACTATTGTTTCTACATCCGTTGGATAACCTTTAGTGAAGGTATGAATATAAGTTTTTATACCATTTCTGTTTAGCTTTTTTATAAATTTATCAACACTCATCTGATTTTTATATAGCGTTATTACTACACTATTCACTGAAAAGCCAAGGCTTTTAGAGTTATTTATTAGTTTTATTATTTCTTGGTCATATGTAATTCCATATTCTCCACGAGTTTTATTTCGTTCAATGTCTCCAGCATTGATGCAAAAGATAATCTCTAAATCTTTTTTCAATTCTTTAAACATACTTATTTTCACATCATTTTTAAAGCCTGGTAAAATTCTTGCCGCATGAGAATCATCGAATAGTTTCCCACCAACTTCTAGGTATAATTTATCAAATAATTTAAACCTTTCTCTAATCTTTTTACTTTGAATTTTTACATATTTTTTGTTATCAAATCCTACTTTCATTTTCTCTACCCTTCCTTATTATTTATTATAAAGTGTTTATTGAATTATTTAAATAAATTTGGCAATTTTTTACATTTTTTCCAAAAAAAAATCCCTTGATAGGATTTTTTAATCATCTCCAAAGAAGTCGTCAAAGAATTCATCGTCTGTAATTACGTTATTTTTTACAACAACGCTATCAGCGTCAATGTTTACATTGGCTTTATTTTCACTTGGCGATGTTGACGTTATGGTTGTCGCAGTAGTGTTTGCAGTGTTAATATCTGTTGAAATTGTCCTGTTGGAATTATTTTGACTTAGTTCAGAAACTTTTTCCGCAGTATCTTTTACTACTTCAGCCATCTCTTTTGAAGCCTCATTTACTTTCTCAAGTGTATCGACTACTTTACCGGCACTATCAATAATAGTAGTACTGTTACTATCAATGTTATTATCAACTTTTATGTTAGTATCTAAATATAAAGGATTAATAAGGTCCGCATTTTGGGCTTTAGGTACAGTGTCATTGATAAAGTCTTCTTCTTCAATAGGACTTTTGGTTGCAACAGCAATATTTGGTTTTGAGGTATCAATATTGATTCTAGGCATTTCATCTGGTTCAAGCATTTCTGGATATAATGGTTTTACCTCTGGTGTTGTTAAATTAATATTTATATTTGTTGTTGGTCTTTCATTATTAATAGTTTCTCTTTCCTCTGTAATACTTGGTTTAGTTTCTGGATTTGTAATATTAATATTTACTACGGGTTCTTTACTATCTACCTTTGGTAATGGTATGTCAGGAATAGGCTTTTCAAACTCAGGAAAACTAAAATGATTTTCGAATTCAATATTAGCTTCTTTAATATTAGTTTTTGTTTTTTGTAGTTCTTCTTCTAAATCGGCTTCTACTTCCTCTTTTATAGTTGGTAATTCTTTTGTTTCTATTCTTTCCTCAGGTGATTTATCTAGATCATTTGTCTTTTCTTCGGAGATCTTTGTAGTATCTCCTGCTTCTTCTTTAGTAATCTCTAAACTATTGGTTGTCTGGTTCTTTTTGGCCAGTTCTTCTTTTTGGCGTTGTTCTTCTGCATCTAGCTCTTCAATCTTTTTATCAATCTCTTTCATCATTGCTTCAAAATCAATTTTATTGTTTGGCAGTCCTCCCATAGGGTTATTACCGCCAAATGGTGAAGGGTTTGGATTGCCAAATGGGTTTGAGTTGTTGTTGAAAGGTGAAGGGTTTCCAAACGGTGTTGATGTGCCAAATTGAGACTGATTATTCATAGATGTTGGGCCTCCAAACGGTGATGGTGCGCCGAATGGTGATGGACTCTTCGCAGATGGAGAGTTGCTAAATGGGGATGGACTACCAAATGGATTTGAACTATTAGATTGTGGTCCGCCAAATGGTGATGATCCACCGAATGGCGAACTGCTAGATGGTGCGCCGCCAAATGTTGATGGCCCACCGAATGGTGAACTGCTAGATGGTGCACCGCCAAATGTTGATGGCCCACCGAATGGCGAACTGCTAGATGTTGCACCTCCAAATGGGGATGGCTTATTAGTTGTTGGTCCTCCAAATGGTGACGGAGATCCAAACGGTGATGGTGCTCCAAATGGTGGAGGTGATCCGAATGGAGAATTATTCGTTCCGCCATTTGGGTTATTTTCTAGACTTTTTAATGTCATTTCTCTCTTTTTTTCTTTTACAAAAGTTTTTACATCAAATAGTTTTATTTCTTTTTCATCTCGTTGAGGAAAGGCACTATTGCTCTTCTCATGGCCCCAATTCATTTTGAAATTTGGAGTATATTTGGTTTTTAATGGTGATAAACGCCATCTGATTATTATAGCTTCAAATAATTTAAGCTTTTGAAGGTCAGTGACAGTAACCAGTGGTGTAGAAGTTGTTTTTTCGCTTTCTTTTGACTTTTCTTCACCACACATTTTGCTTATTTCTTCAAGAGCTGATAGCTCTGTACTTATTAGATATACCAAGTTACCGCAGTTACCTCTAATTGTCTCAGCTATTTCTGCGCCATAAACACCTTTTAATTGAGCAAAGTTCTGAATAATAAATGTAAATCTAATATCACGTGAACGTGCTGCTGTAACCATTGTTCCAACGTCTTTTAATGGTGGCATATTGGCGAACTCATCTAGAATAAAATTAGTTCTATAAGGGAGTTTACCTCCATTGGCTTGGGCAACATCGATTAAAGTCTCGTATACTTGTTTAATAAAGATTGTTGCTAAGCCGTGATAAGTAGTTTTTTCATCGTGAATACAGACAAAGACTGCTGTTTTTTCCTTTCCAATATCTCTAATATCAAAATCACTATAGGCTAGCATTTCTGATAAATTCTCTCGAGAAGCAAAACCTCTTATCTTTTGTCTAAATACTGATAAGATACTTCCTTTGGTATCTTGTGGAGCATTAATTGTGTTTGAGGCAAAAATGTAGGCGCTTGAACTCTCTCCCTTTAGGGTGAAATACTCTTTTATATAAGTATTAGATCCACCTAATTTTTCTTCACCAACAGTAGACATGTAACTGATAGAGTTTAAGTTCATTTCTTCCTCTTTAGCATCTTCAAATAAACCTAATGCTAATCCAGAGAAATAATCTGCTGCCGATTTTTCCCAGAATGGTTCTCCTTTATTGTTAGGATCATATAAGATATTTAATGCTACGTCATCTAACAGCTCTGTAGCTTTATCCCTATTTCCCTCTTGGTAGTATTTATATGGTAATGTTAAAGGGTTCCATGCATTTCCTTTTTGTGGTTCACGGAAATTCAATATTACTACTTTATAACCTTTTTCTTTTAGGTAATCTCCAGCCGTTATATATAGCTCTACTTTGGGGTCAGTGATTACCATACTTTCTCCTTTTTTAATTAACAATTCTACCATAGGTTCAACAACAGTTTGAGATTTACCAGAACCGGTAGATCCTATAACAAGATTGTGGTATTCACCATTATCTACCCATAAATGCTTTCCATCATTAATTAGGGGGATTCCTGCTGCTTTGATGTCGTTTGATAAGGGATTTACCATCTCAACATCTTTGTCTTCTTTATACTCTTTTTCTTTAGCCCATCTACTATATCCTTTTTCTTCTTTTTCTTTTATTTCTAATCCTACTCCACCTTTTTTTCTTTCAAAGATTGTGCTTTTAACACTTGTGAAGATTATTATTATAAATACAGCGAAAAATATAAATGTCTCTTTGGTATAGCTAAACAATCCAATAAAAGGATTTAAACCAGCGGAAAGCGCCCCTTCGTTTTGAAGAGTCATGAAGTTTCCAACTAGTATTGCACATAAATATAATAATAGTAGACAGAAAAATAAAAAAGTTAAAAAATCCTTCTTTGATACTCTAATTTTCACATAATCACCCCAATACATGACTTATTATACTATATTAATATTTTATTATCTATTCTTTTTAATATTTATTCTTATAATTATGAATACAATGGTTATAAACGCAAAGAGAATCAACGCTGCTATTATTAGTTGTTTTCTTTCCTCGGCTTTTTTTTCTTCTAGACTCTCTTTTTGGGTTATAATTACCGGTTCGTTATTGCTCTGTTTATTTGATTCATTGCTTTCAGTATAGCTTTCGGAAGGATGCAATCTTTTATACTGGTAATTTCTTGTTTCAAGATGAATGCTTTTATCAGCGGTATCTGGTGTGAAAATCCAAGTATAAATATTACCCGAAGTACTATCCGCATTGTTATCTACAACTTCTAGATCGGTTTTTATATTAATTTCTAGACGCGTAAGAGTCGGATAGATATCAAACAAGTGAATTCTTCCCTTTGAGGTATATAATTCTGTTACACCGTCTCGGTCTCCTGGTGATAAAACCGAAGAATCGAAGACGTTTTTCATGGTTGAGGAGTTATTATAATTAGCAATTCGATAAGAGTAAGAATAATAAATCTTATTATCTTTAATCGCTTTTTTATAATAAACTTTATTATCTTCTTTAACATCAGGTTCTGTATCAGCTACTTCATCATTGTAATAAACCGGAATATAATCACGAAAACTTTCTCTTGGTGTTGTTTGATCATCTATTATAATTTCTTCTGAAACTATATTATCACTTATTACTATGTTAGCTGTTGCTGTACATCCTGTAAGTAATAAAACCAAGGGAATTATTAAACATATTTTTTTTATTTTCATACTTTATCACCTTACATTAGCATTATTTTGATAAAAGCCTGACATATCAACACCACGATATTTACCGCCGTCACCATCAAAACTGTGTTTAGAGAAGAGTACTCCGTAGGCATTTCCTTTAGCTTCAGCACATTCATATGACCCACTTTGGCGATCAACACCAACTATTAATATAACATGGTATGAATTATATAAAAGATCTCCCGGCATTAATAATGAGCTGCTTCCTAAACCCACGTCTCTAGCTCCGCTTATATTTACATAGCTTTCGGCAGTTCTCGTTACATTTTTATATCCGCCATTGTATATTGCCCAACCAACAAAGCCCGAGCAATCCAAACCACAATAATTGTAACTTTGACCGTTAGCGTATGTATGGCAAGCTGTGCTACCCCAATTACCATTGGCTAGATTATCAGGAGCACCATGACCTCCACCCCAATAGTATGGAACTTTGACGTTATACTTATTTCCTAATTCACCTATTAGGGTTACTGCTGCCGAAACAACTGCTGCTCGTGTTCCATATCCGGCTTTTTTTACGTTGCTATCGATTAGTTGGTTAAAAGCATCTAATGATGTTCCTTTACTAGCAAGAAAACTGCTTAATGGCATATGAAGTATTCCCGAATTATCATTTTCCAATTGGTAGTTATTATACTCCATATTCCCCATTCGGCAGTTTGATGAAGATGGGGTTACGCCATATTTATTTTTTAGAATCTCATCGTATTTTTTTCCTGCATTTGCTTCTTGCATCATCGTTTGTTGATCATTAGATTTATAACTAACTCTAAGTGGGCTTCCGTCTTTATCTGTTAAAATCTGTCCCTTTACTGTAGCAGCAACAGATTCTACATGCTGTTTCTTTTCGGCTGATAAAGCTCTCTTCCAAAGTCTTCCCGATGTGCTATCAACTTCAGGACTATATAAAGAAATGGGTCCTTGAGCTAATCGATATGTATCTTTTTCATAGTCCCAATATACCTGATCTGCTTCGCAGGCCCTCATTCTTATTGTATTACTATCTTTATTGTATCCGTAAAAACAACTATCAGGATTACCGGGGCACATTCCTTTATTTCTAGATAAAGCATAGGTACGTGCTGCAACTATTTGAGCTTTTAAACTTTCATCTGGAGCGTTTTCTCCTATTTCGGCTAGAGAAACTCCCAAAACATATTTTTCAAAATCAACTGTTGCTAATACTTTGTAATCTGATTTTTTTCCATGGCAGTTTATTAATTCAACTTTAACATTTTCTATAGTATTTTGATCAAGATTATAAGAACAAGTTGTTTGTGCTCCTGTTGCTACCTCATTTGAATTTGTAGAACTGTTGTTGGAGTTTCCATCACCTAAGAGACCGAAGATTATGATAAATACTATTATTATTAAGAATGCGACTAATATTATTATTCCTACAATAGGAAGTATAATCGGTAAATTAGCAGCAATCCAAGCCATCGCTTTGTTTTTTAGTAGTTTTTTTGCCTTCTCCCCGAGTCCATTTTTTATTAGATTACCCAAACTTCCAGAACCCGTAGTTTCATCCTCCGTGTTGCTTTTTCCTCTCAAAATATTTCTTAACCTAGAAAGAGGTCCCCTACTAAATCTTTGGGTATTGTTATTATTAGCTATTTTTTGGCTATCTGCTTCGGCTGTTCCTTCAGCTTGAGCAGATACGTTACCATTTACATTCTTTCTTAAGGTGCGACCAAGTCTTTTTATTCTATTAACGATATTAAATCTATCCTTTGTAGCCTCTTCTGGTTTGCTATATTTGTTTGGGGTGCTTGGTACACTATTTTGTTCTTTTGTTTTTTGACGGCTCTCTTCACTTTTAGATCCTTTATTTTCTTCTGTTATTTTGATTGGAAGAGGTTCTTTGGCGTTGCCATTTTCATCAAACTTTGGATTTGAAATATTATCTACTTTTCCAGCTATATACTTGATAGCTTTTGGCGGCTTAGCGTTTTTTCCCTCATCATTAGGCTTAGCCCCTTCGTTTGTTTTGTTTGTCTGACCCTTCTTATTATCAAGCGCTTTACCAGCAGCGGCTTTTCTGCCAACATTTTGATTTGCGGCAAATCCTGCAGCATTTCTCCCTGGCGTTTGATTATTTGTGGTAGTACTATTTCCTCCTGCATAATTAACTTCGTTTGTTGCAGAGGCCGGCTGCTGTTCTTCTGGCTGATTATCTTTTGATAATCCTGAACCATTTTTTCTTTCTCCTGTGTAATTTAAGCCATTATTAGGTCGTGGTGCCATTGCCTGAGGTTTTTGAAATTTATTTCCTCCAACAATTATTTTAGTTGGTGCTGGTACAACTTTTTTTATACGTTTTCCCACATTGTTATCTAGTATTTTTTTTAATTGTTCAGCAGAAATATTATAATTATTCGGCGTTATTTTTGTTGATATTTGTTGAGCAATATTTTTTAAATCTTCCTCTGTTATTTCGGTGGTATCGAATCCGGCTTTTTCTAACATGTTGCGTAATTCATTGGTATCGATATTCATTCCTACCACCTCTTTTTCTTATTTGATTATATCATAAATGATGCACAAAAAAAACTGGCGGATTATAGTCCTCCACCAGATCCAAATGAATCCAATTCTTCTTGTGTACAAACGACATTTATTCGCATTCTTCTGTTTCCACATACAAATAGTCCTTCACCTTGGTTATAATATTTAATGGATTCAATTTCACTTTCGTTAAGGTCTATTAGTTTACCCAAATCGTCGGTTGCTTGCTTTTTTAACCCCATTACCAAGTAATATGCGGCGTTATCAAAGATAGCTTTACCATGTACTAAAACGTTTGGTGCCGCAAAATCAGTAGGCTGCTGGGTAATTATTATGGTACCTGTGTTATATTTTCTGGCACGTCTTTGCATCTGAGCAAGGAATTCTGCTCCCAGTTCGTTTCTTGTAGATAATAAAACGTGAGCTTCATCAACACTTAATACTGTAGTTGTACTCTTGTCTAATGATAGACCCCAGGCAAATTTTAATATGTTAAAGAACAAAGCGTTTCTTATGTTTTCGTCTGAATTCATTAATTCTTTTATATTAAATACGATAATATTACTATCAATCTTTAAAGTCGTATGTCCATTAAAGAAATATTCTAATTCTCCTACTAATGGTCTGATTTTAAGTTCTAGTCTTTCCATTACGTCTCGTTCTCTCGTTTTATCAGGCATTGATAATAAACGGCCTTTTATTGTAGCATATACATCCGAGAAAATCGGAAAATCTTCTGACTTTAAGCTTGTAAAATCTGTATTATTATCTATTTTATATCGTTTGTAAGTATCTCTTACGACCTCACTAAACATTTCTAAAACGTCTTCTTCTATAGAGGGTGAATAATACTTCATAAAGGCTTTTAACGATTGCAAGCCACTAGTTAATACTGTATATCCCAAATCTTGACTTGTATCATCTAAATCTGAATCGGGTACTATCTCAAGTGGATTAATCATTCCGAATTTTCCGCCTTTTCCAAGGTCTAAGTAGCTTCCTCCAACTTTAGCACACATTTCATCTAGCTCACCTTCTGGGTCAACACAGATTACTTTATAGCCATTACGAATATGGCTTCTAATTAGTAATTTGGCTGCAGTTGATTTACCTGAACCAGATGAACCTAAAATGATTAAGTTGGCATTATTTCTATTATTTTCTTTCTTCAATTTATATAAAAACTGATTAAATAGTATTACACCACCTGAGAAATCAACGCCTAGTAATGCGGAGTCGCCAGGATCTTTAACACTATCAAATATGAAGGGATACATTGCAGCGATGGTTATAGACGGAATTGGCGTACCTATTCTTTTTTCTAATGCCTGCTTTGGGAAGATTGGCAACATAGATTCTAATACCTCTTTTTGTTCAAACATAAGTGGTATTGCGCGCATTCCCATAGCGTCAATATAACTTCTTACTTGCATTAAGCGCATTTCCAACTGTTCTTCGTTGTCGGCGATTACCATGATATGCAATTGGAAGTCAAAGATTCTTGCTTGAGTTGCGGCTAACATCTGAATAAAACCTTCTAGAGATTCATAATCTTGACGAATACT
>JAEEGL015335675.1_pt1 | contig 20292 bp, 14 predicted proteins | sample 9134231 | NCBI WGS metagenome assembly JAEEGL01 (sample SAMN16246548, study PRJNA631951) | gut metagenome | biome: gut microbiome; feature: rumen; material: fiber-attached | host: Bos | place: Iran: Karaj | collected 2018-10 | reverse complement strand
GCTTCCGTTTAAAGGAGAAAATCTGCTTACTATTACAACTGATAACGGAAGCGAGTTTGCGGAACATGAGTGGATTGCTGACAAATTGAACGTGAAAGTCTATTTCACCGACTCTTATTCGTCATGGCAAAAAGGAAACATTGAGAACACTAACAAACTCGTCAGGCAATATATTCCAAAAAGAACTGATATCAGAAAGATTACCAATAAGAAAATCATGGACATTCAAAAGAAAATAAACCGAAGACCAAGAGAAAAATTAAAATTTAACTCACCTATATCGGGGTTTTTCAAACATTATAACTAAATTTGCATTTTTTAATTGCACTTGCTGGTTGACTCTTTATCTGAAATGGAAACGAAAAAATGTTTTCCTTTTTATCTTGTTTTTGATGGTTTTTCAATCTTTTTTAGTAATTTTGTATTCTTAAAACACGTGTGATTGTTTTGTTTTCTAAAACTTACTCATTTTCAATTGACTATGATTGTTTATCCGAATGCAAAAATTAATATAGGACTGAATATCGTCGAAAAAAGGCCTGATGGATACCATAACCTTGAAACTGTATTTTATCCCATTAATTTATTGGACGCACTTGAAATATCGCTTGCTGATAATCCTCAAATGGATTGTGCTATTAAGGTTAGTGGAGAAGTCATAGCTGGAAGACCAGAGGACAATCTTGTAGTTAAAGCGTATAATGCTTTAAAAAATCTATTCCCTGATAAGATTAAACCGATAGAAGCACGCCTTTATAAACATATTCCTACAGGTGCTGGACTTGGCGGTGGTTCTGCTGATGCTGCTTTTACTATAAAGTCGCTTAATGACAAATTTGGATTGGGACTGTCTGTTGAAAATATGCAGAATATTGTTGCGACTATCGGCGCAGACTGTCCCTTCTTTATTGAGAATAAACCTGTTTTTGCACAAGGTATTGGCAATCATTTTTCTGAAATCAATATTTCTCTCAAGGGTAAATTTATTGTTCTTGTCAAACCGGATATTGGAGTTTCAACTAAAGACGCTTATGCAAATGTCAAACCACACATGCCAGAACAGTCGTTACCCCTTTTGTTGCAAAAGCCTTTGGAAGAGTGGAAAGAGTTTGTCGTGAATGATTTTGAAACAAGCGTTTTCAGAAGATTTCCTGAAATTGCAGCAATAAAAGATAGACTTTATGATCTGGGAGCTGTATTTGCGGCTATGTCTGGTAGTGGTTCTGCTGTCTATGGTATATTTAACCAGCAAGTTGAATTTGTTGATGAAATTTTTACCGGTTATTTCTGTAGGCAGAGATTGCTTGAATTTTAATTTTTTTTTGTCATTATGTCTCCTAAAGAAGAAATTGAATACTTAAGGCAACTATTGCATCAGCATAATTATAATTATTATGTACTTAATCAGCCTACCATTTCTGACTTTGAATTTGATCAAATGATGAGAAAACTTCAGGATCTTGAGTTGTTTTTTCCTCAATTTTTTGACCCTAATTCACCTACGCAAAGGGTAGGCAGTGATATTAATCAAGCAGTTAAGCAAGTAAAGCATAAATATCCAATGCTTTCACTTGCTAATACTTATAATATCAATGAAGTTAGAGATTTCTACCAAAGAGTGTCAAATGGGCTAAATGGGGAAGAATTCGAAATTGTAGCTGAAATGAAATACGACGGACTTAGTATCTCACTTACTTATGTTGACGGCAAATTAACGCAGGCTGTTACCAGAGGAGATGGAGAGAAAGGTGACGATGTGACGGCAAATGTCAGAACTATTAAGAGCATACCCTTACAACTTAAACCGAATTCTGGATTCCCTCATGAATTTGAGATTCGTGGGGAAATTCTGATGCCATGGACCTCTTTTGAAAAACTTAACAAGGAAAGAGAGGCCAAAGAGGAACCGCTGTTTGCCAATCCAAGAAATGCAGCTTCAGGTACTCTTAAATCTCAAAAATCGGAACTTGTTGCTCACCGACAGCTTGATGCTTACTTATATTATTTATTAGGTGATGACATACCACAGGATGGAACTCATTTTGAGAACTTGTTATTAGCAAAAAAATGGGGATTCAAAATATCTGAGGGGATGAAGCTGTGCCACTCTGTTGATGAGGTTGAGAGTTTTATAAACTTTTGGGACTCAGAAAGAAAAAAACTACCTGTGGCTACAGATGGAATCGTGCTGAAGGTGAATCAACTCAGACAACAAAGGTTGCTGGGATTTACTGCAAAGTCTCCAAGATGGGCAATTGCTTATAAGTTTCAGGCTGAAAGGGCTTGTACCAGATTAAATGAAGTTACTTATCAGGTTGGAAGAACTGGAGCAATTACTCCTGTGGCTAATATGGATCCGGTTTTGATTTCTGGTACTATTGTAAAAAGGGCTTCTCTGCATAATGCTGATATTATCAGACAACTTGACTTGCATATTGGAGATATGGTGTTTGTGGAAAAAGGAGGGGAAATCATTCCCAAAGTAGTTGGCGTAGATATTTCAAAACGGAATTCCGATATGCCTCCTGTTTTGTTTATTTCTAATTGCCCGGAATGTGGGACTCCACTAAAGAAAGTGGAGGGTGAAGCTGCGCATTATTGTCCGAACGAAAACCATTGTCCTCCTCAAATTAAAGGCAAAATTGAACATTTCATTTCCAGAAGGGCTATGAATATTGACAGTCTTGGACCTGAAACTGTTGACGACTATTTCAAAAAAGGACTTGTTAAGAATATTGCTGACCTTTATGATATCAAAGTACAGGATATTGATGGGGCTATGGGCACCAGAGTTAAGTCTGCAAAGAAAATAGTTGAGAGTATTGCTGCTTCTACAAATGTTCCATTCGAAAGAGTTGTTTTTGCTATTGGAATTCGTTTTGTCGGTGAGACAACTGCGAAACTTCTGGCAAGAAAGTTTGGATCAATGGAGTCATTGCAAAATGCTACTGTTTCACAATTGCTTGAAGTTGACGGAGTTGGAGAAGTCATAGCTAATAGCGTCATTGATTTTTTTGGATCAGATGAAAACTTGTTAATATTACAACGCCTTAAGAGTCATGGTGTGAAAATGGTGATGGACGAGAGTAAACTTGGGTCTATGACTGATGTTCTTCAAGGAAAATCTATTGTCATCAGTGGAGTCTTTTACAAACATTCAAGGGATGAGTACAAGAGTATCATTGAGCAAAATGGTGGAAAGAATGTCGGTAGTATTTCTGCCAAAACTTCATATGTACTTGCTGGAGACAATATGGGGCCGGCTAAATTGGAAAAGGCTAAGAAATTGGGCATCCCTATTATTTCTGAAGATGAATTTCTGAAAATGATTGAATGAATGTGGTAATTAATTTTTAAATATTAAATATGATGTATATGAATCGTTTTTTTCAGCTTCTTATTATTTTTTGTATAAATGTTTTCTTATTTACCTCATGTGTGGACGATGGAGATAACCATGCAGAGGCGACTGTTTCATTTCAAGGAGTTTTAACTTTGACAAATTACACGCTTGTTGATAACCAAGAAGAAAATGATCCTTTGGAAGAAATTTCTGATAAACAAAGTGATAATGATTCGGAATTAGCTACTTATAACTTTAAAGACGCTATTTCAGATGCTTTGGATGAACTTGGTATCACTGGCCCTAAGTCTGTTATTGAAGAAACTACTAAGGTTTCTGAAGGTAGTATTGCCTATGCTGAATACGTTTGTGCTATGCAAGCTGCTGAAAAAATACAGAAAAAAATTGACAACACTTCAATTAATGATATAAAGGAGATTATTTTTAAGTCTCATCCGGACGATATGGCTTTATTGGGATTTGAGAAAGCAATGGATATTCCATTCGAGACACTTTCTGTTGAAATATCTTATTACTCTTCTAATAATTATACAGAACCGATGATTTTCAAAAAAAAGTATCTGTAGATTTTCTTTATATTCAATGAAATAGCCTGTTTCAAAAGAGACAGGTAATTTATGTTTTATTTAATAGTTTAATTATGAATCAAAAAATTTTAAAGATTAAGGCAGAAGTCATTAAGTGGAAAAGATTCACCAGAAAGGGGTATGCTATCTTCGCTTCTTTAGGGAGGGAAATTGTTATTTCAACTCTTTCTGTCGTGACACTTTCTTTTGCTGCTCCTACGACGGCACAAGCACAGACCTCTATGAATACGGATGAGGAATCTGTTAATATCGATACATTGCCTGAGTTGGAGGTCACGGCTACAAGACTGCCACTTCCGATGAATCAGACTGCCAGATCCGTGAATGTTGTCACGGAAGAACAAATCAAAGCATCTCCTGCTATGACTGTCAACGACCTTTTGAAATTCACATCAACGGTTGATGTAAGGCAAAGAGGACCTTTCGGTATTCAAACAGACATTTCTGTAAACGGTGGTACGCATGATCAAATTACAATTCTGCTTAACGGAATAAATATTTCATCTCCACAAACTGGACATCTTTCGGCTGATTTGCCTGTGTCTTTGGATGATATATATAGAATCGAAATTCTTGAAGGCGCTGCAAGTCGAGTATATGGAACAAGCGCTTTTTCAGGAGCTATTAACATTATTACTAAGAAAAACACATATTTCTCTCAAAAACAAAAATCTTTTGCTGGATTAGCTACTATTGATGCCGGAGCATTTGGTACATTCGGGACCGGCACTTCTCTGGATTTCTATCAAAAGAGATCTTATCATCATCTTAATTTTGCGTTTAATAGGAGTGATGGTGCAACTACTAACTCTCAATTTGAGAAATATAATGCTTTTTATAGCGGAGGCACAGAAGTGAAAGATGTATCTGTTGATTGGAATTTAGGGACTTCTTCTATGGATTATGGAGCAAATACTTTCTATTCGGGAAAGTATCCTAATCAATTTGAACAGAACCGAAGAATTATTGGTGCCATTTCTTTAAAGTCAAAAGGTGTGGTGTCAATCAATCCTACAATCTATTTTAACAGGTCCTATGATCACTATCAGTTAATCAAACATTCAAATATTGGAGAAAATTTTCATCTTACCGATGTCTATGGTGCCACAATGAATGCATTTACTAAGTGGATGGCCGGAACTACTCTTTTGGGGGTTGACTTCAGAAATGAAGGCATTCTTTCCACATCACTTGGAAAACCTCTTGAAAAATCTCAGATGGTCAAGATTCATGGTAGAAATGGATACTATACTAAAAAAGATAATAGAACCAATCTGTCTTTATTTGTAGAACATGATGTCGTATGGAACAAGTTTACGCTTTCCGCTGGACTTATGGCTAACATGAATTCATCACTGGATTATAGATATCGATTATATCCAGGAATAGATTTTGCTTTCAGACCAAATCATTTATGGAATTTGTTCGCTTCATGGAATATGGCACAGAGAATGCCCACATTTACTGACCTTTATTATAAATCACCAACTCAGGAGGGGAATGTTGGACTTAAACCAGAGAAAACTAATGAGTTTGCTGTTTCTGCTTCTTTTAATCCAAAAGGAGTAAAAACCAATTTTAGGTTGTTCTATAGACATCAAAAGAATATGATTGACTGGATTATGACGGATGCGGACTCAGTTAATAACTATACAACTTATCATGCCACAAATTTCAAAGTCAATAATTGGGGAATAAATATTAGTAACACTATCCTTTTCAAACAATTGTTGAGTGATGATATTTTTCTCAACTATTTTTCTGTCAATTATACCTTTCTTCATCAGAAAAGACTTGATCATAGGAGTCTCTATGCATCATCTTATGCTTTTGATTATTTACGTCATAAACTTGTGGCTACTCTGAACTCTAAAATTATCTCGGCTTTGTCTGCTGAAATTTCTATAAGATTCCAGGATAGAATGGGGGAGTATATAAAATACTCTCCACATAAAGATGCTGAGGGACATGTTAATTATTTGGCACAAAAGAAATCTTACTCTCCCTACACTCTTATAAACCTAAAATTACTTTGGATACATAATACATATGAGTTCTACATTAACGTGGATAATCTCACGTCAAAAAGATATTATGATATAGGAAACGTCAGACAGCCAGGATGCTGGTTGATGGCAGGGGCAAAATTCAGATTTTAAAAGATTTCATTATTTACTCAGACTCTGTACGTGGAGTCTGAGTTTTTTCTAATAATTGTTAAATTATTTGATTCTGTATTCTACATTTGTATTGTGCTTTTGAATTATTCTTTTTTATTTCGTAAATTTGCAACATAAATAGTGGAGGGATAACTCATTTTTATATTTATAACTATTCATTCAGTATGAGAAATTTGTTTTTTCTTTTACTTCTTTTCGGATTTTCAGATGTCTGCAGTGCAAAAATTTATCCGCAGGGACCTGATAAATCATTTGTTGTTGTTCTGGACGCTGGTCATGGAGGAAAAGACCCTGGTGCCACAGGATCATCAGAGAAGAAGAGAGAAAAAGATATTAATTTGGCCATCACACTTGAAGTTGGAAGGCTCTTGCAAAATAATCAAAAAGGTATAAAAGTTGTATACACAAGAAAGACTGATGTCTTTCTTGAACTGGGGCAAAGGGCAAACATTGCAAATAAGGAAAAGGCTGATCTTTTTATTTCCATTCATACTAATGCACAGCCGAAAGATGTAGCAAGGAAAGCAAAAGGGGTACAAACCTATACACTTTGCCTTTCAACTGCTTCTACTAACCTGGAAGTCGAAAAGAGAGAAAACTCTGTAGTTAAGTTCGAAAAGAATAAAGGAAGGGATTATATGTACAATTCGGGCTCTGAGGCTGATATCATTTATGAAATTATGCAGGAAAGAGACATGAGGCAGAGTGTTGCATTTGCTAAAATTGTTCAAAGACAAATGGTTGACTATGCTGGAAGAAATGATAAAGGAGTAAGACAGGCTAATCTTGCCGTCTTAAGACTTACGTATATGCCCAGTGTTCTCGTTGAAGTCGGATATATCTCTACTCCTGAAGAAGAGGATTTTCTCATGTCTGAATCTGGAAGAAATAAAATGGCGATGGCTATTTACAAAGCTATTGTCGAATATAAGAAAAAACAGAAGTAATTTCAAAACATGAAGATATCTAAAGAAATTAAAATTGCTATCGCAACTATTGTTGCTGCTGTTATTATTTATGTTGGCATTATTTTTTTAAAAGGTATTAGCTTCTCGAAGTCACAGAATCGCTTTTTCGTTGAAATGGAAGATGTTAATGGACTTGCTGAAGCCGCACCGGTTCTCGCCAATGGTGTTAAGATTGGGATCGTTAACTCCGTATTGTTTAATTCTGATAAACAGAACGTTCTGATTCAAGTTGAACTTAATGAGGGAATTAAAATTCCAAAAGGAACAAAAGCTGCATTAACAAAAGAAATGCTTGGTGCAGCTAAACTGAAGTTTGTGCTTGGTAATGCGAATAATGGTTTTTTGAACGTTAATGATACCATTGAGGGTATTGGTTCTAACGATATTCTTTCTGCAGCAGGCGATCTAATGCCAGATGTTCAGTCTATTCTAACTAAAGTTGATACGCTTCTCTATAATGTAAATCTTTTGGTAGCTAATCCAGCTATCAATAATTCTTTATATAATGTACAGGCGATTACTCAAAATGTTGAGAATACTACAAAGGGACTACCCACAGTGATGGGTAATGTGAATGGGGTTGTGAGAAATCTTAATGAAGTATCTGGCAATTTTGGAATTATGTCAACTGACTTGAATCGTACTGTAGGACAGCTTGATGAGATGATGAATGATGCCAAGGCGATGGTGAATAACTTGAGAAATGCTTCACAATCGGTGAACTTTGTGACTGATGACATGTCTAAGCAAATGCCACTACTCCTTAATTCTGCTAACATTATTGGTTCAAATCTGGCTCAAACAACTCAGAAAATTAATAATGCTGACATGGAGACTCTTATCAATAACCTAAATGGAACTGTGGAAAATCTCAACTTTCTTACACAGACACTTGATACAATTCTTCTAAATCAAGAATCCACATTGGGTAAAATGATGTATAATCCTGATGTGTACAATAAACTTGACTCTACTCTTGAGAACGCATCTAAGTTGCTCGAGGATTTAAGAAATCATCCAAAACGATATGTACACTTTTCGCTTTTTGGGAAAAAAGAAAAATAGCACAATAATTGAATTTTTTGTGGTGCGTTATAAATTCTAATTCTTTTTTAATAAATATTTGTGTTAACGGCAATTTCATAAAGGAATAATTATTCCTCGAAATTGCTGTTTTTTATTTAATAATTGCTATAATAACTCCTTCAAATACTATTTAATTTCATCTTTTAAATAGTTTGTTTTATTATCCTCTAAATTACACCATTTTGTGTTATTTTGAGCTGATTTTAATGCTTTATTTAAATGGTGTCTAAACAAGATAATGCCATTGAGTGATAAATTTACACTTTTAAAAACTTATAACTTTCAAATGATTGTAGACCTTTTTACAACCTGGTTTATCCTAATTTTAACAATCGTATTTGTTTAATAGAATGAAATGCAGTCTAATATGTAACTTTGTATATATGTATGCATTTTATTTTTACTTTTTTTTAATCATTTGATAAGGAATATGTTATTCGACTTCCCCCAAAGGAAACGTAATTCAAACGTTTTGCTATGTGAAAAAAAATGCTTAAATTTGCATTGTAGAAACATGGAAAGAGAGGTTGTTTATTATTTACACCTTACTACTATAACTATTTTGACAAAGATGAATTTCGACCCTAAAATAAAATGGGATGAGTGTCGCCATATCATTAAGCAGAATATCTCCATTGAACAATATGAGATGCTTTTTGCATATACAGAATTTAAGTCTTATGCTAATGACGAACTCATTCTTTCTATTCCAAGTCAGTTTATTTATGATATGCTCGAAAAAGATGAGTATGTCAAACTCATTGCTGCAACCTTGAAAAGAGTGTTCGGGAAAAAAATTAATCTCAGCTACAGCATTACTGTCGTAAAAAAAACTGATAATAATATTTTAGTACAATCGGCAAATAGACCGCTGGTTGTAAATGGAAAACCAAACAATAAGGCCAACCTTACACCTGATATGTTGTCGATTGAACCTGAAGAGCTCGATTCACAACTACACGATGGATACACCTTCAATACTTTCATCGAAGGCGATAGTAATAAATTGGCAAGGTCAATAGGACAAGCTATTGCTTTTAATCCAGCGAAGACTTTCAACCCGTTTTTCGTGTTTGGACCTTCTGGATGTGGAAAAACTCATCTCGTTAATGCTATTGGATGGAGCATTAAGGAGCAGCATCCAAACCTTAGAGTACTTTATTTGTCTGCTCATTTGTTTACTGTTCAATACACCGATTCTGTTAGACAAAATAAAACCAATGATTTTATAAATTTCTATCAGACTATTGATGTCCTTATTCTGGATGATGTACAAGAACTCTCTGGAAGAACTGCTACTCAAAACACTTTCTTCCATATCTTCAACCATTTGCATATGAATGGAAAGCAGATAATTCTTACTGCTGACAGACCGCCTGTTAAAATTGAAGGGCTCGAAGATCGTTTGCTCACACGATTTAAATGGGGATTACAAGCTGAAATTGAAAAACCAACCAAGGCCCTTAGAAAAAAGATTCTTTCTGCCAAGGTAAAAAAGGAAGGGCTTGATATCCCTAATGATGTGATTGACTATATTTCTAATAATCTTGATAACAATATTAGAGATCTTGAGGGTATTATCAGATCTTTAATGGCCTATTCTGTAGTTTATAATTGTGATATCTCAAAAGAGTTGGTTGACAAGATTATTCCTCATTATGTTGACTCAAATAGTGATAAATTCACTACAGATGATATTAAAAGGGTTGTCTGCAATTATTTCAATATTTCAGAAGATGTGCTTTGCTCCACCAGTAGAAAACAAGAAATTGTTTATGTCAGACAACTGACCATGTACCTTGCAAACAGGCACACCGAAGATTCTCATGTGCAAATAGGAAAGGCAATTGGAGGCAGAAATCATTCCACAGTCATTCATTCTATTAAACAAGTCAATAATCTTATAGATACTGAGCCTAAAACTAAATCAGATATCGAAAATATTGAAAAACAACTGAATACATAAAGGCGGTGAATTGTTAGGCTCACCGCCTTTTTTAGTTCTTGTTGAATTAGGAGAAATCCTAATTACAATTGAAATATATCTCCGAAAATGTTTTAATTTTGTGTTGATTCGGGAAGAAAACCTTGCTGACGCAGGGCATCCAGTAGGCTGGAAGATATCTCTATGTTGGCTTCTTTTGTATAGCGACAGTCAGTAAATACTTGTGCTAATGTTTTTTTATTGTTAATTCTTGTATAGTTTTCGTTTTCCTCTAACGATTCTTTAAATGAATAAATTGAGTCGATATCGTTTTTATTATAATCTGAATATATTTCTTGATGAACGATACCGGATAAGGGAAGACGGTCGCATTGTTCTGGTGACTCGTCAGGCCAACCTACTGTAATTGTGGCTATTGGGAATGTGAGTTTCGGTAAATGAAGGACTTCTATTATGCCCTTAGGATTATAAACTGTCGTTCCTAAATAACATGTTCCTAATCCTGATTCTTCTGCCAGTGTGCAGAAATTTTGAGTGAAAAGCAATGTGTCACTCATTGCGTTGATGAAAGATAGAAAATTATCATAACCTGGCTGGGCATCACGAAGTTCGCACCATTTGCTAAAACGGTTGAAATCTGCGCAAAAAGTTAATACTACTGGGGCCTTAATCATGGGCTGGTCGAAATGATAAGGAGACAATAACGACTTGATTGAATCATCTTTTGTTACTATAACACTATAAAGCTGCATATTACCCATTGTGGCTGCTCGGCTGGCTGTCATAAGCAATTCGTTCAGCAGACAATCATCTACTTCTGCAGGCTTGTACTTCCTTATTGTTCGACGGTCTTGAATTTTTGTCATTTTCTTTTAGTTTAAAATTGTATTGCCAATTATTTTTTTTGATTTAATTATTGTTTTGCAAATTTACTAAATTTATTCTTTTTAGACAACCATTTAAAAAAGATTGTATACTTAATTTTACTTTTTTAGATAACTTTCTCTTTTGCTGTTTTTTTTAAATTATTAGTATTTAATTAGTTAAATATTGTATGTGGAAAACTTTTAGAAAATGTGGAAAACTTTTATGTAAATATTTTTGCAATTTGAAAAAACTCTTGTAGATTTGCAAAGATTTTGTCCTAATAGGTCATTTCATGTTTCTACAAAAACTGATTTCTTATGGTTGGCGAACCAGTGAGATGAAAAAAATGATTCATTTGTTTGACAAAACTAATTATTTAATAAAAAAATGCAAAACGGTCACACCTACTCCTACGATGAGGCATTAAATGCTTCATTAGATTATTTTGATGGCGATGAACTTGCTGCCAGAGTTTGGGTTAACAAGTACGCTATGAAGGATTCTTTCGGTAACATCTACGAAAAGTCACCGGAGGATATGCATTGGCGTATTGCTAATGAAATTGCAAGGATTGAGCAAAAGTATTCTAATCCGCTTTCTGCTCAACAGGTGTTCGACTTGCTTGACCATTTTAAATTTATTGTTCCTGCAGGTAGCCCTATGACAGGTATTGGAAATCATTTCCAAGTGGCATCACTTTCCAACTGTTTTGTTGTTGGACTTGATGGTGATGCAGACTCTTATGGTGCTATCATTCGTATAGATGAGGAACAGGTACAATTGATGAAGCGTAGGGGGGGGGTAGGACATGACCTCTCTCACATTAGACCTAAAGGGTCACCTGTTAAGAACTCAGCTTTGACCTCAACTGGACTTGTACCTTTTATGGAAAGGTATTCAAACTCAACAAGAGAAGTGGCACAGGATGGAAGAAGAGGTGCTCTTATGCTTTCTGTGTCTATAAAACATCCTGATGCCGAGGCGTTTATTGATGCAAAAATGGAGGAGGGAAAGGTCACAGGTGCCAATGTTTCAGTCAAGGTTGATGACGACTTCATGACTGCTGCTATTAATGGTGGACATTACAAGCAACAGTTTCCAATTGATGCTGATAATCCTATGGTAGAAAAGGATATTGATGCTTCTCTTCTTTGGAAAAAAATTGTTCATAATGCATGGAAGTCTGCTGAACCTGGAGTGCTTTTCTGGGATACGATTATCAGAGAGTCTATTCCTGATTGCTATGCTGACTTAGGATATAAAACTATTTCTACTAACCCTTGTGGAGAAATACCACTTTGCCCTTACGACTCTTGCAGACTACTTTCTATTAACCTTTTTTCTTATGTGGATAATCCCTTCACAAAGCATGCTTCTTTTAATTATGAGCTCTTCAGACAGCATGTCAGACTCGCTCAGCGTATTATGGATGACATTATTGATTTGGAGTTGGAAAAAATTAAGCTCATAATGCAGAAAGTCATGTCTGATCCCGAATCTGATGAGGTCAAAAGCTCAGAATTGCACCTTTGGCAGAAAATCTATGATAAAAGTGGAAAGGGAAGAAGGACAGGAGTGGGGATTACTGCTGAGGGTGATATGTTGGCTGCTATGGGGCTTACTTATGGGACCCCAGAAGCTACATATTTCTCAACAGATATTCATAAGAATATTGCAGTGGAAGCATATAGGTCTTCTGTGCAATTAGCCAAGGAACGTGGTAAATTCAATATCTATGATCCTGAACGAGAAAAGAATAATCCATTTATCAATCGGTTGAAAGGAGTTGATCCATCGCTTTATCAGGATATGGTAAAGTATGGAAGAAGAAATATTGCATGTCTGACTATTGCACCGACGGGAACGACCAGCTTGATGACTCAGACGACTTCAGGCATTGAACCTGTCTTTATGCCTGTATATAAAAGAAGAAGGAAAGTCAATCCAAATGACACAAATGTACATGTTGATTTTACTGATGAAAGTGGAGACGCTTTTGAGGAATATATCGTTTACCATCCTAAGTTCTTAATGTGGATGAAGATCAATGGGTTTGACTCTGAAAAGAAATATAATCAACAGGAAATTGACGAACTTGTTCAGAAATCACCTTATTATAAGGCTACGGCCAATGATGTCGATTGGCACGAGAAGGTTAGAATGCAAGGTGCCATTCAGAAGTGGGTTGACCATTCTATTTCTGTTACTATCAATCTTCCAAATAATGTTTCGGAAGAGCTGGTAAATGAATTGTATGTTGAAGCATGGAAGTCTGGATGCAAGGGATGTACAGTCTATAGAGACGGGTCCAGAGCAGGTGTACTTATATCAACTGATAAGAAGAAAGATAACAAGGATGAAAAGAAGAATACGGTCATGCCAGCACATTGCATGCCTGAAGTCACAGAGGTCAGGCCAAAAGTGCTTGATTGTGATGTGGTGAGATTCCAAAACAACAAGGAAAAATGGGTTGCTTTCGTAGGATTGCTCGATGGATACCCTTATGAAATCTTTACGGGTGTGCTTGATGACGAGGATGGCATCGCTCTACCTAAGACCGTTCTAAAAGGTAGTATCATTAAGAATGTTGATGAGAATGGTGCAAAAAGATATGACTTCCAGTTCGTAAATAGAAGAGGGTATAAGACTACAATTGAAGGACTTTCAGAAAAGTTTAATAAGGAATATTGGAACTATGCGAAACTAATCTCTGGTGTACTCAGATACCGAATGCCCCTTACACATGTCATCAAGCTTGTCAGTTCTTTGCAATTAGAGAATGAGAGTATTAACACCTGGAAAAATGGTGTTGAGAGAGCGCTCAAGAAATACGTTCAAGATGGCACTGAGGCTAAAGGTCAAAAATGCCCTAACTGTGGAAATGAGACACTTGTCTACCAAGAAGGATGTCTTATCTGTACAAGTTGTGGTGCATCGAGGTGTGGATAGAATTTTCATTCATTCCATTTCTATATATTTTCCGTTCAGCGCATGGGGCAGTGATTGTCCTTGCGCTGATTTAGAGATTCTAACAACTTCTATATATTTTAACTATCCCAATTAATCCCCCCGCTTTTCATAATCTCATAATCTCTGATCCCCCTCCCCGATAGTGGAGGGGGAAGGGGGTGGGACTTAAAGAATTTTCTTTCATGACAAATACTGTCATTCTTTCAAATCTAAGATTCTATGCATTTCATGGAGTACTTTCGCAGGAAAAGAAAGTAGGGCATCATTTCTTGCTGTCTATGAAAATAGAATGTGACTTCTCTCAGGCTATTCTTCGCGACAATGTGAATAATACCGTTGACTATGGCAGTGTATGTGATATTATTAATAAAGAAATGACGATTCGTTCTAAGCTGATGGAACATTTGGCTGGTAGAATCCTCTATGCTGTTTTTAATAACTTCCCAACTGTTAATGCTATTTCCATCACTATTATCAAAGAAAATCCCCCGGTTAATTCTGATTGTGATGGATGCGGAATTAATATTTCTGTAACAAGAGAGGAATTTTTGAGTTTTTATTTTTCTTGATTCCTTTTTGTGATATTTACACCTTTTTTCTCTTCTTTTCTATAGAAATACCAAAAAATGGTAACATTTTAATGGGATTTTTGTGTTTTTTTGTTAAATTTGCAACATAAAACACTTAATATTTATTAACACAACTAATTATGAGCGCACTAAAAACTGCTAAAATGTCAAATTACCGATGGGTGATTTGTTCTATGTTGTTCTTTGCAACAACGGTTAATTACATGGATCGGCAAGTTCTCTCTTTAACGTGGAAGGACTTTATTGCTCCAGAATTCCATTGGACTGATAAGAACTATGGATTGATAACTGCTGTGTTCTCCATTCTTTATGCCGTTTTCTGCCTTTTTGCAGGTAAGTTCATCGACTGGATGGGGACTAAAAAAGGATATCTTTGGTCTATATTTATTTGGTCATTAGGTGCTTGTATGCACGCTGCTTGTGGGTGGGCCACTATGAATATTGAGGGTATCGAGTCAATTGATGCACTTAGGGCTGTACAAGCTGGTTCTGATGTGGCACTTTCTATTGCCACAGTCAGTGTATACCTTTTCTTGTTTTGTAGGTCTATATTGGCTTTGGGTGAGGCTGGAAACTTCCCAGCTGCTATTAAAGTGACTGCTGAATATTTCCCAAAGAAGGATAGGGCATTTGCTACATCTATTTTTAATGCAGGCGCTTCTGTAGGTGCATTAGCTGCTCCTGTTAGTATTCCGCCATTGGCTGAGAAATTAGGATGGGAATGGGCGTTTGTCATTATTGGTGGTCTTGGATTTATTTGGATGGCATTATGGGTTTTCATCTATGACAAACCCAATAAAAGCAAACATGTTAATGACGCCGAACTTACTTATATTAATCAAGATGTGGAAACTGATGGCGACCCGAAAGATGCTAATGACGAGGGTCCACAGATGAGTTTTGCAAAGGCATTCACTTTTAAGCAGACTTGGTCTTTTATTGTCGGTAAGTTCATGACTGACGGTGTTTGGTGGTTCTATCTTTTCTGGGCACCTGCCTATTTCTCCGACCAATTTGGTTACAAGTCGTCATCTACTATGGGACAAATTCTTATCTTTACACTTTATTTCATCGTTACTGTTCTTAGTATTTTTGGAGGGTATCTTCCAAAACTTTTCGTTGAGAAAAAAGGTATGAATCCTTATGCGGGACGTATGTTGGCTATGCTTATTTTTGCATTCTTCCCTCTTTTCGCTTTATTTGCACAGCCACTTGCGATGTGGCAGGGGTCTCCAATCAATCCGGCATGGTGGCCGGCTATCATTATTGGTCTTGCTGGAGCCGGACATCAGGCTTGGAGTGCAAATATCTTCTCAACAGTAGGTGACATGTTCCCTAAATCTACAATTGCTACTATTACTGGTATTGGGGCTATGGCTGGTGGATTAGGTTCCATGTTGATTAATTTTGGCTCTGGCGTTCTTTTTGATTATGCCGAAGGGCAAGGGCCTGCGTTCTCGTTCCTTGGATATGAAGGAAAACCTGCTGCGTATATGATTGTATTCTGTTTCTGTGCCGTGGCATATCTGATTGGGTGGATTGTGATGAAGACACTTGTTCCAAAATACAAGCCTGTGGTTGTTGAATAGTTTATATATATAAAAATCATAAATAAAAGGGTGCTGCAGAATGCGGTACCCTTTTTATGTTCCTCTTATAATATGTGTCGGTTTTAAACATGATAAATCTTAATAATGTTTATTGATTATTTTTTTGTTTTTATAAATCTTCTTATCTTATATTCTCCGCATTTCTGTATTTTATAATTATTCGCTTTTTATCCATTTTGGTCTAATTTTCAAAACAATAGATGTTTTTTCTTGATTTTTTCGTAAAGATTTTGTAACTTTGCAATTAATTTGATGTAGAAAGATTGAATAGGTGTGATTTTGGGATTCTTTTGATGTTTTTAAGGTAAATATTATAAATATTAATAACTTTTTTTATGGAAAATATTCCTGAAGCACTAAAGCTGTTAGTGGTGGGTATGCTTACCGTATTTGCCATTCTTTTAATCGTTATTAATCTGGGAAAGGCTCTTATTGCTTTTGTCAATAAGTTTGCACCAGAGGAAGTGAAAACTAAAAATCAAGTTTCTGCTGTTAATGTTGCGGTTGATGCTAACACAAAGGCTGTTATCAATGAGGCTGTTAAACAAATTACTGCAGGAAAGGGGCATGTTACCAAAATTAGTAAAATATAATTATCACAAAATAATCAATTATGAATAAAGAAGTGAAATTCAGCTTGGTCTTCCGTGATATGTGGCAAAGTGCCGGTAAATATCAACCAAGAGTTGACCAGCTTGTTAAAGTTGCGCCTGCTATAATTAAAATGGGATGTTTCGACCGTGTAGAAACTAATGGCGGTGGATTCGAACAGGTTAATCTGTTATTTGGCGAGAATCCTAATAAAGCTGTAAGACAATGGACAAAACCTTTCCACGAGGCAGGAATACAAACCCACATGCTTGACCGTGCTTTGAATGCACTTAGAATGAGCCCATGCCCGAAGGATTTACGAAAATTATTCTATAAGGTGAAAAAAGCCCAAGGTACTGATATTACACGTATTTTCTGTGGACTTAATGATACTCGTAATATTATTCCTTCTATTAAATATGCTAAAGATGCTGGCATGATTGCACAGGCATCTCTTTGTATCACTTATTCACCTATTCATACAGTTGAATATTATGTGAACCTTGCCAAAGTACTTATTGATGCAGGAGCTGATGAAATCTGCCTGAAGGATATGGCAGGTATTGGACGTCCTGATTCTCTCGGTAAGATTGTAAAGGGTATCAAAGCTTATAAGAAGGATATTATTATACAGTATCACTCGCATTCAGGGCCAGGATTCAACATGGCAAGTATTCTTGAAGTTTGCAAGAACGGATGTGATTATGTGGATACTGCCATAGCGCCTTTGGCTTGGGGAACCGGACACGCTGACATCATTGCTGTACAGGAGATGTTAAAAGATGCTGGATTTAAAGTGAAGGAAATCAATATGGAGGCATATATGGAGGTCCGTACGCAGATTCAGCAGATGATGGATGACTTCCTCGGATATTATTGTCCTGATTTGAATAGAATTAATAATTCTCTACTCGTAAAACCTGGTCTTCCAGGTGGTATGATGGGCTCTCTTATGACTGACCTCGAGGAAAATCTTCGTTCACTTAACAAATGGAAGGTTAAGCATGATCAGCCTGAACTTTCTACCGATGAAATCCTCGTGAAACTTTTCGATGAGGTGGCATATGTGTGGCCGAAGGTGGGATATCCTTGTCTTGTAACACCATTCAGTCAGTATGTTAAGAATCTTGCTCTTATGAATGTTATTCAGATGGAAAAAGGTAAAGAGCGTTGGTCTATGATTGCTGATACTATTTGGGATATGATTCTTGGTAAAGCTGGTCAATTGCCTGGTCCTGTTGACAAAGTTTTTGTTGAGATGGCGAAGGCTGAGGGACGTGAATTCCTAACATCTGATCCACAAGAGAATTATCCTGACAACTTGGATGATTATAGATATAAGATGTCGCAGAAAGGTTGGGAACTTGGAGAAGACGATGAGGAGCTGTTTGAGTATGCCATGCATCCTACACAGTATGAAGCTTACAAGAGTGGGAAGGCGAAAGCGGACTTCCTTGAGGATTTGGCCAGACGAAAAGCTGAGAAAAATCAGACAAAAGCCGTTGAACCTGCAGAGATGCCATCTACTATTACTGTCAATGTTAATGGACAGAACTATAAAGTCGATATCGCTTATGGAGACCAACTGCCTCAGAGCCAAAATGAAAATGGAGCAGTTAATGTTACACCAGCTGGAGAGGGTGCAGACCTCGTTGCACCTCTTGAAGGTAAATTCTATCGGGTGAAAGAAACCGGTGAAACACCAAAGAATGTTGGAGATGCCGTTAAGGAAGGTGATGTTGTTGGATACATCGAAGCAATGAAAACCTACAATGCCATTAAGGCAGATCGTGATGGCGTTATCACTGCTATTTTGGTTAATTCCGGCGACTCTGTCGAGGAGGATGATGTAATTATGAAAATTGGATAAACAACTCAATTAACTATGTCAGAAATATTTCAGAATCTATATGAAATGACGGCTCTGAGCGACCTCGTCGCTAATCCTTCATTTCTTATAATGTATGTCATCGCTTTTGTACTTCTCTACTTGGGCATTGTTAAGCATTATGAACCTCTTTTGCTTATTCCTATTGCTTTTGGAGTACTTATTGCCAATTTCCCTGGAGGCGATATGGGAGTTCTTCAGGCTTCTGAGACGGGTGAAATAATAAAAGATGGCGTTACTTACAATATTTGGCAAATGTCTTTACCGCAGATTGCTCATGAGTTGGGGTTAATGAACTTCTTGTATTATGCACTTATAAAAACAGGATTTTTGCCACCGGTGATTTTTATGGGCGTTGGTGCTCTGACTGACTTCGGACCGATGTTGCGTAACCTCAGACTTTCTATTTTTGGAGCTGCTGCTCAATTTGGTATTTTCCTTGTACTTATTTGTGCTGTTTTAATGGGATTTACATTAAAAGAAGCAGCTTCTCTTGGTATTATAGGTGGTGCTGATGGACCTACCGCTATTTTTACCACTATTAAGTTAGCACCGCATTTGCTTGGAGCTATTGCTATTGCTGCTTATAGTTATATGGCATTGGTACCTGTTATTATCCCGTTAGTTGTGAAGTTGACTTGTTCTAAGAAGGAGTTGATGATTAACATGAAGGAACAAGACAAAAAGTTTCCACCTAAGAATCAGATTAAGAATATGCGCGTCGTGAAGATTATTTTCCCTATCGCTGTTACGACTGTTGTTGCTATTCTTGTACCCTCTGCTGTTGCTCTTATTGGTATGCTAATGTTCGGTAATTTGTTGAAAGAAATTGGTGCGGATACTAACCGTCTGTTTGATACAATAAGCAATTCTATTATGAATACCGCCACTGTCTTTCTCGGACTTTGTGTCGGTGCCACTATGACTGTAGAGGCATTCCTTAATTGGACTACAATTGGAATTGTTGTCGGTGGATTCTTGGCATTTGCACTTTCTATTACTGCCGGAATTATGTTAGTCAAATTATTTAACCTCTTCACAAAGAAAAAGATTAATCCGCTTATCGGCGCAACTGGACTTTCTGCAGTTCCTATGGCAAGCCGTGTATGCAATGATATCGCAACTAAGTACGATCCTAAAAATCATGTGCTGAATTATTGCATGTCTTCTAATATCTCAGGAGTAATTGGGTCAGCTGTAGCTGCAGGTGTTCTTATTTCATTCCTTGGATAATTATTATAATGCATTTAAAATATAACCTGGTGATTATTATACACTGGGTTATATTTTTTTCTTTTCGGTTTTTATAATCCTTAGCGGGTTGATGTAGTTTTATTTAGCACCAAGGTTGACTATATCATGAAATTTTCCTTTTTTATCATTCTGCTTTTCTGCCCATTCTTACTTTCTGCGCAAAATCATACGGCAAGTACCAGAAGAAATCCTAATGAAAAACTTGATACACTTTCTGCTGAACAAATTTCAGCTTTTAGTCGAATTCTCGACAATATGGTTTTTGTTGATGGCGGAACTTTCTTTATGGGCAAAGATAATTCTAAGAACATTAATTATAATGACAATGAACCAAGGCATATAGTTAATGTGGATCCTTTTTTTATTTCAAGATTTGAGTTAACTCAGGATAT
>JAEEGL013495347.1_pt1 | contig 20292 bp, 11 predicted proteins | sample 9134231 | NCBI WGS metagenome assembly JAEEGL01 (sample SAMN16246548, study PRJNA631951) | gut metagenome | biome: gut microbiome; feature: rumen; material: fiber-attached | host: Bos | place: Iran: Karaj | collected 2018-10 | reverse complement strand
TGACAAGATGTATAAGCATCTTGGTACAGAACAAACACGACGCATGATTCTTGACACATATCGTGTTGGAATGTATCTGGTTGCAGCAGGCAAAGAACACGACTATACCGTTGACGATGTGCGAAAAGCAGCACTCATCACAGCAATGCTTGACTTTCCCTCAACAGAGGGAATTGCTATGGTTCCACGAATAGCACTCTACGTTATGGAGAAAGACTACGACAAACTCATCGACTATTACGACGAGGTAGTACGCTATGTTCCATCTAATGATGCATTCAAAGTAATATTGAATAGCTTGCTGCAAATACAATATCCCAAGATGAATAATGCACAAAAAACAAAATACGAAACCTTTGTCACCAACTTCATTAAATCAACAACCTACGAGGCAAAGAGTTTTGAAGAAGCATTTAAGTCGATGAAAGCGAATGATGTCACAAAAACAAAGAATTAAATGAATAGATTACAATAACTTTTTGTATGAGGAAATTAGGTTTACTACTCGTATTTTTCCTGAGCCTAAATATAAAGGCTCAGAATCTTGAGACAGACTCTCTGCTTAATACTCTGAAAAGAGAACTCCAGTACAACATGAGTCAACTCAAAAAACAAACAAACAACATTCCCTATTTTATGAGTCTGCGCATGATAGATGAAAAAAGCACTATCATAAGAAGCAACTTAGGTGCATCATCTATCAGCACTGGTCATAGCAGAGTGATAACACCACAGATACGCTTAGGTAACGAGAAACTTGACAACTTCAAATATCAGAATCAAGGATCTGGTTCGAACCAGCGAAACGGATATGGTATTAACATTCCTATCACAGGGTGTGTACTTCCATCAATGCGACAGGCTATATGGCACGAAATACTTCGAAGATACCATATCGCAGTAAACAACTATAACTCAGCTAAGGCACAAGCTTTTACTAACACCGAAGACGAAGATAAAGCCCCTTGTTTTTCAAGCGCGCCTGTTGAGCGCTATTATGAACAACCATTACCTACTTCTGCTACAACATTTGATGTAAAGAAATGGGAAGCACGTCTGAATGAAATAACACGTGTACTACGTTCATACAAAGACATCGAATCAGGTAATGCCGAACTAACTTTCCAAGCTATCCGCAGCTATTTCACTAACTCAGAAGGAAGCGAGATTGTGCAGAATCGCAAATCTGTACGCATCCTCGTACAGGCATCAGTAAAGGCCAACGACGGTATGTCATGTCCTCTACATATCGACTATTTTGCTTACGATATCGACAAGATGCCTTCGCAAGATAAAATGATACAAGATGCTAAAAATATTATAGAACGTCTAAAGGCATTGAAGAATGCTCCTGTTGCTGACCCATATACTGGACCAGCAATACTCTCAGGTCCTGCCAGCGGAGTGTTCTTCCACGAGATCTTTGGTCATCGTCTTGAAGGACATCGTTTGAAGAAAGGCGGACAAACATTCAAAAAGATGGTAGGTGAACAAGTGTTGCCAACTACCTTCAATGTATATTGCAATCCTACATTAAAGGATTATAATGGTGCTGCCCTTAATGGCTATTATCTATACGATGACGAGGGTGTGCGTGCACGTAAGGTCGATTGCGTAACCAATGGTATTCTCAAGAACTTCCTTATGAGTAGAGTACCACTCGATGGTTTTCCTGAGAGTAATGGTCATGGTAGAACAACAGGCGGCAACGACCCTGTTTCACGCCAGTCAAACCTTATTGTTGAAACATCAAAGCCATATACTGAACAACAGTTGCGTTCAATGCTTATTGCCGAAGCTAAGAAACAAGGTAAGGCCTATGGTTACTACTTTAAAAGCGTAACCAGCGGCTACACGCTGACAGGCGAAGGCGGAAGTTTGAACTCATTCAATGTCACCCCACTTGAAGTTTATCGTGTATATACAGACGGTCGTGCCGATGAGCTTGTACGTGGTGTAGATATGATTGGTACACCACTTTCCATGTTTTCAAATATCACAGCTGCAGGCAACGAATGCAGCACCTTTACAGGTATGTGTGGAGCAGAATCAGGATGGGTACCTGTATCGGCTACATCACCAATGATATATGTTTCTAAGATAGAAACACAGCGCCGTCAGGAAAATCTGCAGAAGCTCGAGATACTACCTGCGCCAGAGACAAAGGATATGAGCAACGCCACAGAAGATGATATTATCTTCCAAGCCATGAACGATGAGATGAAGCGCACAACACAGCTAACATACCCTGGCTACCCCACTCCTTTCCTTGTAAGCTATAATATATGTCGCAATCATAGTGCCTATGTTCGTTCATCATTAGGTGGAAACGTACAGGAAACATATCAGCCTGCAACAACAGCAGGAAGTATGAACCTCTCTATTGGCGATTCACTGCATATCAGCGATATGCAACCAGGACAGGTTGTACCTATTGATTTCACGGATCAGGTAGATTACAATAATATACGTCATGGTTTCTGGGCTGCATCCGACTATTTATATAAATACGGACTAAGTGGAATGGCACAAAAAAGGAACTATTTGGCTAATAATCCACAATCAGAGGAAGAGAAGAATATACCGGATATTCTCACTATGAAACCAACCGAGATTATCGAATCAACTAATAACGATACTATCAGTTATAGCAAACTGAAGATGGCAGCTATGGAGCTATCAGCTATCTTTAAGAACTATCCAGATATCTATAACACAAATGTGAATCTGTTCGCACGCAATAGCACGCTTTATCGTCTTACATCAGAAAATGTAAAGCTCAAAAGCAACTACGGATATGCCGAAATGCAGGTAAATGCCAGTGTGCGCACTCTCGACGGAAACGAATATCACGAAAATCTCAAGAAAATAGTATGCACTGATGCCGACTTGGAAGCAGCAACCTTAAAGGCAGAAATAATAAAATTTGCTGAACATCTAATGCTGATACGCCAGTCAAAAGCCATCAACGAATACTATTGCGGTCCTGTTATGGTTGAAGGTGCTGCTATAAGCAATATTATGGTTTCAAATGTACTACCATTGCTGACGGCCAAACGTACAACGAACGATGGAAGTAGTCTTTCAAGTCTTCTTGTTGGTAAACGCATTCTAGATTCACATCTCACTATCTGTCAATACACAGATATGCCTACCTATAAGAACACAAAACTCATTGGCAACTACACCTACGATTTTGACGGCGTTAAACCTGCAAAAGAGCTACCACTACTACAAGGTGGTTTTGTAAAACACCTACTCTGCGGCAGATATCCAGCACTTAACTGTTTAACATCAACAGGAAATAACCGCTTTATGAATGCATCACAAACCGTTGGTTCAACGGTTGCACCTGGCATATTGAAAATAACCGTAGATAATGCAAAGCCTGAAGCAAAGATGAAAGATATACTTTGCAAAACAGCAAAGGGACAAGGCTTAAAAACCGCTTTCATAATTCGACAGACTGAAGGTTGCTCGCCAAGTCTATATCGTATAGATACAGCAACAGGTAAAGAAGAGTTAGTGCGTTCAAGTCAACTTCCAAATGTTAACAAAAGCGATCTTCTTCATATCATTGCTGCATCAAAGGAAGAAACAATTACAAATACCGTTATTAACGGTACTGGTGCATCATTAATAACACCAACAAGCATCATACTTGAAAATATGGAGTTCTTCCTCAAGAAGCCAAAACAAGATATGCCATTCCCTGTAGATATACCAAAATAAAGAATCCATAAAACTCTCTCTAAACGCTTTGCAGAGGCGAAGCAGAAACTAAAATCAACAAAACCCCTCCTATCCTTAAGATATGGAGGGGTTATTACTTATTATTAATGACTCATTACACATTCATTTACGCTTTGTCTCCTTTCAGTATTGGCAGTGAAATATGATATTTTACAGCAAAGAAACGGATAAGACAAATAACGATAAATACAGCGATTGTAGCTATTGGTACATCTATTCCCAACTCAACAAGTCCCCAGTAAAGAAATCCACCAGCAACACTTGCCATTGCATAGATGTCTTTTTGAAGAATAACTGGTTCTTGGTTTAATAGTATATCTCTAATAACTCCTCCTGCTGCTCCCGTGATTGCTCCCATGATGATGGCAACCCAAAAAGGAAAGCCAAACTGAACTGTTTTCTGAAGTCCTGCTATAGTAAAAAGGGCAAGTCCAAAGGTGTCGAAAGCAAGCCACGTACCAGCAAACTTATTCACCTGCTTTCCAAAAACAATAACTAATGCTTCTGCTAAAATAGTTAACAGGATATACATCGTGGAGGTCATCCAGAAAGGTACGGTACCAAGCATAACATCACGAATGGTACCACCTCCGATGGCTACAGCAAATCCACAAACAAATCCTCCAAACCAATCGAAGTGTTTGTTTGCAGCCATGCGTATACCTGAAATGGCAAAAGCAAATGTACCTACTACTTCCAATACTTGTTGGACTGTATGAACAATATTTGGGTCTTCGTAAAGCATATTATACTTTTCTACTGAGCGACAACGTTTATTGGTTCTCCTGCCTGGAATGCCTTGATGTTCTCAACACATATATTGAGTAATCGCTGACGAGCTTCTTTGGTTGCCCATGCAATATGTGGAGTGATATAGGCATGTGGCTGTTTTAAGAGAGGGTTGTCTGCACGTGGAGGCTCTTCAGTAAGCACATCTGCACCATAACCTAACAGCAGTCCACTCTCTAAGGCATCAGCAACATCTTGTTCGTTAACAAGCTGACCACGACCAGTATTGATGATAATAGAGCCTGGGCGCATATGTGCCAGTGTTTCTTTGTTTATCAGTTCACGAGTGTCGTCGGTAAGAGGACAGTGTAATGTTAAGATGTCACTTGCTCCTAACAAACCTTCAATGGTTGTTTTCTGAATGCCTGCAGGGAGGTCTGCCGAATTCTTACTTGTATAAGCAAACACATCCATACCGAAATCCAAAGCAATCTTAGCTACTTTCATTCCGATGTTGCCTAAACCAACAATACCTAATGTCTTAGCCGACAACTCTGGCAGCGGTGTGTCCCAATAACAGAAATCAGGATTCTTACTCCAGTGCCCACTACGACTCTCATCGGCATAATGTGCCACCTGATTAGTGATATTAAGGATATGGGCAAAAGTCATCTGCGCAACACTATCTGTGGAGTAAGCCGGTATATTACATACTGTTATTCCTCGCTTGCTTGCCGCCTTAATATCGATATTGTTATAGCCTGTAGCCAATTCACCAATATACTTTAGTTTTGGTAGTTGAGCTAATATTTCGTCGGTGATACGTACTTTATTGATTAGTATTGCATCGGCATCTTTTGCACGTGATACAATATCTTCAGGCTTTGTACGCTCATAGAGTACAAAGTCGCCTAACTCTTTCAATCCATCCCAAGACAAATCGCCAGGGTTAGCAGCATATCCATCTAATTCTACTATTTTCATATCTAAATCTTTTTATTCCTTATGGAACTTCTTTTATCAATGCTCATCTTTCTTCGCGGAAGAAAGACGAGCCAGAAAGAAACGTCGGCGTATCTTGCAAAGCCACACTCCAAAATACACATTCCTAACTCTTATACCTTTCCCCCCACTTTTCAACCATTCGCTGATAGAGTTTTTCTTCGGCGGGTGAATGCTGTGCATGCCATAATCTTTCGTTTTGTAACTCATCAGGCATGTATTGCTGTGGCGTGAAATTGTCAGGATAGTCATGAGGGTATTTATATCCATCGTGATAACCTAACTGTGCCATTAATTCCGTAGGGGCATTGCGAAGATGCAACGGAACAGGTTGATTACCTGTTTTCTTTACCAACTGCAGGGCATCATTGATACCTGCATAGGCAGAATTGCTCTTTGGACTCGTTGCAAGATAAACAACAGCTTCAGCTAATGGAATTCTTCCTTCTGGCCATCCAATCTTCATAACAGCATCGAAGGCAGCATTAGCAAGAAGCAAGGCATTAGGATTAGCTAATCCAATATCTTCTGCGGCAGAGATAACAAGTCTACGTGCAATGAACTGTGGGTCTTCCCCACCCTCTATCATTCTTGCCATCCAATAAAGAGCTGCATCAGGATCACTGCCACGAATAGATTTTATGAATGCAGAGATGATATCATAGTGCATCTCGCCCTGTTTATCATATGCCAGCGGATTTTGCTGTAGGCGTTCTTCTACTTTTTTATCAGTAACAACTATTTTATCATTACTTTCAGAAGAAACAACTAACTCTAATATATTCAACAACTTACGAGCATCACCACCGCTATATCTCATTAGAGCACCTGTCTCCTTCAACTCAATATTGAGCTTACTCAACTCTATATCTTCTGTGATGGCTCTGTTGAGCAAACCGAGCATATCGTCTTTATCGAGCGACTTCAGAACATAAAGCTGACATCGCGAAAGCAAAGGCCGGATTACTTCAAACGAAGGGTTCTCGGTTGTGGCACCAATAAGGGTAACTATTCCTCGTTCAACAGCTCCAAGCAAGGAATCTTGCTGAGATTTAGAGAAACGATGAATCTCATCTATGAAAAGTATTGGCGATGCAGAATTAAAGAAACGTCCGTTTTTAGCTTTCTCAATAACATCGCGCACATCTTTAACACCACTTGTTACCGCACTAAGAGTGTAGAAAGGTGTTTCCAGTTTGTTGGCAATGATATGCGCAAGAGTGGTCTTGCCCACCCCTGGGGGTCCCCATAGGATGAACGATGAGATATGTCCGCTGTCTATCATTTTTCGTAACACAGCGCCCTCTCCTACCAAGTGTTTTTGACCTACATACTCTTCAAGAGTACGTGGACGCATTCTTTCGGCTAATGGCTCACTCATAATTACAAAGGTAATGAGAATGAGTGAAACTACAAAATTAAAATGACATATATCAGTCTTTTCTTGCACTTTTAGCTCAAAATATTTGTGGGAAAGAGAAAATATATTTATTTTCGCAACGTAATTGAGTAATAAAGTAAATAAGACTATATAGTTGATATTATTTTAAAGAGAATTCTGTTTTGATATTTCACTTTTTAAACATATTGACAATCAAAAGTGGATACGCACATCATACAACACGTTTATTAACGCTGTTGATATTACTATTCTTTATGGTGCTGCAAATTAAATCGGCACCTGATGAACCGATAACATATAAGAAACAAGCTGACTTTAAAATTTATTTCCCTGTAGATAATGCTGATTTACATTCGCAATACATGGGAAATGCAACCCTATTAAACAGAATAGCCGAAATCATTGATTCTATAGCTGAGAAACCAAACATGCGTTTCTTAGACTTTAAGGTTTGCGGATATTCATCGCCCGACGGCCTAGAGAGTCATAATATCCGATTGTCACGTCAGAGAATGAAGCAGATAAAAGATTTTATGACTCACAGGTTTGGTATTGACCCAGACATTATACACACGAGTTTTGTTGCTGAAAACTGGCAAGAACTTGATTCTTTAGTCAGAAAATCAGATATCAAACGCCGTGAGGGTTTACTTAGGGTTATTGAGAGCAAAAGAAGAAACGACGATAAAGAACGACAGATACGCTATCATTTTGGTGACCAATATAAGGTATTGTTACGTGAGTTCTACCCTAAGCTTCGTTATACTGTCATGCATATTGACTATGAAGACTCGGAACTACCTGAGGGTATGAATGTTGAAGAGGAAAAGGCTGATACTATTTTACCTATGGATACTATTCAGGTTGTGGAACCACAGGTTGTTGCCATTCCTAAGAATATCCGTCCATGGATAGCTATCAAGAATAATCTCCTCTATGACCTTGCTCTTGCACCAAACATTGAGATAGAACGTTGGTTTGGTAAGGAAAACCAATGGAGTATCATGCTTGACTGGGTGTCCCCCTGGTACACATGGCATAAGAACAGCCGAGCATACGAGATTCTAAGTCTTGGCGTTGAGATGCGTTATTGGCTAAACGCAAAGAGCAGAAAACATCGCTGGCTCACAGGATTCTTCATTGGTGCATATACCATGAGTGGTAAATATGACTTAGAATGGAACAACAAGGGTAATCAGGGTGAGTTTTGGTCACCAGGCCTAACCTTTGGTTATGCCCATAAGATAGGACGTCGCTGGAATATGGAGTATTCTATTGGTGCAGGCTGGCTATCAAAAAACTACCGCCATTACAAGGGAATGTTAGGTAATAACGAACTCATCTGGCAGTATAGTGGACACGATTACTATTTTGGACCAACGAAGGCAAAAATTGCGCTTGTTTTTATGCTATAAAAAGCCTCTTCCCAGTACGAAGCAAGCTTCGTAATTGAAGATTATCTCCTTCGCCAATTCAGATGCACCAACTACGTTGACAGCATCTGCTCAGTCGATGACCTACGGTTGAAGATTGAAAATTGAAGATTGGTCGGCTACGCCGATATAATATTTAAATCTTTCCATCTTTACTTCTGCTTAGTCAGTGACCGTTGGTTGATAAATGATAAAGAGGCGCAATGCGCTTCTATCTTCAAGCGCAAAGCATTTGTCCTCTATCTTCCGCCGCTGAAAAGCGGCTATCTTCCTTTATCTTCTTTTATCTTCGCAAGCAAGCGTAGCTTGCGAAACTTCAGTAAATGAAAAATTAAGCCTCTTGCATATTTCTTTTGCAAGAGGCTTAATTTTTCCTGTTAGTTCTCCCCTCCCTTCGGAGGGGATGGGGGAGGCTATTCTATGCTATTAAGCAACTCCAACTTTCCATCATTGATGAGTTTGAGTATAAGCTCACCAAAGAGAGTGTTCTGCCATGCGAACCACTCACGAGTGAAGTTTGCAGGATCGTCCTTATGGAATGATTCGTGCATGAATCCAGTACCAGCATCAGTATTCATAAGAGTTTCGATGCACCATTTTATCTCCTTGTCATCCTTGCTGGTGAAAGCCTTCATCATAATAGACATTGGCCAAATCATGTCGTAGCCGATATGTGGACCACCAATACCTTCAGCAACCTTACCCTTGAAGAAATAAGGGTTGTCTTCACTCCATACAAAACGACGGGTATTCTGATAAATTGGGTCATCAATATCTACATCACCTAAATATGCCATAGCCAACAAACTTGGTACATTGGCATCATCCATGAGATAATGATTACCGAAGCCATCTGCCTCGAAAGCATAGATCTTACCATATTTTGGATGATCAACGATAGCATATTTCTGCAATGCATCGTGAACCTCGTTAGCAAGAGCCTTACACTCGCCTGCCAAAGCGGTATTACCATTTACCTTTGTGAGCACCTCAGACATCTTCTTCAATGATGTTACTGCCATGAAGTTAGAAGGAATGAGGAACAGAAGATTTGTTGCATCATCAGAAGGACGGAATACAGAAGCGATAAGTCCTACAGGCTTCACAGGACGTCCCCAACCAGCACAAGGAACAGTATCAAGAGCACGATCGGTAACGCGCAAGAACTTATAAGGCCCATTACCATCCTTACGCTGCTGTTCCTTGAAGGTCTTAAGTATTGCCTTCACAACATTAATCCACTGCTCAGAACGGAAGATGCTATCATCACCTGTAGTCATCCAATAAGCATATGCTAAACGAATAGGATAACAAAGAGAGTCAATCTCATACTTACGCTCGTGAAGCATAGGTTTCATATCGGTACCATCGCTCATCCATCCACCGTTAGGCATTGGCTCTTTGTTAAAAGCATTTGCATAAGGGTCGATAAGAATGTTAGTAAACTGCTGAAGTACAGTTCCTTTTAACATCTCCTTGAGTTTAGGGTCTTTATTTGCCAACTGCAGATAAGGCCATACCTGAGCAGCAGAATCACGATTCCACATTGCGTGAATATCACCAGTATAAACAAATGTAGCAGGATTACCGTCCTTATCTACATCAAAATGCACTGTTGTGTCAATGGTGTTAGGATAACAATTCACAAACATCTGGGCAAGCTTAGTGTTCTTTAATAGCTTTACCACACGTTTAATCTCCTTTTCTACACCTTCGGATACAAATAATCTATCCTTCAAAGCAGGACGATTATTGATTTTCAATGCATCAGTGGCATGCTTAAGTGGTTGTGATTTCACTGGCGTTTCAGCTGATACAGACATTGTCATCAGCAATGCTACCGCCAAAATAGTTAATTTTTTCATTTTAAGAATAGTTGTTATGTTTAAGATCGTTGGCAAAGGTAATGCAAAAGGATGAATTATGCAAATAAAAATCCCGAAAGCTCATGCCTTCGGGATTCTCTTATTTATTCCGTTTTCTTTTTCTTCAAAGTGAAGTTTATATATGCTGATGATACTGGTGCCGTTGGCTTTGTATCCAAATAAGCCCAGTCAGAAACAGATTGCAGGAACGACTTAGAGTTATGGTCAATAATATAAACATCAAGAAGAACCTCACCTGTGCTTTCATCTACTATATTGCGCACACCTAAGAGAGCTTCCTTATCTGTACTCTTTTCTGTTGACGAGAAGAAACGATTTACATTCTTCAGAAGAAGCAATTGCAATGTTATCTTCTGCATACCAACATGAATGTCATAATCCTTATCAAATGTGAACTCTGAACCTGAAGAGAAATAGTCTTTAAGGCTTGAAGAAAGACTTGTAGTAAGCTGGAAGCCAGAGTAAGGACTGCTTTCAAAGGTGAAGGTGTCGTCGGCATTGAATATTGGCAATCCCTCTGTATCTGATTCCATAAGCATACCCCACCATTCATCAGAAAGACTCTGTGATGTGGTCAGCATTTCATTCATCACCCATGTTCTCATAAGGTCGTACGCATAACCTTCTATCAAAGTGACATCAGTGGTTGGATACTGTCCCTCTATGAATCCTTCGTCTTCGGATACCTGTGGTTTCAAGACAATCTTATCCTTGCCCTTCTCATAGTTCAGTGTTTTCAGGGTGAATGTGCAATAATCACTACCTTTCTTGATAACTGCCGACTTATTCACAAATTCAAAGTTCTTGCCCTCTACTGCAGTAGAGCTTTCATCAACACCCATAGTTATCTCTACATCTTCAGATGCAGACATATACTCACCTGTACGTCCATTGAGAATACCTACACGAACAGTTACCTCCTGACTAAGCACATAGCTTGCCTTCTCAAAACTATAGAGCATAGGATCACGCTTACCAAGAAGAATTGTAGTCTGAGCATCACCAGCCTTCATAATGATGACCTTTGGTGTAGAGAAATTGTACTTTGATGATATATTAATAACGAGGTTTTCTGCCTTACCATCAGCAATATATTTCTCTGCAGAAACAGTATAGTCACTTCCCATGACTGCCTCGCCAGAGAAGGTAACAGGAATTTCCTGACCATTAGCCAATGCAGAAGGAACCACAAGACGTACTTTCAATGTGCCTGTGGTGAGAGCATAACGACTCTTCTCGAAGTGTATTGTGTTATCTTCTTCTTTGCTGCATGATGATGTGACAAGAACCGTCACAAACATCAGCATCAAATATAATATTTTCTTCATTTTTCTTCTATTATATAATTATAGAAAAAGCTAATTAATCATTAGCATTCTCACTATATTCTCTTTCCTGCTCTTTTATAAGATTACGGTCTGCCTGTTTCAAAGGCTCTGGATCAGGAGTACGATACTTTGATGCAATATTATCAGCTACAGGTGGAACTTCATCAGTTTCCTGACAAGAAGTAAAGATTGCTGCAGAAGCAATAACCACAAGTGCTGCAAAAAATATCTTTTTCATATTCTTATCTTTTTAATTTATTAATAACTGAGAGGTTTAATTATAAACAACCTCGGTATAACCCTCGTTCTGCTGGATAGCAGGATTGAGCTGCACATCAGAAGGGTCTATAGGAAGGGTGTACATATACTTCTTGTTTGTATATTTAAGACCATTCTTCATAACCCAGAACTCAGGACGGCCATTACGTTTCAGTTCAAAGAAACGGTCGCCTTCAAGATAGAGTTCCTTACGACGCTCATTGAGAATTGCCTGAAGAAGAGGTGTAAGGGCATTACCCTTGCTATCAGTCTTTATATACTCTGTTTCATCAACAGCAGGAAGAGTTTCCATTGTATAATCTTCAACTCCTTCAATACGCTGTTTTCTGAAATTGTTAAGCATCTCAAGAGCCTCGGCTGTTTTACCAAGATGATACTGACTCTCCATAGCTATGAGATAAAGTTCAGCTGAACGAATACCAGCAAAGAAAGCCTTCTTATTAGTGCGTTTCTTACCCACAAAGAGTCTGTAACGAATATCCTTGTCTTTCTCCGCAAAAAGTTTGATGAAACGAATACTCATTGGACGAGCCACAAGATATTTGTTAATTGTAGATGTTTCGCTTTTAGGAATAAGATCGCTACGGATAAGCTGATTCCCAACAAGACCTTCGGTTGATTCACTCATCTTCTTATAGTTCTCACCACTAAGGACAGGGTGACGTTTCAACACATCTTCAGCCTGAGCCAAAGCCTCGTCATATCTGCCTGCCCAGAAATAAAGACGAGCAAGCATAGCCTTTACTACATCATTGTTAAAACGACACATTTCATTCTGAATATCATATTTCAGAGCCTCCTTGAAATCACTCTCAGCCTGATTGATTGTCTGTTCAAGGGAACTACGAATTGGTTTTGCCTCCATATCAAACTCTGTGACAATAGGCATACCCAACTGCTCGCTTGCATTGGTAACAGGCTCACAATACATACGGATAAGCTGATAGTAACAAAGACCACGAATAGCGTAGGCTGTACCTACAAGATCCTGACCATCGCGCGTGTCACGACCTTCCTCATAGTTATCGAGAATGATATTGCAGCGGCTAATAGTGGCATAATAATTCTCATAATAGCCATCATTAGTAATATTACCAAACCAGAATTTCAAACCAGAACCAAGAGGATACTGTGTGAGGTTTGTTTCAAGATTATCTGCTATTTCCTCAAACTGGCAGACAAGTTCATCATTAAAAAACAATGTTTTTGTCTGGGTTGTAGATGAGTTATTACCATCAATACCCGCAAGCATTTCATTCAATAATGCTGAATATTCCTCGGTTGTCTGTGGAATAGTCTTTCCGAAAGGTTTAATATCGAGGAACTTATTACACGATGTGAAAGCAGCTATTACAGCTACTGCCATCACGGCGTGAACGGTTTTAAATATATTCTTTTTCATTTTGAGTATCTATTAAAGACCAATGTTTACACCAAGTGAGAAACTACGGCTGATAGGATAAACAACTCCTGGTGTTTCAGGATTCAAACCACTATAACCAGTAATCATGAACAAGTTGCTGGCTGTGAAAGAGAAGCCCATGCTGCTCAAGCCCATGCTCTGAACAACCTTGTTTGGCATGTTATACATCAAAGAAAGTGAACCAAGCTTAAAGTATGAACCACTCTCATAATAGATTGAGTTCTGAATGCTTGAAGAAGCAGGCTGGTCAATATGCAGATAGAGCTCCTCACCGAATGGGTCAATAAGTCGAGGACTGCCGTTGGTTACAGGATTAGTAGGTGTCCAACGGTTAGCAGCATCACGACTCTTATTGAATTGTGCTGTCCATACATCATAGATATCGAGCTGGATCTCGTTTGTTCTCGACTTTTTATTTAAGCTACTACTACTCTGTGGAGCTGTAATGTGATTACTAATTAGATTACCCAATGAGAATGAACCGCTCATGCTCAATGTGAAATTCTTATATGACACATTGGTAGAGATACCACCAGTCCATGGAGCATTACTTGTACCAAGATAATATACATAGTTCTTGTAGTCGCGCAACTGATCAGACATGGTAATATCTACTTCTGGACGAAGCTCATAGTTGTAGATACCTGTCATTTCATTGATACCCATAGACTTTCCAGAGAAGATTGCTCCCTGAGGATAGTCAAGGGTTACACTATTAAAACTGCTTCCATTAGGAGCATCATATTTTGAAATGTAATTCTGGTTGTACGACACATTTCCTGCCAAAGACCATCTAAAATCCTTTGTCTTGAGAACTGTTCCATTTACAGAAAGTTCAAAACCCTGATTTATCTGCTCTGTAGTGTTGTAGCTCTGTGTGCTGTAACCTGTTGTTGACACAACACGAACAGAGGTAACAAGGTCATAACCTCTACGACGATAAGCAGAGAAATACACATTCAAGCGGTCTTTAAACATACCGAAATCAAGTGAAGCATTATAGTCGCGAGTATGTTCCCAACGCAGATTAGGGTTAGGTGCACTGTTGACTGTTCCTACACGATAGTTATCGGTATCTGAAGAACGATAGAAATTCTGATAATTCATTATTACCTGTGGATAAACAGTCTTGTTCACACCACCAGTAAGACCTGTTGACACACGAACAGTTGCACGAGTGAAGAGTGGACGCAGAGAATTAAAGAAAGGTTCTTCGTCGATATTCCATGCCAAACCTGTTGACCATGTAAGATTGAATTGTTCCTTAGAACCAAAGTTGTTAGAACCGTCTGAGCGAACAGTGGCATTCCATACATACTTATTGTTATACACATAATCAACGGCACCATAGAATGATGCAAATGCATTCTCGGTCATTGAATAGCAATTTAGCTGATTAAGAATATCACGATAATTCTGCTGATCGCTCTGAGTGAGCTTTCCATCTGACAACTGTGAGAGATACAATGGTGTAGTATGGTTACCTGTCAATGGGTCGTAACCATACATTTTGCTGGCAATAGATGTTGCCTTGTTATAACGAACCTCAGTACCACCAACAGCACTCACACGATGAAGTTCTTCAAAGGTATGTGTATAGTTTGCTTGTAAACGAGCCAACCAGCTAACATTCTTAGAAGCAGTATTAGTCTTTGAACCATATACACGACGAGAGGTGAGATATTGATTACCTTCAAAAGGTCGATCACACCATGCCGCATAAGTATCCTTACCAATCTCGTTGTCAGAATCATCATTTGCAAAGGTAGCTGATGCAAGACCATAGATACGAAGGTCTTTAATTGGACGCCATGTAAGGTCGGCTCTCAACACTGTTGAGTTGCTTGTTCCTTTTGTGGTTGTCTCGTTGATTTCACGCATCACGTTAACACCATTGCTTGGCAAGGCACCTACACTCTCATTGTTGGCATTAGCCATTGAGAAATAAGTTTCATCACCTCTGTATGAGCCATCCGCATTGTAAAGTCTCTCATAAGGATTTGCAAAATAAGCATATTTAAAGATGCCGAAAGACTGGCTTGGTGACATACTCTTCAAATATGAGAAATCAATAGATGCACTATATGAAAGATTCTTCAGTGGTGTACCATTGATTTTTGCACTAAAGTTATATGAGTCAGAACTGGTACGACGAACAATACCATTATTTGTTGACATACCACCACTGATATAGAATGTTTGCTTGTCAGTACCTCCTGAAACAGAAATGCTGTGAGAGGTTGACAGAGTATTTTGGAAAAGCTGATCAAACCAATCGGTTGACTGCTGACCTAATTCAGCAATATAACTATCTTGCTGTTCCTTTGTCCATCCTGCATATTTGCCATAGCCTGAGCGAATTTGTCCAACAATACCAATTACAGGATAGTAAGTACCATTAGTATATCCGCGAGCCGAGAACTCATCCCAAATACCTTGTTCGTAAGCAAGCTTCTCCTGAGAATTCATAAGGTTATCGTCACGAACAGGCGAAGTCTGAACACTTACACTTCCACTATAGCTAACACGGGTACGTCCCTGTTCACCTTTCTTTGTAGTGATAACTATAACACCTGCCTGTGCCTGTGAACCATAGATGGCTGCAGCTGATGCATCCTTCAATACATTAATACTTTCAATGTTCTGTGGACTGATGCCTGCAACACCATTAGCATAAAGGGTACTAAAATCACCAGAATTAATATAGGTGTTTCCCATAGCAGGGATATTCTTCTGAATAGGCACACCATCAACAACCCAAAGAGGTTCACTTGAACCAGTAATAGAACTGACACCACGGATACGTACCTTGGCAGCCTCGCCAGGACGACCACTCACAGCCTGCACGCTGACACCTGCCATCTTTCCCTGCAGCAACATATCAACATTCTTCAGTGGGGCATCATTAAGTTCTGTACCACCAATAATACTTACAGAACCTGTGCTTTTTCTCACATCAGTCTGTGTGTAACCAGTAACAACAACCTGGTCAAGGGTTTTGGCATCATCTTCAAGAGTAACTACTCCTTTAAGGGCTTTAGTCATCTTGATAACCTTAGACTGCATACCAATATACGAAATTGACAGTGTGCTGCCTTTGGCTACCCATAATGATACTTTACCATTAATATCGGTAGTAGTACCAATCTTCTTGTCGCTGCTCTTTATGGTAGCACCAGGAAGTGGTTCACCATTAGAATCAACAACGGTGATGTTCACCTCATAGAGCGCGTCGCTCTTAGGGTTCTGTGCCATAGCTATAGTAGCGGTAAAGCACAACATCATCAGCATGATTTTAATTGTTCTCATCTTTCTTAGATATAATATATACAAATTCTTTTTATGGTTTAAAGTTTATTTCTCTACTTATTTATGATTTACAATATCAATATCACGTGCTGTAGGATTTACAAGGTTTTCAAGGAAATAATACCTTACAAGATTATCGTAGTATGGGCACCATACCCCATGGTCTTTTCCAGGAAGCACCATCATATCGAAGCGTTTGTTATTATCTTGCAAAGCCTTAGCCATACGAAGAGTGCACGAGAATGGCACATTATCATCAACATCGCCAGAAACAAGCATAAGCTTGCCCTTAAGATTCTTTGCCAGTTCCATAGTTGTTGGAATCTTACCTACCTCTGTCAATCCCTGGAAGGTCTCACCCCACCACTGAATATATATGTTATTATCATAGTTTCCTGAAGCAGCAAAACCCACCTTATAGAAATCAGGATAGGTACACATAGCGGTAACTGTCATAAAACCACCACCTGAATGTCCATAGATTCCCACCCTATCAAGATCTATGAAAGGATATTTCTTGGCAAGAGTCTCAATAGTATGCTTATCGTCGGCCAAAGGATAATCACGTAGATTGCCATAACCATAGCAATAGAAATCTCTGCCACGCAGAGGACTACTGCCACGAGGTCCGACATTGATAACGATGAAACCTAATTCTGCCAGGCTTTGATTACTATTGTCATCAATAGTAAATGCTCTTGGAATCTGATCATCCTGTGGACCAGGATAAACATTAGAGATAACAGGATATTTCTTGTTTGGATCAAGATTCTTTGGAGTGTACATAACACCATAAAGGTCAGTCTTCTCATCAGCAGCCTTAACCTTTATAAGTGTTGGAGCATGCCAACCAGCTTCTTTCATCACCTCTATAGAGCGACGGGCAAACTCATGTGCCTTTTCTGGATGTCGCATGTCAACAGTTTGATAAACTGTAGGTAAATCCATACGTGAATAGCTATCAACTGCATATTCTCTCGTAGGCGAAAAACTCAGTTCATGAGTACCATTGCCATGAGTAAGCAATGTTTGCTTACCAGCAAAGGTGGCTCTGTAGTAATTAACATAATAAGGATCCATATTCTCTTGGCCATAGCCAAGGAAAACAATGTTCTTACCTAACGTGTCAATATGCTCTATCCTACCTGCCACAAGATTCTTTCCTTGTGTCATTCGTGCAAGAAGTTTACCATTACCATTATATAAGTAATAGTTTCCTCTTCCTGTGCGCTCTGACCACCAGATAATCTTCGCGCCTTTCTCTATAATTCTATAGTTGAAGAGACTTTGGTTTTGATGTGGCTTACACACTTCGGTAATGATAGTTGTGATTTCACCATTGACAGGATTAACCTTACATAGTTCAAGAGTATCAAGGTCGCGGGTTCTACGCATGAAGTAATAATCCTTTGCTCCATCAACCCAAGCCTGCTCTGTGAACTGTCCGCTCCATTTGTTTATTGGAAGTTCTTTACCCTGCTGAGTATCAGCGTTATACCAGTGCAGACGAAAACCACGAATTCCATCTCCATTAGGCAATGGCATCTTTTTCTGAATAAGTTTTGGATATGGTTTTGCAAGGGCATTGATGATATTAAGATTCTGCACCTTAGTATCATCATATACAAATGTCATAAAGGAATGACCATACCAACGTCCTTCTGGTTGTCGTTCTGTAATAGTGTCTTTGCTTGAACGATAGCAATAGGAATTATTCTCTACTCCATCAGTGGTAATTCTCGTTATCTTACCTGTTCTATTATCTCGTACATAGAGATTAAATCTGTCACCAAGCATAGTGTAAGCAGAATCAGCCGATACAGATGTTGGTTTCTGATTATGACGGCTTATATTTTCTTTCTTCTCTACACTCTTGTCAAGAGCTACATTATTATTCAAGCGATCGATGATCATTCGCTTGCCTTTATTTTGCCAATACAGATGGCGACTATCGCCTTTCTTCATGGTTATACCATAGAAGTGCATGTCATCTATCTTTGCAGCTGTATCGTTTGTAAGTTTGCGATAGTTCTCTACTACTCTATCAAGATTATTAAACATAGGCTCTTTCTTACCTGTTCTTGCATCGACCAGGTAAAAAAGAGATTTCTTGCTTGTTTTGTCCTTATAATATAAATAAGGTGTTTTTCCCAACCAACTGGTTGAGATATATGTTTTGTCAGCTATCTTGTTAATTTCTGATTCTTCTGCAGCCTTTGAGGCTTTCCAGTTAACAGATTGTGCATTGGCAGAGAATAAAGTAATTATCCCTGCGAAGAACAGCATAGTTTTCTTCATTAGTTAGAATTTATTTTGTTAGCTTATGAGCCATTTTTACTGCTGCAAGAGCATCAATATATCCACCTGAAACAGAGATAGTCGTATCGTCCATCTTATGAACAGTTTTCATCAACACGTCCTTAACCTGAGCAGCAGTAAGTTTTGGAAAACAGTTTCTAATCATAGCAGCAATACCAGCCACAACAGGAGCAGCAACACTTGTGCCGTTAGCAAAATCGTATTTATCGCCAGGAAAAACACCAGAGATATATTCACCTGGAGCATAGAGATCTACTTTCTTACCGCCGTAGTTTGACACTCTTGAAAGCTTACCTAACATATTGATGCCTCCCACACGTACATAATTATCGAGAGCCTTATGCGAAGCATCAATACCCTGTGGATAATAACCTATTGTGTCGATATTAAGATGATTGTTTCCTGCTGCTGCAATAACAAGTACATCATGTTTCTGCGCATATAACAAAGCATCGTCAACCATTTTATGATCTGGTGAAAGATATTTTCCTAAACTAATATTGATTACTTTAGCTCCATTATCAACAGCATAATGAATAGATGACGCAACATCCTTATCATATTCATCACCATCAGGCGAACATCTAACAGCCATCACTCGGGCATTAGGCCAGATACCATTAAAAGCATCGTGTTCTTTATCAGCCTTACCAGCAATGATTGAAGCAACGAAGGTTCCATGCTCATAACCTTCTATATCCAATTTGCCATTACCATAATAACGGTCGGCAGCATTGTTCATGTCATCTCCTATAAGCAGACGCTTGTCGGCTTCGCCTTCAATCTTCCACAGATTATGAGCCATCTGCTTTAAAGCCTCTGCCTGAGTCTTCTTAAATTCAGGCCATGTCTGAGTTGGTTCAGCCTTGATGAGGTCAACATATATTTCCTGACCATATTGCGCCCAAGCACTATCCTCAACCTCTTGCGTAAACAATCCTGCAATAGTGAGCGTATCAGGATTAAGATTCTTTACTGTATGTAATAAAGAATCCATTTTAGCTATAGTAACTGCCTTTTGCTGACTAAACTGATAAAACATCATGTAGCTACCTACTCCACACTTCTTGCGTACCTTCTTGTAGTAAGCATACTCCAAGGGCCACATATTAGCTTCATCATCACCGTCTTTTACATTCTTGTATTTAGGATAAAGGCGTTTGAACTCTCTGTATTCCTCTGTACCTGCACGCAACATATTGAAACTGCCATCAGCGGTACCAAGGAAATTCCAACCATGCAGATCATCCACATAGCCATTCTTATCATTATCTTTGCCGTCGGCTTTCTCTTTCTTATTGGTCCAAAGCACCTGTTTCAGGGTAACAGATGCTGTGTCAATACCAGAGTCAAGTACACCTACAATAATGTTTTTCTTATGCTTTATTTTATTAGTCTTGATATAGTCAAGAGCCGCATTTATATTAGC
>JAEEGL014791646.1_pt1 | contig 20293 bp, 18 predicted proteins | sample 9134231 | NCBI WGS metagenome assembly JAEEGL01 (sample SAMN16246548, study PRJNA631951) | gut metagenome | biome: gut microbiome; feature: rumen; material: fiber-attached | host: Bos | place: Iran: Karaj | collected 2018-10 | reverse complement strand
TTCTTTAGAAGATCTTACTTCAAATTCATTTCCACAAGCACATTTAACTTTACATACTTTTTGTACTGGATGTATTCCCTTTTTCATATTTTTTATCCTCCTCGCCATAACTAATTGATAGTTATAGAAATAACTTCATTTGGTATTATACAGGTTAAATACTTAAAATGTCAAGCATTTTCTACTCTATATATTCAATATCAGCACCAACTGCTTTTAATTTTTCAATTATATTACTATATCCTCTTAAAATAACTTCACATTGATCTATTTCAGTAACTCCACTAGCAATTAAACCAGCTAAGAATAAAGATGCTCCTCCTCTTAAATCTGTTGCTATGACATGAGTACCTCTTAGTTTTCTTGGTCCTTTAACTTCTAATTTATTAAGAGTTAATATATTTGTAATAGCATTCATTCTATTTAAATCATATGTATTTTTAAATCTGTTTTCATATAATGTTTCTTCTACTAATGAAATTCCTTGAGCTTGAGTTAATAATGTTGTAATAGGTTGTTGTAAATCTGTTGGAAATCCTGGAAAAACTTGTGTTTTTACATTAGCAGGTTTAATATTTTCGCATTTAGATATAGTTAAAGTATCACCTTCAACTTTATACTCTATATCCATTTCTTTTAATTTCATAAGTAAAGCACCAATATGTTCTTTAATAATACCTTTAATTTTTAAATTTTTACCTATTAAAGCACCCAAAATAATGTATGTTCCACATTCAATTCTATCTGGGAAAACATCTACTACTCCATTATCAACTTCTCTACAACCATCTATTTCAATTGTCTTTGTTCCTGCTCCTCTTACATTAATACCCATATTAATAAGGAAAGAAGCTACATTTACTATTTCTGGTTCCATAGCTGCATTTTCAATTGTAGTTGTTCCTTCTGCTCCTGATGCTGCTAACATCATATTTATAGTTGCTCCTACACTTGGAAAATCAAAATAAATAGTTTTTCCTACTAATTTATCAGCAGTAATAATATATCTGTTTTTAATTATTTCTACATTAGCACCTAATTCTTGAAAACCTTTAATATGAATATCTATTGGTCTTGCACCTATATTACAACCACCTGGAAATGACATTTCTACTCTACCAAATTTAGCAAGTAGTGCTCCCATAAAATAATAAGATGCTCTCATTTGAACACTTAAATCTTCAGGAATTGGTTTATTTTCCAATTTTGAAGAATCAACTGTAATTTTTCCATTATCAACTTCAACTTTACAATTTAAATGTTCTAATATTTTTATTAAATAATCTATATCACTTATCTCAGGAGCATTATAAATTGTACTCTTGTTCTTACAAAGAGTTGCAGCAGGTAATAAAGCTACAGCACTATTTTTAGCTCCACTTATATATATTTCACCTGAAAGTTCTTTTTGTCCATTTATTATTAATTTAGACATATAAAACACGACCTTCCTCTAAATATAAATATACTATTTATTCAATATTTTATCAACATAATACACTTTTATTTACATAAAAAAAGCCTTTTTAAGGCTATTTTTTAATTATAAATATATATCTATCTTTTCCGGATAAATCTTTTTCAACAGATATACTAACTTCTTTAAGATTTTTATTTATTATATCTAATATATAAGGTGCTTCCCAATATCCTATTTCAAAAGCAATTATATACTTATCTTTTAAATATTTTGATGATTCTTCTATTATCCTTCTATAGAAATATAATCCACTTTCTTCAGCATATAATGCTAAATGTGGTTCATATTTATCAACACTATCCATTATTATTTCATCTTTTGAAATATATGGTGGATTGCTAATAATAATATCAAATTTACCTTCAATATTATTAAATATATCACTTTCTATAAAATTTATATCTACATTGTTTTCTTTAGCATTATTATTAGCTACTTCTAATGCTTTTTTAGATATATCACATGCTGTAATATTAGAATCTATTTTTTTCTTTAATACTATTGATATAGCACCACTTCCAGTACCTATATCTAATATATCTACTTTTTTATCAAAATACTTTTTATAATAATTAATAGTCTTTTCAATTAAGTATTCTGTTTCATATCTTGGTATTAGAACATCTTCATTAACATTTATTTTATATCCATAGAAATTAACATACCCAATCAAATATTGGATTGGGTATTTATTTAATAGTTTTTTATAGTCTCTTTCAATATTAGAACTAACTTTTAATAATTCTTCAGCTTCTAACTTTGAATAACCTAACTCTACTATTTTATTAATCATTATTTTCCTCTAAACGCATTCTTTCATCTTCAGCAATTAAAGCCTCTATTAAATCTTCAATATCACCTTCCATGATTTTATCTAAATGCATTACAGTATAATTAATTCTATGATCTGTTAATCTATTTTGTGGATAATTATATGTTCTTATTTTTTCTGATCTATCTCCAGTACCAATCTTACTTCTTCTTTCATTTCCAACTTTTTCATCTTGTTCTCTTTGTTTCAAATCATATAGTCTAGATTTAAGAATTTGCATAGCTCTTTCTTTATTTTTAATTTGACTTCTTTCAACTTGACAATAAACAATTATTCCAGTTGGAATATGAGTTAATCTTACTGCAGAATCAGTTGTATTAACACATTGACCCCCAGCTCCACTACTTCTTGTTATATCAACTCTTATATCAGAGTCTTTTATTTCAACTTCAACTTCTTCTACTTCAGGCATTACTAATACTGTTGCTGTAGAAGTATGAACTCTACCTTGTGATTCTGTTTCAGGTACTCTTTGTACTCTATGTGCACCACTTTCATATTTTAGTTTTGAATAAACAGCTTCTCCACTTAATTGAAATTCTATTTGTGCATATCCTCCACTTTCACCTGGAACTTCATGTGTAACTTCTAATTTCCATCCTTGTGATTCAGCATATTTTGTATACATTCTAAATAAATCACCAGCAAAGATATTAGCTTCATCTCCACCTGCTGCTCCTCTTATCTCCATAATGACATTTTTTTCATCATTAGGATCTTTTGGTAAAAGTAATCTTTTAATTTCTTCTTCTAATTGTTCTTTTTCTAAATGCAATTTTTCTAATTCTTCATTAGCAAATTCTCTCATTTCTGGATCTTTTGCCATTTCTTTTGCTGCTTCTATATCATCTAAAACTGTATTATATTTTTTAGTAGTATCTACAGTTTTTTCTAAAGCATTCTTTTCTTTTAGAATACCTTGCATCTTTTTATAATCATTATATACTTCAGGTTTTAATAATTCTTGTTCTAAAAAATTATATCTTTCTTCTATTATATCTAATCTTTCTTTCATAATATTCCTTCCTTTCTAATAATATCGAAGGTCTATCTAAAGATTAGCATCAAATTCTTCATCCTCATCAACAACTACTAAATCTTTGTAGTCATCATCTTCTTTATCATCTTCTGCATCATCTAGTTCATCATAATAACTAGTTTCTTCAGTTGATTCTTCTTCATATTTTTCTTCACTAAGTTCTATATCATCATCTAGTTCTTCTTCAATCTCTTTTATGCTTATTTCAGCAGTATGATTTTCTCTTAAATCCCAAAACCCTTTTTCTAATTGGATAAATCTTTTTTCAGTAGATAGTAAAGAAAAGAAATCAGCTATTTGATTTTCATATTCTGCTTCTCCTAATCCTAGTTTATCGCATATTATTTTGAAAATATCAGTTATTTTCATCTTTTTACCTTTTTCTTTTAAAATAATATAAGCAATATCATCAAAAGGTAATATTTCTAATTCTTCTTGACTAACTGTCTTTAATTTCATAATAATTAAGCCTCCAAATTATACTCTGTTTCTTTCTTTTTAAATTATACTTATTTTTCATAAGAAATCAAGTACTTTTAATATATTTTTTTCAAATAAAAAAAATTCTTATTAGATAAGAATTTTTTTATTATTATTCAGCTGTTTCTTCAGCAGGTGTTTCTTCAGTTTCAGGTGCTTCTTCAACTGGTGCTTCTACAGGTTCTTCATCCATTTTAGCACCGCAGTTACTACAAAATGCTCCAGTTACAACTGATCCACATTTTGGACAAGCTTTTCCTTCAACTTCTTGTTTTTCAGGTACAACTGCAGCTCCTGCAAATATGCTTCCTGGTTCTGGTTGTTGAGGTTGTGGATTATATAATCCTGGGCCTCCAGCAGCAGCTCCATTAGCATTAGCCATAGCAGCTCCTCCTGTCATACCAGCCATATTCATTCCCATGAATCCCATCATAGCTCCATTTGGATTACTAGATGCATTCTTAAGAGCTTCAGCAGTAGCACTTGCCATAAGTCCTGATTGCATTCCTTGATTTGAGAAAATAGCAGCTTCATCAACTTTATTAACTTTTTCCATTGAAGCATCAGTTAAGTTAATATCTCCTAATGCTACATCTGTTATTTCTAAACCATAATTCTTTCTCCAAGAATCATCAAGACATGTATTCATTTCATTAGAAATATCTCCATTATATAATTGAATATCTCCAAATGAAACTTTATTCTTTCTCATAACAATTGAAATTGCTTGAGATAATTGTTCTACAAATTTAGCTTGTAGTTGAGTACCTACAACTTCTTCATAAGTAACAGTATCTTTTGGATTTGCACCAATTACACTATTAACAAGTAAAATTGGATCTACTACTTTGAAAGCATATTCTCCAAAGAATGTTACTTCTAACATACCATATTTTTCATCAGTAATTTTCTTTGGTTGTGGTGAACCAAATTTATTACCAGTGATAGTTAGTAAATTTACATAGTAAACTCTTTGATCTTTAGCAGTTTGACCACCATAAGTGAAACGTTTTCCAATAGTTTTGAATGTTTGGATAATTGCTTCTCCTAAGTTACCAGTAAAGATACTTGGTTCTGAACTAGTATCATAATAGAATGTACCAGCATCAGCAGTGAATTCTTTAATTTCACCATTGTCAATAATCATCATAGCCATTCCTTGTGGAACTACTATTGTACTACCATTAGAAATAACTCCTTCAGATGGATTAGTATTTCCTTCACCATGTTGTACAATTCCTCTTTGAACAAGTACATTTTTTTCGATAGTTGGACAATTGACAAACTCTTTAAATTGATCACCTAATGCAGTTGTTGCAGCATTAGATATTGCTTTGATTAATCCCATAATCTACCTCTTTTCTTTTTTTATAATACATCTATATTATATCATTTATTTTACTTATATCAAATTATTTTTTAAATAAAATAAAAAGATGCTATAAAGCATCTTTATCAATTTCAATTATTATTCTATATTTATCTTCTAAATTAATTTCTGTTGTATTAATACTACTACTATTAATATCTAAACTTTTTATATAATTTTTAATCCTATCAACAGTAGATTGTACTTTTGGATTATTCTTATGTTCTACTTTAACTTCCTCTTTTACTTCTTCTTTATTATCTAAAATTTGATCAATTAATCCTCTATTTTCTTGGAAAGGATTAATATTTTTATATTTATCTATTTCAGGTAATATTGTTTCAATGCTTGGAATAACATCAAAATCTTCGATTAGTTTATCACTCTTATTATCCTTATTATTAATACTATCTAATAATTGCTTATTTTCTTCTTGTTGATTAAGTTCTTTAATTTCTTCTTGAGGAACTTCAACTATTCTATTAAACAAATTAGGATCAAATTTTTCTAAACCAGGCATATCTTCAACAGTAATAGCTGACTTCATTTCACTTACATCATATTTATATTCTGGTTCAGTTGGTATTTCTATAATACCTTTTTCTTTATTAATTATTTTAGTTACTTCATCTTCTGTTTGTTTAACAGTAAGTCTTTCATTAATTATTCTATCTAGTAATTCTTTTTGCTTTTCTTCATCATTTAATGTTAATAAACTTCTAGCATGTCTTTCAGATATTTTATTATATAAAAGACTATTTTGAACACTTTTTGGCAGACTAAGAAGTCTTATTTTATTAGCTATAGAAGATTGACTAATACCTAACTTTGATGCGATAGTTTCTTGTTTAAATCCTCTATCCATAAGTTTTTTAAATGATTTTGCTTCTTCAATTACTGTAAGATTTTTTCTTTGAAGATTTTCAAGTAATGCTATTTCTGCACTTGTATTATCATCAGTATTATTTATAATAGCTGGTATTTTTTTAATACCTGCCATATTTGATGCTTTAAATCTTCTTTCACCAGCAATTATTTCATATTTTTCTCCAACTTGTCTAACAACAATTGGTTGAATAATTCCATATTTTAATATAGAATTTGCTAGATCATTTAATTCTTTTTCATCAAAAGCAAGTCTAGGTTGAAATCTATTTGGTATTATTTCTTCTATTGGTATCATTGTAATTTCTTGATTGGTTTTTTCTTCCATAACTTCCTCCTTCTTACTCTTCTTCCCTATTATAATTTTAATTCATTTTACTCTTTTTATCAATTACTTTTATATTTTTTTAAAATTGTTCCATAATTTCTAGGATATTTTTTATTAGTTTCTTTTAGTTTTTTATATTTTGGTATCATTCTTACTTCATTATTAATTGGTAAATTATATTTAATAATATCTTCTAATTTTAAATTAAATTCATTATTTAAATTATTATATTTTTTAACTTCTTCTACGCATTCAGCTTTTAATGGAACTAAATATCCTCCTACTTTAATAGTAGATGTTGATAATTCAATTATCACTGGTATTGATGTAACAGCTCGACACGTTACTATGTCAAATTTTTCTCTATTATTTATTCCATAATTTTCTATTCTATCATTTATTATTTCTACATTATTAATACTTAGTTTATTTTTTATTTCATTTAAAAATTTACATTTTTTTTGATTAGATTCAATTAAAGTAACATCTAAATTATCAAAAACTAATGCTAAAATCATACCAGGAAATCCTGCTCCTGTACCAAAATCTAATAATGATTGTTTTTTATTTAAATCTATTGCTTTTATTAAACATAATGAATCATAAAAATGTAATTTAAATACATCCTTTTCTTCTAATATTGTTGTCATATTAAATTTTTCATTCCATTCATTTAACATAACAAAATAATCATATAATTTTTTATATAATTCTTCACTTATTACAATACCTATTTCTTCACAATAACTAATAAATTCATCTTTATTCATTATTATATTCCTTTTTTAAATATACAAGTAACATAGTAATATCTGATGGATTAACACCACTTATTCTAGAAGCTTGTCCTATTGTTAATGGTCTAATTTTAGAAAATTTTTGTCTTGCTTCAGTAGCAATATTTCTAACTTTATTATAATCTATATCTTTTGGAATTTGTTTTTCTTCTAATTTTAACATCTTATTAACTTCATTTTGTGTTTTTTTAATATAACCTTCATATTTAATATTTATTTCAACTATTTCAGATATTTCTTTATCATAATCATATTTTATATAGTCTAATAATTCATTTAATCCTATTTCAGGTCTCTTAACTAATTCAACTAATTTAATTTTACCTGATAATTTAGAAGAATTATATTTTTCTAAAAACTTATTATTTTCTTTATTATTTTCAAAATAATTATTATTTAAATAATCTGTTAATTTATCTATTTCTTTTAATTTATTTTTATAAATATTATATTTTTCATCATTTATTAATCCTAATTTTCTACCAAATTCAGTTAATCTTAATGATGCATTATCATGTCTTAATAATAATCTAAATTCCGCTCTTGATGTTAATAATCTATATGGTTCTGTTATACCTTTATTAATAAGATCATCTATTAAAACACCAATATATGCTTCATTTCTTTTTAAAATAAATGGTTCTTTTTTATCTATTTTTAAAACAGCATTAATTCCTGCCATTAAACCTTGAGCAGCTGCTTCTTCATATCCACTTGTTCCATTTATTTGTCCAGCTGTGAATAGATTTTCTATTATTTTACTTTCTAAATTCATATTTAATTGAGTAGGATCAATAGCATCATACTCAATAGCATAACCATATTTAGTAAATACACATTCTTTTAATCCATCCATAGTATGTAATAATTGTTCTTGAATTTCATGAGGCATAGTTGTACTAAAACCACCAACATAATATTCTATATCATCACTTCTTTCAGGTTCTAAGAATATTTGATGTCTTTCTTTATCATTGAATTTAACTACTTTATCTTCTATTGATGGACAATATCTTGGTCCTACACCTTTAATAAGACCACTATATAATGCACATTTATCTAAATTATCCATAATAATTTTATGTGTTTTAGGATTTGTATATGTTAAATAACATGGTCTTTGTTTTTTAGGATCATAACTTGCTTCATAAAAATTACTAAATGTTAATTTTTCAGGGTCTCCTTCTTCAATAGTTACTTCATCAAAATTAATTGAACTTTTTAATATTCTAGGAGGAGTTCCTGTTTTTAATCTAATTATTTTAATTCCATTTTTTGCTAATGAATCACTTAAAAACATAGAATTCTTTTCACCATGAGGACCACCTTTATAACTTTCATGTCCACATAAAATATCAGAATTTAAATATGTTCCTGTTGTTAATATAACTGCTTTTGAACTAATTTCTTTTCCTGATTCAGTAATAATTCCTTTTACTACTTTATTTTTAACAATTAATTCTTTAGCTAAATCTTCTAATAAATCTAAATTTTCTTGTTTTTGAAGTGTATTTAACATTTCCTTTGGATAATTAACTTTACAACCTTGAGCTCTTAAAGATCTTACCCCTGGTCCTTTTTTAGTATTTAACATTTTTATTTGTAAATGTGTTTTATCAGCATTATAACCCATTTCACCACCTAAGGCATCTATTTCTCTAACTACTATTCCTTTTGCTGAACCACCTATTGATGGATTACATGGCATATCTGCTATATTTTTAAAATTACCTGTTACTAATAAAGTTTTTTTACCCATTCTTGAACATGCTAAAGAAGCTTCACAGCCAGCGTGACCTCCTCCAACAACAATTACATCATATTTCATATTAGTCATCTTACTTTCCTAAACAAAATTTACTAAATATTTCATCTAATAAATCATCTTTATATACACTACCTGTTATTTCACCTAAATTTTCCCATAATAATTTAATATTAATTTCCATTAAATCAACAGGTGTATCTTCTTTTAATTCACTTTTTATATCTTTTATAATATCTAAACAATTATTTAATAAACCTATTTGTCTTGCATTAGATATATATGTATAATCTGATGAACTTATATCATTTAATTTAAATATTTCTACTATTTTATCTTTTAATAATTTAATATTATCTTTTTCTTTAGTTGTTATTTCAATATATTCATATTTATCTAATTTTTTATTTATTTTCTTACCTAAATCTATTTTATTATATACAACTAATACCTTTTTATCTTTTATTTTATCTAATACTTCTTCATCTTCTTTATCAAAATCATTTGAAGAATCTAAAACAAATAATACTAAATCTGAATCATTTATCTTTTTAATACTCTTTTCTATTCCTATTGATTCAACTATTTCATTAGTTTCTCTTATACCTGCTGTATCAAAAAAATTAGTTTCTATTCCATTAATAATTATACTTCCTTCTACAATATCTCTTGTTGTACCTTTTATATCAGTAACAATTGCTTTTTCTTCTCCTAATAATTCATTTAATATACTACTTTTTCCTACATTTGGTTTTCCAACTATAGCAATATTAATACCATTTTTTATAATTAATCCATTTCTACTATTATCTATTAATTCTTTTATTTTTCCTTCAACATAATTAACTTTTTCTTCTACTAATTCTTTTGTAACTACTACTGCATCTTCATATTCTGGATAATCAATATTTACTTCAATATTTGCTATTAAAGTTAAAATATTACTTCTTAAATCATTTATTTTATTAGATAATTCATGACTTATTCCTCTCATAGACATTTTTCTAGCTGCATCAGTTTTAGATTCAATCATATCTGATACCGCTTCTGCCTCAATTAAATCTATTCTTCCATTTAAAAATGCTCTTTTTGTAAATTCCCCTGGTTCTGCTAATCTACAACCATTTGATAATAATAATTCCATTATTTTATTAACACATATTTTTCCACCATGTGTATTAATTTCAACAGTATCTTCTGTTGTAAAAGATCTAGGACTTTTAAAATATGATACTAGTACTTCATCTATTTTTTCATTTTTATCCATTATAAAACCATATGTTATAGTATGAGTTTCTTTTTTAGATAAATCTTTGTCAAATATTTTATTTACTATTTCAACTGACTTATCACCACTTACTCTAATAACATTAATAGAACTTTCACCAACAAGTGTAGCTATAGCACATATTGTATCATTCATATATGTCCCCTTCTTTCCACAAGATTATAGCATATAAGCCCTTTATTGTAAACAAAAAAGAGTATTTCTACTCTTCTGTTTCTTCCTTATTCTCACAATATTTTATTACTACACATCTATTTGGTTCTTCACCTTCAGATTCAGTAACAATATATTTGAATCCTTGTAAAGCTTCATGTACTAATTTTCTTTCATAAGAATTCATTGGATCTAATTTAACATCTACTTTTGATAAAGTAACATCTCTAGCTATTTTTTTAACTTTCTTTTCTAGATAATAATTTTGTTTTTCTTTATATTTTTCTACATCTATTGTTATATTAACATATAAATCAATAGCATTATAGATAGCTTGTCTAACATATGTTTGAATTGAATCTAAAATATGTCCTTTTTTACCAATTAGAACTGAATTATTTTGAGAATAAATTTCATATTTAATTTTTCCACTTCTAACTTTAGTTTCTACATTAGCTTTAATATTTAATGATAATAATAATTCTTTTAAAATATCTTTTCCTATTTCTGCTACATCAGATAATTTAACAACTTCTAATGTATATTTTTTACCACTAAATAAACCACCTTTTTCTTCATACAAATTAGTAATTAAGTTTTCTTCTTTTTCATTTAATTCTTCTAATGCTTTATCAAGAAGACTTTCTTTACTTTTAGCTTGAAACTTATACTTTTCCATATTCTACTCTACCTTTCTTTTTAGTAGTATATTTTGTACTATTGTGAATGCATTAGAAACTATCCAATATAGAGCTATTGATGTAGGTAATTGGAAAGACATAATTCCAATAAATACTACCATAAATGTGCTCATCATCTTCATTTGTTTTTGTTGTGCTTCATCTGTTGCTGCATTTCCCATATTCTTAAATGAGAAATATGTACATGCTAGTATTAATACTACTAATAATATATACCAATAATTTCCTGCTCTAATTCCTACAGAAGGTGTAGTACCTAAATTAAATACAAGAAAGTTATTTTCAAAGAATGCTGGAACTCTATAAACTGCTTCTAAGAAAGCAAAGAATATAGGCATTTGTAAAAATGCAAATAAACAACTTGATAATGGATTTATATCGTATTTTTTATAAATCATCATCATTTCTTGACTCTTAGCCATCATTGATTCTTTATCATCTTTACCTTGATATTTTTTCTCTATCTTTTCCATATCTTTTTGAGCTTTTTTCATATTATCACTCATATTTGTTGATTTTTTAGATATTGGATATAGAGCTGCTCTTAAAAGAAGTCCCATAATCATAATTGCTAAACCATTATTTTTTACAAGTACTCCTACTTTTACTATTAACCATGCTAATGGTTTTACAAATAATGATGTCCATAAGCCTTCATATCCACCTGAATTTATTTCTAAATCTTTACAAGCTGGTAATTTTGTATAATCATCACTAACTTTTTCTTTATCTTTTTCAATAACCTTATCCTTAAGATCTATATATTCATCCATTAGTTCTTTACTTTCAGGTCTACACAATATATTAGCAACATAACTCTTTTGAGTATTATTTTCTTCTTCTTTAACTGTTACTCTATTTGTACAACCACAAAGAACTACTACTAACAATAAAATTATTGCTATTTTCTTCTTCATTTTTTCTCCTCCAAAATACTTATTAATTCTTCTTTCATCGATTTATAATTAATATCTATAACCGCTTTCCTAAGTATTATAACATAATCAAAAGATTTATCTATATTATTTTTAATTAATATATCTTTTATTCTTCTTTTATATAAATTTCTTATATTAGCTTTACCTATTTTCTTACTAACACTTATACAATATCTATTATAATCAAAATTATTTTTTGCATAATAAACAACAAAATATTTATTATTTTTCTTAGATGAATTATTTATTATATTTTGAATTTCTTCATTTTTTCTAATTATATATTTCTTATTCATATTAATTCACCTGGTAAAATAATTATATAAAAAAAATTACTTAATTTAAAGTAATTTATTTTGCTAATTCTTTTCTTCCTTTTGCTCTTCTAGATTTTAATACATTTGAGCCTTTTCTTGCTAAAAATCCAGATGTTTTACTTTTTTTGCTTTTATTTGGTTGAAATGTTCTTTTCATTAGTATCCTCCCTTTCGTTTTAACTGAATAAGATTATATTATATGACTATTAAAAAGTCAATTATTATCAGTATTTAATTCTTTTAACTTAAATAATATTCTATCAATTATTTTCTTAATTATATCAAATGGTATACCTAATCTTTTATATGCATAATATCCACTAGCTATAATATACATCTTTTTATATATAATTCCTGCATTTACATATTTAATTAAATCTAATATGATATCTACATTTTTAAAATTATTAGATAATATATTATCATAAATACCATTAAAGTCATTATAGTACTTTTTAGCATCTTGTATTTTTATATAATCATCATGAAATTTAGTATATATAAGACTAAAATATATTTCACTTCCATAAGTAATAATTGTATTATCTTTTTTAGATATGAAGAATAAATTATCTTTTTGATCACATTCAAATAAATAATTATTTAAATCTAACCCATTTAATTTCATATTTGGAATAGTTGAAAATAATCTTTCATATCTAGGAGTATCTTCATACATATATAAATAATCTGATAAGAATCTTAACATTCTTCTTTCATTATCTTTTTTCTCAAATCTATATACCTTATTAATATAGTTAGTAAATTTACTTATTGTTACTTCTTTTTCTTCTATACATAATGAAAAATATTCATATAGATTTTTAATATAATAATTAATAAAATCAAATGGATCATATTCTTTATATATACCAACTAAATTCTTTTGAATTAAAAATGGTATTACTCTAGACTTAACTATGTTACTAATTTTATTATTAGTTCCAAAAAAATCTATTATTTTATTAGCATCTTCAATATCATATACTTCTACTTTAAATATAGTATTCTTAATAACATTATGAACACTTATTTTAGCGGTTATATTATTATAAAGAATGAATTTAATAATAGGAGGACAAGCTACACTTAAATCATAATCAAAAATAGGAAAATCTAATATTATCCTGTTATAGTACTTAAATAATTTATCAAAAATTATAAATGTATTAGACCATGATCTATAATTCCAATATTTAATATCTGGTTCAATTTCTAATTTTTCTTCTTTTAAGATATTTACAACTTCATTTTTCAAATCAAAAGAAATTGGTTTATTATAATCACCAATTCTAACATTATAATGAAAAACTGTTTCAACAAATTTCTCAAAACTACAATTTTTAGTTTTTCTATATAATTCAATATAATAGTTTTCAATATCTTCCCTATTATTCATTTTAACTCCTACTCTAATTCTAACATAACTATCTTTAGATGTTAATATAAATTCAAAAATATTATGTCAATTTATCAACATTTTATCAACATATTATGTTAAGTTATCAACAAGTTATTAACATAACATTAAAAATGTTGATACTTAATTTGTTGATATTGTTGATAACTCAATTTAGAATAGGTACTAACTAATAATTATTTATTTACAAATTGTTCATAACTTGTTAGTATATTAGTTAATAATTTTTTTTATTTGACATTAAAAAAATTACTTTTTATAATTTTTTATAGAAGAACAATTTTGTGAAAGGAATATATAAAAATGACGAAGGAAGAGGTTTTGGAAAATTTATTAAATAAGCTAAAAACTAAAGTAGATTTACTTTCCTATAGTACCATCCTAAAAGATCTTAAAATATATTCCTATAAAAATAATGAAATTGTATTAACTATTGATAGTAAAAATGATTTATTATTGCAAACTATAGAAAAAAACTATGGTTCAATTATAGAAGATTATTTAAATGATATTACAGATGATACATTAAATATTAAATATATTCAATTTAAAGATTTAAAAGATAAAGAAGAAATTGCTGAAAAGAAGAAAAAAATTGAAGATAATTCTAATGAACTAAGTATGTTGGAAGAAGATTTATCTAATTATAAATATAATAGTAATTTTAATGAATTATATACATTTGATAATTTTGAAGTTGGTGAATCCAATAGACTTGCTTATGGAACAGCTTTAGCAGTAGCAAAGAATCCTGGAAATATAGCACATAATCCATATTTCTTATATGCTAATAGTGGATTAGGTAAAACTCATTTAATGCATGCCATTGGAAATTATATTGTTAATAATTCAGATAAAAAGGTATTATATGTAACAACTGAACAATTTATGCACGATTATAGAGTTATTGTTAATTCTAAAGGTAATGAAGAAAATAATATAGAATATTTAAATGCTTTTAGAGATAAATATAGAAATGTTGATGTATTGATGATAGATGATATACAAAAATTAGAAAACTATATTAAAACTCAAACTGAATTTTTTAATACATTTAATGAATTGCAAAGTAAAAATAAACAAATAATAATGGCTTCTGATAGATCAATAAATGATTTTAAATCACTAGAAGATAGATTAAAAACTAGATTTAGAGGTGGATTAACTGAATGTATAAATCCTCCTGATAATGAATTAAAAAAGAAAATAATACTAAATAAAATTAAAGTTTATAATTTTGATTTAACATTAAGTGAAGAAATATTAGATTATATGGCTAATAATTGTGGATCTAATGGTAGAGATTTAGAAGGATCTTTAAAAAGACTATTTTATTATAAAATTATGTTTCATATAGATGAATTAACATTAGAAGATGCTAAATTAGCATTAGCACAATATATAGAAGAAGTAGTATATACTACAAATTCTATTGCAAAAATAATAGATGTTGTAGCTAAATATTATGGTTTAGAAGTATCAATGTTAAAAGGAAAAATGAAAAAGAAAGAAATAACAGATGCTAGAAGTATAGCAATGTATCTATGTAAATTCATGACTGATGAAACTTATCAAAGAATAGGATTAGAGCTTGGAGGAAGGAATCATTCAACTGTAATACATTCATGTGATAAAATAGAAGAAGAATTAAAAACAAATTTAAGACTACAAGAAGAAATAAAAATACTTAAAGAAAAAATTTGTGAATAAATTGTTAACACATTATGTTTATAAAAAACATTAAAAATATAGTAATTATCTATATTAAATTAAGTTATCAACAAATTAACAATATATAATAATAGTAAATATAATAAATAAGGGAGGTAATATTATGAAAATGTTAATTGAAAAGAAAGTTTTATTAGGAGGACTTAATGCTGTTAGTAGAGCATTATCTACTAGAAATATAATTCCAGTATTGAATGGTATTAAATTTGATTTAACTAAGAAAGGTTTATATCTTACTGCTACAGATAATGATATAACAATACAATATTATATAGATAAAAAAGAAATTAAATCTATAGATGATGCAGGAGTAGCTATTATATATGGAAAGTCAATGTTAGAAATTGTTAAAAGATTACCAGAAACTGATATTTTAATTGAAACATTTGAAGGAAATGAAGTATCTTTTAAAACTGAAACATCTATTTACAATTTTAATTGCTTCCAAGAAGATGATTTTCCAAATGTATATTTAGATGAATCTAAAGATCCTATTATGTTTGATAGTTTAAAATTAAAAGAAACTATTAATAAAACTGCATTTGCATGTTCTGTTCAAGAAAGTAGACCTTTATTAACAGGTATTAACATTAAAATAACAGGTGATATATTTGAATGTATAGCTACAGATTCATATAGATTAGCTAAATTAACTTATAATATTAATAGAAAAGAAACTGAGAATATTAATATAGTAATACCATCTAGAAATATAAATGAATTTGTTAAACTTCTAAATGATGAAGAAGAAGTAGAAATGAATGTTTATAGTAATAAAGTAATATTTAGAACTGGTAATATAACATTCCAAAGTTCATTATTAAATGGAACATATCCTAATACAGATAATTCAATAGCTAAAGAATTTCAATACAAATTGAGAGTAGATCTTAAAAATTTCTACAGTGTATTAGATAGAGCTTCATTATTAACTCAATCTAAAGATAAGAATATTATTGATATGGAAATAGTTGATAATAAACTTATTATTAGAGCTAGTAGTTCTGAAATGGGTAATGTTGAAGAAAAAATGGATATTGACAATGAAACATCAAATAATTTAAAAATTTCATTTAGTGCTAAATTTATGTTAGATGCTTTAAAAATGTTTGATGATGAAGAAATTTATATTTTATTAAATGGTGAAATAAGTCCTATTATTTTAAAGAAAACTAATAGTGAAGAAATGATTCAATTGATTTTACCTATGAAAACATATTAAAAGTGAATTATTCACTTTTTTTATTTATTCGACATATAAAGACATATTTCGACATTTCATAGTGCTAAATTATTAGCAAATTTATGAAAAGGAGGAAAATATGGATTACGAGATTAATAGTGATACACAAATAATAATTCCTGTAGGAAAGAATAGTTCAAAAGTAATAGAACAAGAAGATGAATATTTCATTAAGAATAGTGTTCATAATATATTAGAACATAGTTGTGAATATTTTGGTAGTTCATTTGAAGGAAGAAAAGAGGGTACTAAAAAATTACTTGGAATAACTCATAAATCACCAATTATAGTAGAAGAGAGTAGAAAAATTATATTTTTTCCGACAACTTCTCCAGAAAAAGAAGATTGTATATGGATAAATTTAGATAAAATAGATAGCTATTATTCAGCAGGAAATAAGAGATCTACTATAGTATTTAAGAATGGTGATTCCATGGATTTTAATGTATCAATAGGATCATTAACTAATCAAATTTTAAGAGCAACTAGATTAAAGTATATTTTAGATGCAAGAATTGGGCTAAAAGAAGATAATTTTTACTAAATTATCTTTTTTTATATATCATTTTGTGGTATAATTAATTCAGTGTGTAGGTGTACTAAAAAAGAAAAAAATTAAAAATTGACATATTAAAGTGGGGTTAAAATGAATATCACAAAATTAGAGTTATTAAATTTTAGAAATTATAAAAAAATTAATTTTGATAATTTTTCTAATTTAAATATTATTATTGGTAAAAATGGAATTGGTAAAACATCTATCATAGAAGCTATCTATTTAGGTAGTTTAGCAAAATCTTTTAAAACTAATAATGAATTATCTATTATAAACGAGAACAGTGATTTTTTTAGGATCAAAGTTCACTATTTTGATTATGGCCCTAAAAAGAATTTAGAATTATATTTAGATAAAAATGGAAAAAAGACTAAGATTAATTCTAAATTACAAAGAAAATTAAGTGATTTTATTTCACAATATAGAATTATATTGTTATCTCCAGATGAATTAAAACTAATAAAATCATCACCTAACACAAGAAGAAATTATTTAAATATTCAAATATCTCAATTAAATAAAGAATATATATATTTCTTAAATAATTATAATAATTTGATTAAAAATAAAAATGATTATTTAAAGAAGTTAATGTTGAATAGTAATTTAGATCAAAGATATTTAGATGTAATTGATGAAAAAATAGTTGATGAAGGAATGAAGATATATAACTATAGAAAAAAATATATTGATTCAATCAACAAATATATAAATGATATTTTTAATAAATTTATTAAAAATAAAGGTTTATATATAAAATATATTTCTGATTATGAAATTAATAATAAAGATAAATTATTAGCTGAATTAAAAAGAAATAGAAAAAGAGAAATAAATATTGGTATGACTGATTTTGGTATTCATAGAGATGATTATGAATTTATTCATAATAACAATAATTCAAAAGAATATAGTTCACAAGGATTACAAAAACTAATTGTATTAGCTATGAAAATATCAGAAGTTAAAATATTTATTGAAGAATATAATATTTATCCAATACTGTTATTAGATGATTTATTTAGTGAATTGGATGAAAAAAATAGAAATAATATATTTAAATCATTAGATAAAAATATACAAGTTTTTATTACAACCACTGATTTAAAGAACATAAATAAAAATATTATTAAAAAATCAAAAATATATGATTTGGATGAGAGGTGCATATAATGGAAAATGAATATGGTGTTAATGATATTCAAGTATTAGAAGGATTGGAAGCAGTAAGAAAAAGACCAGGTATGTATATAGGAACTACTGATCTAAAAGGATTACATCATTTAGTTTGGGAAATTGTTGATAACTCTATTGATGAAGCTTTAGCAGGATATTGTAAGAATATAGAAATTATTATAAATAAAGATAATTCAATAACTGTTAAAGATGATGGTCGTGGTATACCAGTAGAAATTCACCCTAAGACAGGTATTTCAACTGTTGAAACTGTTTATACAGTACTTCATGCTGGAGGAAAATTTGGTGGAGGAGGCTACAAAGTTAGTGGAGGTCTTCATGGTGTAGGAGCATCAGTTGTTAATGCTTTATCAAAATGGGTTACTGTTACAGTTTATAGAGATGGTAAAATTCATGAAGCTAAATTTGAAAATGGTGGAAAAACTGTTCAAAAACTAACAGTAATAGGAGAATGTGAACCAAATAGAACAGGAACTACAGTTTCTTTCAAGCCAGATCCAGAAATATTTGATTCAGAAATATATGATTATGATACATTAAGAACAAGAACTAGAGAATTAGCTTTTCTAAATAGAGGATTACAATTAACTTTAAGAGATGATAGAGACGAAGAAGATACTCAAGGTGAAAAATTCTTATATGAAGGCGGAATTAAAGAATATGTTAAATATATAAATAAGAATAAAACTCCAATACATGAAGATATAGTACATTTTGAAGGAGAAGAAGATGGAGTATATTTAGAAATAGCACTTCAATATAATAATGGATATAATGATAATATTTATTCTTTTGTTAATAATATTAATACACATGATGGTGGTACTCATGAGGAAGGAGTTAAAAGTGCTTTAACAAGAGTAATCAATAATTATGCTAAAAAGGCTAATTTGTTAAAAGAAAAAGATGAATCTTTAACTGGTGATGATGTTAAAGAAGGTCTAACAATGATTATTTCTTGTAAACACCCAAATCCTCAATTTGAAGGACAAACAAAAGGAAGACTTGGTAATTCAGAAGTTAGAAAACTAGCAGCTAATATTTTCTCACAAGGATTTGATAAATTCTTACTAGAAAATCCTGAAGAAGCAAGAGTTATTGTTGAAAAGACAATGACTGCTGCAAGAGCAAGAGTAGCTGCTAAAAAAGCTAGAGAATTAACTAGAAGAAAAAGTGATTTAGATGTAGTAAACTTTGGTGGAAAACTTGAAGATTGCAAGGAAAAAGATCCATCAATTTGTGAAATATTCATAGTCGAGGGAGATAGTGCTGGTGGATCCGCAGTAAAAGGTAGAAATGCAATGACACAAGCAATATTACCATTAAGAGGAAAAATATTAAATGTAGAAAAAGCTAGAATGGATAAAGCATTATCAAATGAAGAAATTAGAACGATAATTACAGCTTTTGGTACAGGAATTGGACAAGAATTTGATTTATCTAAACTAAGATATGACAAAATAATAATAATGACCGATGCCGATGTTGATGGTTCTCATATTAGAGTATTATTATTAACATTATTCTATAGATTTTTTAAACCAATAGTAGAAGCAGGACATGTATACGCTGCACAACCACCTTTATTTTGTATAAAGCATGGAAAAACAATAAAATATGTATTAAATGAAGAAGAGAGAGACAAATATATTGCAGCACTTGGACCAAACACTAAATATGACATGATGAGAATGAAAGGTTTAGGTGAAATGGATGCAGAAGAATTAAATGAAACAACAATGGATATTAATAAAAGAGTACTTAGAAAAATAAC
>JAEEGL013240066.1_pt1 | contig 20293 bp, 5 predicted proteins | sample 9134231 | NCBI WGS metagenome assembly JAEEGL01 (sample SAMN16246548, study PRJNA631951) | gut metagenome | biome: gut microbiome; feature: rumen; material: fiber-attached | host: Bos | place: Iran: Karaj | collected 2018-10 | reverse complement strand
TTAAATTTCAACAATATCTTAGAAGTAGAATTAACAGGTGATAAATTTTATTTTATTTTTGAATCAACAGGAAATACTATATTAAGTAATTATAAAATATTATTAGAAGATAAAAGCCCAACTCCAACAAGAACTCTAAATGGAATTTTGCCATGTGATCATTCAAATAATGTATGTTTAAATAATTATATATGTAATGGAGGAATTTGTTCTTCATGTCATTCTTCTTGTATAAAATGTTTAACTTTAGAATATAATCAATGTACTTTATGTAATTATTTAACTCCTTATTCAGAATTTAAAGATGGAATTTGTAAAATTGGATATATTGATTTAACAAAATTTAATAATTTTAATGTGAATATTCAACCTATAAATACAGGAAGATTAACTTTTGGTTTTTGGACTTTTATTTCAAATTTAAATAATAATGATAATAATATTTTTCATATTGCAATTGAAGATTTTATTGATATATCAATTTCATTTAAGGATGATAATATAGATACTTATTGTATTGTTCATGAAAATTTATATAAACAATTTAAATTATATACAACAATAACAGAATTTAAACTTGATATAGACAATAATTTCAATGATTATATAACTTTAAATTTTCCTAGTTCAAGTAATTCAGATGATAATAATATTTCAGGACATTGGTTTTTCGTAAGTTGTGCAATGTCATATGATCATGGATTATATTATATGAAAAATGTTATAAATGGTAATTCAAATTCTAAGATTAGAACTCTTCCTAAAGAACATATTTATTTTGAAAAAGATGGTACAGATATTATTAATTATGATAATGATATTTATTATAGAAGAATTTATTCAAATAATGAAAAAATGAAAGTCTCTTTTAATAATTTTTTAAATGTTAAAGATACTAATATTTACATCAGAAATTTGATTATATTTAAAGAATATTTACAACAAAATTTTAATTATATGTATTATAATTTTTATAATATTTCTGTTAATGATTATCCTGAAATTTTATATATAATTCCATTTGATGAATTAATTAAAACAAATGCAAAAAATTATTTTAAAGGTAAAAACCCAAGTTTAACTATAGATGATACATTTGAACTTACTCTTGCAAATTCATTTGATCCTAATATTCCTCCATTAAATTTTATAAATTTAAATTTAAATAAACCAAATGAAAATTTCAATGAAATAGATACAAATCCATATAATACACATTTAATAAATAATAGCAATTCGAGTGTGAGATATTTTTATGAAGAAAATAATCCTTTAAAATGTAATGATAATTATTATTATGATATTGAAAGTAAAACATGTGAAATGACATGTGTTTTACATTCTTTACAATATACTCATTATCCTGGAATTTCTGATAAATCAGGTTATTGTGATTATTTTTGTACAAATAATATGATTTGTGATATAAATTTAAAAACATCTAATGAAGGTTTTTGTAATTTAGATATTAACCCAAATATTTTTAATTTATATTATTCTTGCAGAAATAAAAATACTAATTATTATCTTCAATTTTCAAGTTTTTATAATAGTCAACCTATAAGAATTGAAAATTTAAATTTACATTCTTATATCATTGAATTTTGGTATTATCCAGATATATTTTTAAATTATAATATTGAAAAAACAATGTATGAATATGAAACAAATTATTTTTTCTATGCAAATTCTATACAAGGTTATATTACAAAAACACATGAAATATTCTTTAAAAATTTAACAAGCGAAAATATAGTAAAAATACCAAATTATTATAAAAGAGAATGGAATAAATTTTCAATAAATGTAGATTATAAAGATGATAAATTTTATTATTTTAAAATATATGTTAATAATGATATATCAGAAAGTGTATCTTTAACAAAAACATCAACAGATGAATATGGTCAATTAAGGGAAATTATTTTTTGTAATAATTGTGTTTTAAATTTACAAAATATAATTTGGGCACATGGTTTTTATAAAGATTTAAAAATTTGGAATGGAAGTAAAGGAAATTATTATTCAGCATCTCAATTTAATAGTTATTATACAATTGATGATTTTTTAAATATAAATTCAATATATTATTATTATCCTTTAAAAAATGAATATATTCAAGACAATAACATTTGTGATTTAAAAAGATTAAATTGTATAGATTTAAATAATAATGATTATGATATGTTTCATTTACAAAAATATAATTATGCTTCAAAATTTGATATAATAGAAAATGCATATCCTTCTTTAGGAAAATTTTTAATGTCAAATGATTCACAAAATGAAATAATAAATTTAGATAATTTACACACAAAACTATCAAATTGTGTAGAAGGATGTTCTCGTTGTTGGAATACAGAAAAATGTTATGATTGTTATGAAAATTATTTTTTATATAATGAAAAATGTTACAAAAACACATATTTTTATTTTAAATCTCCTATGAATGGAACAACAAAAAAAGATGTTACAATTACACTTTCTTTTCCTTTAGATACAAATGCAATAACTTGTACTTTTTGGGTTAAACCTTTTGATTTTTCTTCTGATAAAGGAATTTTAATTAAATATAGTAATAATTTAGATTTAATTTTTATTGCTGATCAAAAAGATAAATTTTATGGTTTAAATTTAAGATTTATTTCTGATTTAATTGCAAATGATAAGGATTTTAGAGTAAATTTAGGTAAATGGACTTTTATTGCTATTGCTTATCATTATACTAGAAATGAAACAAATGAATTTTTTCCTCAATTTTTAAAATTTGAAATTAATCAAAAATCATATGAAATAAATTATGATTTATTAATTGGAGAAGTTAAATTTGATAAATTCACAATTCCAGGAACATTTTATGGTTTATTTTATAATTTAAAATATTATTTAAATTTCCTAATTGGAACATATGGAATTGAAACTAATATTGGAATACCAGAAAGTCCTTTTTCAATTCCTAATTTTTATGATAAAATTTATTTTCCTTTAGGATCAACTGAAAAAAATTGTTATCTTGAAAATTATTTTGATGAAAGTACATTATTATTTTCTTGTGTTCCAGATATTAAATTTTTAAATCCTTCTAATACTCCTAATAATGAATGTAGTGCAAATTGTTTTCAATGTAATGGAGACGACAGTTGTTTTTGTTCTAATAAAAATCATAATTCTCAAATGATAATAAAAAATCAAAATACTCATATTTGTAAAAAATTTGATTTTATTAATTTTGCTAATTCTGATCCTATTGTTATTAATAATGTTGGAACTGCTAAAGTTTCTAAAATGTTTACTTTACAATTTTGGATGTTTGCTTTTAATTATAAAAAAGGAAAATTTGGTGGAATTACTTTTCTTTGGAATGGACATAATAAAATGATTGTTTATAAAAATGATAATTTAGAAGATAATAATTATATTTATAAATGTATTCCTTTTGAAAAAATAGGTGGAGAAACTTCAAGAGATGATTTAAATTTAAATATAATAATTAATAAATGGAATTTTCTATCTTGTGCAGTTGATTTTATAAATATGAAAATGAGTATAAATTTAATAACTGAAATAGATAAATTTTCAGATAAGTTAAATTTAACTGATTATAATTATCCGGATATACTTTTAAAGGATGAATATACAACTTTATCAATTAATGATAATACTCCATTTTTAGATTGGGGACTTTTATTTTTTCGTCATATAAAATTATGGAAAAATTATTATCCTAATCCAGAGTTTATAAGTAGAATTCAATTAAGAAGAATAAATCTTTTCCCATATTTATTAAATATATTTGAACCATCATTTACAAAGGACCCAAATGAAGATTTTTATGGTCATTTTCTTGTAAGAGATGAATCATATGATGAAACAATACCAAATTTAAAAAATGCAGATACTTTCAGAGTTATACATAATGAATACTTAGGTTTTAATATATTAGATGATTATGTTTATACAACATTAGTTTTATGTGCTGAAGAAGAACAATTTTATGATTCAATAACCAATACATGTTTATTTTTTCCAACAGTTTCAAATAAAAAAGATATTTCTTTTTCATATATACCCGTTTCATATAGTGGAAATTATGCAATGTCCTTTTGGATTTTTTTAGAAGATTCTGGAACTTTAACTTCAGGAATTCATGTAAGATGGGAAAAACATTTACAAATTTCTGTTTTAAAAACTAATGATTTAGAAGGATTATGCTTTCCTCAAGGTTATTATTCTGATGATATTCCTAATACAGACATTAATGATAAATATGCAAAAAGTTTAAATAAAGCCAGAGTTCAATTAAATAAAAATGATGAAAGTGAAAGTGGAAATTGGATTTTTGTTATTTGTTCTGTTTCTAATTATATGGAAAAATTTTATATTAATGGAAATAATGAATATAATTTAATGGAAAATGATATTATTAAAGAAACTTTATATACTAGTGAAAGTACGAAGGAAATTCAAAATTATTATCCTTTTAGATATTATCATAGTAATTTAACTTCTTCTACTTCTTCTTCTTTAAAAAATAGTCGTTTATATATTGAAAATTGTAAAAACACAAGGAAAATATATTTTAGAATTATAGAATTATTTAGAGATTATATTCCTTATTATTATAATTATAAATATATGGATTTATCATTATTAAAAGCCAATGAAATGCCTTCTTTATCTTTTGTATGTAATTTTGCAAATTATAATAATGAAACTAAAAGAGTCAAATTTTCAGTATTTTATTTAAATAAACGACAAAATTATACTTTAAAAAATTATGAAACTACACTAAATACATATACCTCAACAACAAATGAATTAAGTGCAAATTTTGTTTTTCTTCCTTTATGTAGTTTTTTATCAGAACATAAATATGATAAAGAATCTAATTCTTGTAAACCAATACTTTCATGTCAAAAAACAGAAATTTTTGCTGTTTATTGTTTAGATGAAAATGAACCATTAATTTGTCAACCGCATTATTTAATAAATATAAATGAAGCAACAACAAAATCTTATTGTAAAGAAATTTGTGATAATAATAAAATGAGAAATCCTGGTTCATTTGAAAGTAAAGGAATTTGTAATGCAAATATTCCTACTTTATTTACTGGGTCTTTAACTAGTGCTAAAGAAATTGAAAGTTATAAATTAAGTTTTTCTTGTTATTCTCAATATCAATTAATTGATTATAAATGTATTGATGAATCAAAAATTGAAAATTCAGCTATTTTCATTAATAGATGTTATAATCAACCTAATTTTTATATTGAATTTTCATCAGATAATCAAAATGACATTAAAAAAGGATATTTTATTGAATTTTGGTTTAAAATTGATAATGTTTTTAATAAATGTAATATACCTAATAATTATTTATATTATTTTTATTCAAAACCTCATACATTATTTTTTGACCCAGTTTCAGAAATTTGGTATTATGAAGCAATAGGCTCAAATCTTCCAACAGAAATTAATAATATAAATAAATATGAATGGAATAAAATTGTAATTGAAACAAATTTAATAAATAAATTTGTTCAAATTTATGTTAATTTTTATATAAGAGAGCCAGAAATGAAAGAAAATTTCGAAAATTTAAATTTAATGTTAGAATATATTTCTTTTTGTTCCTCTGAAACCAATGGAAAGTGCACTCCTAATCAATATCCAGATTTTAAAATTTCTTGGGGAAGTGCATATTATAGAAATTTAAGAGTTTGGAATTCTCTTTCAACTTCAATAAATAGTATACAAAAATATGATAGATCTGAAGAAATATTTTCTGGATTAATTTTATATTATCCAATGACAATAGATAAAATAACATATAATACAATTAAAAATATTGCAAGTGATCAAGATGATTTAATTGTAACTCATTCAGTTAGTTATAATTTTGATTCAAATGATGATTTTTCTTTTTTCAATTATGGAATAAATTTTGATTGGAATGAAGAATCAATTGTAAATTATGGATATTATGTTTCAACAATGAAAGACAATGAAGTTTATTCTACAAAATGTCATAATTATTGTAAAAGATGTTATTCTCCTTTAGATACTAATTGTTATCAATGTTTTGAAGGTTATTTCTTAACAGAACAAACATGTAATTTAATGACTGGATATTTTTTATCAACTCCTGCAAAAAATTCTCAAAGTTATATTACTTTTAAATTAAATGATAAAGAAGAAATATATATTAGTGAAAGGCAAAGTTATACAATATCTTTCTTTATTAAAATTAAAGGTATTATTGAATCTTTTAATAATGAACCAAAAATTATTCTGTTTAAAGAAGATATTTTTATAGTATATCAAAAATCAACATCAAATTTAATATTTTACATAAATAGAAAAGAAGCATTCATAGTTGAAAATTTTTCTCAATTTTTTGGAATTTGGATTCATATTTCAATAGCAAATTACGCAACAAAAGCAAATTTTGATGTTTATCCAAGTATGATAACATTTATGGTAAATAAAGAAAATATAAAAAAAGAAAATTCATTTGTAATACCAAAGCAAGGGATATTTTTAGATCAAATTTCACTTGGATATGAAATTTCAGCTCTTTTTTCTTCTCTTAGAATTTATGATACTTTCATTCATGGTGTTTTTGGTAAAATTAAAGCCGGAGAAGAAAATAGAGAAAGTGGAATTCTTTTAAATTATGATTTATATAATTTTGGAAGTAGTATAAAATGTATTGAAGATACTCAATTAAAAATTATTTTAGAATATAATTGTGAAATTGATTATAATCCTTATTTAGATTTAGATAAAGAATGTAATGATGTAAATTTATATTTTGATTTAAGTCTTCAAGATTCTAAAAAACCTTGTGCTGCATGCTCTAATAATTGTAAAACTTTTTGCTTTAATCCTAATGAAAATCAATGTAATTGTGATTTAACCCATGGAATTTTTTGGCTTAGAGAAAATACTATTCTTAATGATAATAATGAAATAATTGATGTTAAAACTTATTGTGAAAATATTAAATCTATTGATTTTTCAATTTTAAATGATTTTAGTATTATTGTCCCTTCTTCAGTTACTAAAGAATCAACTCTTGAATTTTGGTTTTTTATTTATTTTTATGAATCACTTAGTAATTTTAATAAAATTAGTATTGAATGGGATTTACATAATAAAATCCAAATTTATAATATAAATGATATTTTACAAACTGAATGTTTTCCTTTATATTCTATTGAAGATATTAGTTTATATAGTGAAAGTGTTCCTGGAAATATTGAAAATAAAAAATGGGTTCATTTATCTTGTGGAACTGATTTAATTAATAAATTTTATTATTTTAATGAACAAGAAATTGAATTATTAACTGGTGAAAACTTTTTCCCAAATAGAAATAATTATATTAGTAAACTTAAAATATATTCAAGTATCAATAATTATAATTTTGGATTTATATTTTTAAGAGAAATTAAATTATGGCAACAATATAATTTTAAATATGTAAAATCAAAATATATTTCATTATTATCTTTAGGAAAATATAATCAAGATGAAAAAAAATCATCTGGTAAATATACAGGTTTAATAAGTTATATCAAAGCAGAATTGGATTTAAATTATTATCAAGAAGTAATAGAAGGTAATTATTATATATTAAATTCAATGGGTGAAGATAATGAACCAGGAGAATATGATAAAATATATCCATATACAAATATTGTAAAAAGAAAGGAAGATGTATATATAGGATATAATATAATAAAAAATGATTATAAAGAAATTCCAATTTGTTATGAAGGAAGCATTTATATTGAAAATGAAGAAAAATGTGAAAATTCAGATTCTGGAACTTTAACAGATTTAAAATGTGAATTTTTAGGAGATGCCTCGAATTGTATTTCATGTACAGAAGATTATCCATTTTTACATTTAAATGAAAATGATGAATTAATTTGTACAAATAATTGTCCTAATCATTATTATAATAACTTATATATAAATCAATGTAGAGCTTGTTATAAAACATGTTTAACATGTAATAATGGAGAAAAAAATGAATGTATATCTTGTGTTGATGGTTATTATTATGTAAGATCAATTAAAGAATGTATTAGTGATTGTGCAGAATATGGTTTATCAATATCAAAATTAGAACCAAATTTATGTATTGATTTTGAAGCTTCAGCTGAATTAATAACAACATTACCTGTTGATTTAAATACTTTTAATAAAATTGAAGCTAATCTTATTTATGTTAGTTCTAATGAATATAGTTTTGATTGGAGATTTGATAAAGAAGAAACAATGAAATTAAATAATGAAACTGAAGATTTCGAATTTCCATATGATTCTCCTTTTATTGATGATCATCCTATTAATAAATTAGATCCTGAAATTAAAAATGATTTTTTTGAATTAAGTAAAAATTATGTTTTTTATTTGGATATTATCTCAAGTGAGATATTTAATGTGATAATAACTGTAAAATTTATAATAAATATTAATAAAAATCCATATGGAGGAATTTTTACAGTTATTCCAACAATTGGATTATATGGAACTACAACCTTTATAATTTCAGCTTTAAATTGGAAAGATGATTCCGATGTTCCATTATTATATAGCTTTTATTATAAAGAAAAAGATTCTAATGAAAATCACATTTTACAATCCTTTAGCACAGAAAATGAAATTATAAGTAGTTTTTCAAGTGATTTTTTCCAAAGAGAAGTTACTGAAATAACACTTTATTTAGAAATAAAAGATAATTATGGTGCAATGACAACAGAACAAACAGACATAAAAATATATAGTAATTTAACAAATGAAAATTATGATATATCAAAAGAATTAATAAATTATTCAATTCCTCCATTATACGATACTGATGTTTTATATAGAAGAAGTGAATTATTAAAAAGTTTAGGTTTAAATATGTATAAAAGTATTCAACCTAATGAAAGAACAATTTTTGAAAGTTTAACAGAAGATAATTTATTAATTAAAAATGATCCTCATTGTGTTTATGATTATTGTAATAATGGAATATGTGAATTAATTGATATACATTTAGTTTGTTATTGTGATTTCCAATTTTTAGGAAAAAATTGTCAAGTGAGAAGAAAAGCTTATTATCAATTATTGGATTTATATGAAGATTTATTTAAAAAAATTTTAGGTGATATAAATGAAGAAGTTAACGAAAAACATTTATCATCTGTTCATAATTTATTTTTTGGAGGATGGCAATTTTTACAAAAAGAAATGTTTTTCAAAGAAAATTTAAATGGTTTTATTAGTTTATCATTTGAAAAATCCAAAAATTTAATTATTCAAAATTTAGATAAGTATGTTGATTTATTTGAATTTTCTTTTTCACATCAAATTTTAATGATAAATCAAGATAAAATTTTAAGGAAAAATCTCCTTGGATATGAATTTAGAAATATTTCTTTAGATGATGATGTTGTTTTTGATTATTTTGAAATTTTTGAATATCTAAGAAATTCTTTAAAAGAATTTATTAACAATTTAATTTCAACAAAAGAAATAACAAATTATGAATATGATTCTGTTAATTTTTATTTAACAATTCAAAAAATAAACAATGATTTTAATGAAGATAAATTTTTCAAAAAAAGAAAAAGTGAATATAAATCACATATTAAATTTATGAATTGTTTAAATTATTACGCAATAAATGAATGGAAAAATATAAATTATGAAGTTTATATGGTTTTTATTGAATATTATAATTTTCCTTATTTATTTAATTCAACAATTTATTCAAATAATACTTCACCATTAATAGAAATATTTTTCCTTGATTCTGAAAGTTTTAAAAACATAAATTTAAATTGTATGAATGAAAATAATGTAATTATATATTTGCCTTTTAATTCATATAAATTTTTAGATCAATTAAATTCACAAAAATCTTTATTTGATCCTAATAATTATAAATCACCTTCAGATCCTATTTTCAGAGATCCAATATATATTAAAAAAAATGGATTCGTTACAGATGATACAGTTGAAAAGAGAATTAAATTATATAATAGATTATATAATTTTTCATGTGAATATTATTATAATAATAGATTTAGTACAAATGGGATTGAATATAGTAATTTAACTAATAATTTCATTGAATTTAAATCGAATCATTTAAGTGAATTTACTACATTTTTTATAGAAAATAATGTTACTTTCGGTGTTTCAAGTAGATTTTTTTATTTAAAAAAAACTCAACTTTTTAAATATTTACCTAATTATTATACTAATTATGCTTTTTATTTCCTGATATTTTTTTTCTTTTCATATACAGTTTTAATAATTATTTTCAGTATTTATGATCATCATATTTTATCAAAAGATATTGTACTAAATTTTTTAAAAAAAGAAATAGTGAAAGGATTTGTTCCTTATAATAAAAGAAAAGAAGAAAAAATAAATGAAATAATTCCAAATGATTTTCAACCAGGAATTAATGTAAGAATTGATAATGGAAAGAGAAACGCTGAAGTAGATTTTAATCAGTTAAAAGACAATAAAGAAACCAATAGAAAGAAATTTTTAAGGGAAAATGGATATGATGATTTAATAATTGATAATGAAAATGAATATAAAGGAAAAAGAAATAAATATTTAAATGAAGGTCAAAGTTCTAAAAGAAAAATTTATGATAGAATGAGTAATAAATTTTTTGATGATAATAATTCAGATAAAAATGATGTTAATAAAATTAACAAATATTCTTCAAATTTTTTATCTGAAAAAATAGAAAAAAATATTAATTTAAAAGACAATGATAATGATAATGATAATTTAAATGATAAAATAATTCCTTTCAGAGATATTTCTTTAACATTAAAAAAATTTATTATTGTTAATATTAAACAAAGGCATAAATTCGTAAATCCTTTAATAAATATTTCAATCTTTAACCCAAGATGGAAAAAATTAACAATACTTTTAACAGAAATAAATTTAATATCTTTATTTATTTCTATTTTCTTAACAAATGATGCATCTATTACTGACAAAACTTTTTTTAAATGTTGTTTAGTTTCATTTCTTTCATATTTTATTTCAAATGTTTTTATTTATTTTCTTGTTTTAATTTTCCAATTTTCTTTCAAACAAAGAAGACAATTATATGATTTAGTTTTAAAAAGAGAACAATTAGTAATTTTGAGAGAATATGAAAAAATGAAAAAATGTAATACAATATTTTATATTGTTGGATTTATTATTTCAATTAGTATTTGGATTTTTTCTTTTTATTGTTCCCTAAGTTTTGTTGCTGTGTGGAAAATACAAAAAAAAGCATATTTAACATGTATAATATTAAGTTTATTTTTTGATTTTGTGCTTTTTGAATTTTTAAATGAATTATTTATTGGATTAATTTATCATCTTAGGAAAAATCATACTTTAGAATTTGTTGGGAAATGTTTAAATGATATTAGAAATTTTAGATGTTTATCACCTTAATAATAATATTTTTGTATTAAAATAAAATATATAATTAGAAAACGATATTTCTAAAAATTAATAAAATTAAAATTATTTTAATATTTAAAACTGAAATATTAATTTAATTTTAAATTTTGAAAAGTATATTATTTTTTAAATATCAAAAACTTTTTTTTCCTTTTATTAATTTTCCAAAATTATCTTCCCTATTTTATTCAGATATTTCTTCATTACTAATTAAATTAATTTATTAAAGATTCAAAATTTATATGAATTAGTATATTATTAATGTTTTTAACAATATTATTCACAATCACTTTTAACCTAATCTTTTATTAATTCTATTGCTTTAACTATATAAAATGTAATAATTAATTCCTTCATTTTTTATGCATTAAGATTCTTTATTAAATAATTCCTTTGTAAATAAGGATTATTATTATTTTGGAGATTAATTTAATTCCTCTTCAAAAGAAGATTCTTTATATATTAATCTCATTAAATAATTTATACATTAAATTTTTATATATTAAGAGTTTTTAATATTAAAAAAAAAATTAATTTTGAGGTTCTAATTTTCTTAAATTATAAATTTTCATACTTGAACTTTTATTCATTGTTTTTTCATTTTTATTTTTTAAATTCATAGGAGTTAATTGACTCATAATTAATTCAGAACTTCTTTTAATAATACTATCAAAATCAACACCATTAGAAGCATCAACTTTCATATTAGTATATAAATTTTTAGTAAGTAATTTTCCTTTTTCAAAATTTTCTAATTTAAATTTCATTTCATTTCTTAATTTATCAATTTCTCGTTCTTCATTATCTTTTTTATTATATGTTTCTTCATCGAACATTAATATTAATTTATAATAATCTTCTATATTAGATATAAAGTTACTTATATTTGATTCATTATATTTCTTATTTTTATCTATTTGAACTTTATCATTTATAAATTCTGATAAATATGTTGATTCTAATTTTAAAAGATATTCATCTGAAATTGGTTGAATTTGAATAAAAAAATTTCTTTTTTCTTCTATTTCCTTTTCTATATTATTTATTAATTGGTTTAATTCTTCAATTTTTTTTTTCTTTTCTTGAATATAATTTTCTTTTGATTCATAATTTTCAATTCTTTTATTTGTTAAATTACTTATTTTAATTTCTAAATCTTTTTTATTAATTTCTTTTTCTTTAATTTCTTTTTCAAGTTGAGAAATGAATTTATCAATATTACTAAATTGTTCTTCATTTTTTCTAAAAATAATAGGAAGTTCTGAATAATTATCAACATCAGAAAATTTAATAATTTTATCAAAAGTTTCTTTAACTTTTTCTGAATTTTTAATATATTTATCAACCATATGTTTTTTAAATTTATTAATATATTTCCATTTATTTATAAGTTCATCTAATATAGGGATTCTATCTGAAATTTCTTCAGCAGATAATAATTTTATTTGTTTTTCTATTTCTTTTGAATTTGCACCTTTAATTAAATTTTTAGTATCAGAACCAAATAATAATATTTGTTGTTTTTTTATTTGTTCTTTTTTTCTTTCTGCTTCTCTTTTTACATATTCTTCAATTATTCTATGATATTCATTTTCTAATTCATCTCTTGTTTTAATAAAATTTTTTTCTTGTTCAATTCCTTTATTTATTGTTTCTTTTAATTCTTTATTTTTAATTTTATTTCTTGAATCTTCATTTTTTTTCTTAATTTGATTTATTTCTTTTTCAAGATTTTTGTTTTCTTCTTTCATAATATCTCTTTGATTAATTACTAATAATTTTTGTTTTTTCATATTAAAAATTTCATCTTTTAAATCTTTATGAATTAATTCAAGAGAATTAATATCATTAGTTAATTCTTGAAATGTAATTGTATTTTTATTTAATTGTTTTTTAACTTTATTTTCATTTTCAGATAATTCAATATTTTTTCCTGGTTTATGTTTAATAGGAGAAAAAAATTCTCTTTCTTTTTTAATTTTTCTTTCTTTTTCTTTTTCTTCTCTTGATAATTGAGTTGGTTTACCTTGTAATTCTCTATATAATTTTAATTTTTTATCATATCTTTCTTTACAAATTCTTAAATTTATTTTTTCTTGTTCTATTTTTTTTGTTATTTCTTGTAATTCTTTTTGAATATCATCTATTTTTGAATATATATTAAATTCTTTTGATTTATTTCCTTTACTTTCATTCTTTTTCTGAGAAATTGTTTCTAATATTTCACTTGTATAATTATTTGATTCTTCGTTTTCAATATTATTTTTTATTTCTTTACTTTCATTTTTTTCTTCTTCTTCATTCTTGTTTTTTTCTTCATTTTCTTTTATATTATTTATATTTGAATCTTCAGATTTTTTCTCATCATTAATGATATTTGATATATCATTATTTACTGTATTTGGAACTATTTTTTCTATTGAATAGTCTTCCATAAAAAATTAAAGTAAAAATTATATAATGAAAATATCTATTATATATTTATTGTTTATGAAAAATTCATTAAAAAAATAATTAATGAAAACATATCAAAAATATATTTTGATGATTTTTAATTTAATTTATATTGAGATTATTTATTTGTTTATTTCATGTATTATCTTTTATAAACATGTAGATTTATATTAAATTAAATGTATAATAATATTTATAAAACTATTATTTTCTTATATTACTAATTTATTATTTAATTTTAAATCGTTTTTTACGTTTTATATATTTTGTTTATTCCTAAATTAATCTAATGTTCTTTTTTCTTTTGAATATCAATTTCTTTCCCTTTTTATTAATATTTTTTTTTTTCATTAATATAAGTCTATTAATTATATTTTGTAAACTGAACTTATTCTATTATTTTTAATTTAAAATGAACAAAACATTATAGTAAAAAAAATTGTTATTATATCATTTATCATATAAAAATGATTCATTTATTTTTCATAAAAAACCCTTATAAATATAAATAACCAAAAAAATAATAATAAAAGATTTATAAAGACCAAATTTTTATTGTTTCATCTTCTGAATAAGTCCCAACATAATTATTTTGTAAATCAATAAAACCACAAATTTCACCTTCATGAACACAATTAATATTTTTAATCAATTGATAATTATTACATGAAAAAATTTTAATACTTTTAAAATACTTTCCAATTTCATATCCTCCTATTAAAAAAATATTTTTTTCTTGAATAACACATATAATTTTACAATCAACATTTTTAATAATTTTAATAATTTTTTTATTATTAATAGAAACTATTTTAATTATATTTCCTTCGCCGAAAATTATTTTATCATTATCAAGTTTTTTCATTCCTTCTTTACAATAACATTTAAAATTTGGAAAAAAATTGATTAATTCAAAATTATTAATATTAAAAAATCCTGTTCCACTCCAACCAGAAGAAATAAATAAATTTTTATCTTCTAATAATAAAATAGATTCTATTGATTCTAAATTTTTTATAATTGTTGTATATTGATATTCCATATTTTTCGTTTCTTCCCATATTATAATATTTTCATAAGAAATTGAAATAATATTTTTCTTTTTAAAATACAATATTTTTTTAAATATATCTTCATCAATACTATATATTATTTTATTTGGTTTAAATTTATTTTTTTTTTTAATCCATGTTTGAATATAAGTAGAACAAGTCATAAAGTTATTTTCATCCTTTATACAAACATCTGTAATTGCACCTTTATGTGCATTAGTAATTGATTGAATCATTGAAAAATTTTTATCCCAAATAACAATTGATTTATCAAGAGAAACTGAAATAATATTTCCTAAAGGAAAAATCGACATTGATGTTATTGTATCATTATGATATTTTAATGTTTTAAGATTTCCAAATTTAATTGGAAAATATGATTTTTTCATTAAAAAAGAATTTAAAAGAAATCAATGAAAAAAATTAAATTATAAAAAAATATAAATGGATAATCTCCTAATAAAATTTTATACTGAATGTCCTAAAAAATATAATTTTGGAACATATAATCCAAATGATAGACTAAATCCATATTTACCTCCAGAAAAAAAATATAAAAATATAGAATTACCAGCTCCAAATTATAATAATATAATTCGTCCTTTAAGTAATACTGAAAATAATACTCCTCAAAAAAATCTTCCAATAATAAGAACAATATATAATAAACCTAATACTTATAAGACAATAGAATTGTCAAAATCTTATACAATTCCATTTAAAAACAATTCTAATAATAATATTTTTCAAAGAATAGGAAATATAATTTCCTCACAAGAACTTTTAAGAATGCAAATGTTAGAAGATAAAATTAAAGAATTAGAATATCAAAATGAAATTGATAATAGAGAATATAAAAAACAATTAGAAAAAGCAATAAAAGAAAATAAAAGAAAAGAACCAACAATAATACCAAATTACAGAAACGTCAATTTTAATGATGAAGTTTTTTTAAATGGAATAAATGATAATTATATAATAAGTCCAATTCCAATTCATGGAACATCATTTGATGATGTAAAGGAAAATAGAAGAAGACAAATTAAAAATCAATTAAGAAATGCAAGAAATAAATTCTATAATGATGATACTGATAGTAATATTACTTCAAGGAATGTTTCTAGACAAAACTCAAATAAAATTAATGCTTTTAATAATAAAGATAATAATAATAAAATGCTTAATTTTATTGAAAATTCATTTAATAATATGAAAAAAGAAATGCAAAATAAATTAAAGAATTTAGAAAAAAAACAAATTGAAGATTATTATTATTTAAGAAATCTTTTATTAGAACAATCAAAAGAAATGAATAAAAGTGAAAAGTCAGAAGAAACTTTAAAAGAAGAAGAAAATGAAATAAGTGAAAAGTTAACAGAAAAAAAAAGTGACATAAGTAGTAAAATTTATTATATGGATCCTTTAATTGAATTAAGTAATGGAAGTTCATATAGTAAAAGTAGTAAAAATGATCTTATATCATTTAATGATAGTGATGAAAGTAAAAGTAAAAATAGGAAGCATTTTATAAAATATGATAAAAGAGAGAATGGAAATAAAATAAGAGAGATAAAGGAAAATAATATTAATTCAAAAGATATTGTTTTATATAATGATGAAGAAAGAAGTAAAAACAATATGCATATTTTACCTACTTTAAACTATTGAATAGTAAGAATTAATAAAATAAATTTTAGTATAATTATCATGTTTATAATTATAATAATCAAATAATTTTTCTTAAATTAATCAACATATTAAATTAAAATTAGAAAAAGTTAAAATAATTTTATTTTTTTCAAATAAATAAATCTAAATCAATGTTTTTGATTATAAAGTTTGAAAAAAATGTTTAGTAATAAAAAAAATAAGTTAAAATTAAATAGTTAAAGTTTCAGATATATTTTATTTTTATATTAAATTGAAGAATTGGATTTTCTAAAAATCAATTTAATTAAATTTAATTTTTTCTTTCAATGGTCAAAAAAACATAATTAAACGATAATTACATTTTAAAATTATTTGAAATGAATTTATAATTAATAAATTATAAAAAAATAAAGAAAAATCATATATAATTAAAAAAAGTTTTCGATTTAATGTGAAATTATGACTTTAAAAAATATAAATTGTGAAATATTAAAAAAATTTATAAAACTAGTGTAATATAACAATTTGATGTTTTATTGTATAATGAAAAAGATTAACGTTTTTTATAAGAATCATTAATCTCAATATAAATAATTAAATTAATATATTTTTTTTTTCCTCATTAAAAAATGTCTTTTAAAAATAAAAAATAATTTTAATTAAGACTTAAAAATAAATAAAATTAAATATTTAATTTTAAACACTTAATAAATTTGTCTTAAAAATAATACCCAATTATTTATAAATAATAGTTTATACAATTTTTATTCATAGGAATCTTTAATCTTTTTCTTTAAAGTTTTTAATAATTCTAATTCTTCTTTATTAAAAGCATTAAAATTAAATTTTGTCTTTTCTTTATTAAAATCATAAATAGATTTTTTTCTTTTTATAAATTGAATATTATTTGGATTTAAAGTAATATACATTTTTTCTCTTTTATCTTTATTATCATTTAATTCTTTTTTTAAATTTTTTACAAACATTTCATTTAAATTTTTAATCATTGAAGAAACAATTTTATTTTTTTGAGACTTTTCATCTTCACGAAAATTTAATTCTTTAGTTTTTTTATTATAAATAGTTTTATTAATATCATATTTAATATCATTTAATCTTTGATAAATATTATTCTTATTAGATAATAAATGTTTCTTTTTATGTTTTTTATTATTAAAAGTATGATTTAATAAAGGAAGATTTTTATTTCCATGATTAATTTCTTCTTCTTGTTGAATTCTTTCAACTAAAGAAATAGATTTAAATTTATCAGAAACATTATTATGAAAGAAATAATCAGGATCTTCAATAATTAATTTTTTTTCATCTAAATCTAATTCATTTTCTAATATTTTATCACTTATTCCTTCATTAATTTTCATATTATCAATATCAATTAACATTTTATATCTATCATGAGCTTCTCCATTTTCTATTTTATCAAATCTAAATGTTGATTGATATTTTATTGATTGAGATAAATTATGTTTACCAGATAAATAATCTATCATTTTTATATTAAAACCTAAACTCTTTGATTCAAATTCTTCACATATATTTTTTTCTTGATTTGATATTATATTATGAATTTTTAATCTTAATCTTCTCATATCATTTAATTTATTTACTTTATTTGATATAAATAATTTTTTTTCTAATATTTTTTCACGAATTTTTTGAAATCTTTTCTCTTTTTCATTATATTTTTCTATAAATTCTTCTTCTTTTTTTTTTAATAATTTTTTCTTATTTTCATTCACTAATAATATTTTTTCATTTAAAGAATTATTTTTAAAAGGAGAAATAAAAGATTTTGTTGGTTTATGATAATTTGTTTTATTTGTATAATTTGTATCTATTGTTTGAGTAAAAAAAGTTTTTGAAGGAGATATTGTTTTAAAATTTGAAGAATAACTATTTTCATTAAAAGCATTTTTAAATTTTTCTAAATTTTGAAAATTATTTCTTGATGTATTCATTGGTTTAATTTTGTTAAATTGAGACAATTTTACAAATGAATTATTTGTTTTTGACATTTCTTTTATTGAAATAAATTTCAAATTTTTTGGTTTATCCATTTTCAGAAATCTTTTTTATTTCTAATCAAAAATTAATTAAATTTTTTAAGGTTTACTTTTAATTAAATATTTTTAATATATTAAAAACATAAATTTTAATTAATATCTATTAAATTGGTATTAATAAATTAATCTTCATTCTATTAAAATTTGAATTTTTCAAAATTCAATTAAATACAAAGTATTAAAAGGGAGAAAATAAAAACTTCAATTTAATTATTAAATAATGAACATCTGTAAGAAAAGAGTAAAATTCTATTAAAAAATAAATAATTATGATTTTTTTATTTTTCTGAAAAAATATTAATAAAATTTTAATTTTTTTTTTTTTCAAATAACATACTTTAATTACATAATTAGAGAAAAAAAAGGATATTTCAAAAATACAATAAAAAATAAAATTATGAAATAAAAAAGAATAAAATATTTTTATTTCAATATACTAAGAATTTATATTTAAAAAAAATGAATCCTTTAGATTTCCAAGTGAATATTAAAAATTTGACAATAAAACTAAACAATGAAAAAACAAAGAAATATAAATCAATAATACAGAATAAAAAAAAATTAAAAATATCAATTAAAAATAGTAAATTTCAACTAAGAAATTTATCAATTCAAAAAATTTTTTCGTTAAATAAAGAAGATTTACTTGAAAACATTATTTTTATTTATGATAAAAATAATTTAAATTTTGAAAATGAAGAAACTACTTTTATAAATTCAATTCATTTAGATAATGAAAATATTTTCAAAAAAAAAACAGAAAAAATTATTCTTTATATTTATTTTATATTAAGTATAGTAATTTTTTTCCATTTATTTACTTTTGTTTTTAGTCAATTTTTTGTAGTTAATATTTATCTTATTATTTGTGTTTTACTTTCAGAAAATTTTTTCGTTTTAGGATATTTTTATTTTGAAAAAATAAATGAACCTGAATGTTTTTTTTTACATTTTAAATATGTTAAATCTTTAAGTAATTCTAGTTTGATTCTAATATTAGTAAATATTTTTATTTTAATTATTCCTTTTTTACAAGGAAATGATTTATCAGAGTTTATAAAAATAAATAAAGTTAATTTTATTGTTACTTATTGTTTTATTATTCCTTTTTCATGTATTACTTATTATTATGAATTATATTATTTAAAAAGAAAAAATAGAGAAAATAAAATAAAAGAGGTTATTATTACTAGTGAATTAAGTTTTATGAGTTAAACTTTTATTTTTTTTAAATGTTTAATTATTTGAAATAGAAAAATTAAATTTAATCTTTAATGAAGATCTTTCATAGATTCTTTATATTTTTTTGATTAAATGAGAAATAAGAAATGGGTTATTTATCTTAAAAATAAATTTTTTTTTTATTGATTTAATATATATTTTTAAATCATTTATTCTATTTAAAATCTTCTTTTATAATCATTTTTCTTTTATTTTTTAGAATTTTTATATTTTTATATTTTAAATTTGAATAAAAATCTTTAATTAATCAAAAAATTATATTGTAGATAAAATTCTTCAAAAATAAAAAATAGTTATTTTAAAAAAAAACTAATTAAGTAG
>JAEEGL012104864.1_pt1 | contig 20294 bp, 16 predicted proteins | sample 9134231 | NCBI WGS metagenome assembly JAEEGL01 (sample SAMN16246548, study PRJNA631951) | gut metagenome | biome: gut microbiome; feature: rumen; material: fiber-attached | host: Bos | place: Iran: Karaj | collected 2018-10 | reverse complement strand
TGATGTTAAAGGTAGTGAAGAAGCTGTTAAAAATGCACTTCTTAAAATTAATGTTGAAGGTGTAAAAGTAAATGTTATTAGAAGTGGATGTGGAACAGTTACTGAAAGTGATATAGTTCTAGCACATGCATCTAATGCTATAGTAATAGGATTTAATGTAATACCTCCAAAATCTGTTAAAGAAGCTGCTAAATCTTATGAAGTAGAAATTAGACTTTATAATATTATTTATAAATTAGTAGAAGAAATTGAAGCTGCTATGAAAGGTATGTTAGATCCAGAATATGAAGAAGTAATAATTGGTGAAGCAGAAGTAAGACAATTATTCCACTTCTCAAAAGTTGGAAATATAGCAGGATCTCATGTTATAAGTGGTATAGTTAAACAAAATTCACCATGTAGAGTTATTAGAGATGGAATAGTAGTTACTACTTCTAAGATTGGTTCCCTTCAAAGAGAAAAGGATCAAGCTAAAGAAGTTAAAGAAGGATTTGATTGTGGTATTATAGTAGAAGCATTTCCTGATATTAAAGAAGGAGATGTAATTGAAGTCTTTGAAGAAAGAGAAGTGAAGAGATCATGAGTAGTTTAAAAGGTGAAAGAATCTCTTCAGATATTCAAAGAGAAATATCTAATATTCTATTAACAGAAGCAAAAGATGAAGATTTTAAACATGTTACTATTACTGCTGTAGAAGCAACTAATGATTTATCATTTGCAAAAGTATATTTCACAACTACAGATGATAGAGTAAAAGTAGAACATGATTTAAATAATGCAGCTGGATTCTTTAGAAGTTTACTTGCTGAAAGATTAGAAGTTAGACATACACCAGAACTAAGATTTATATTTGATGAATCAATTGAATATGGTGCTAAAATAGAAAAAATAATTGAAAAATTACATGAAGAAGAGTAAATACTCTTCTTTTAATTTGACACAATATGTAATTAATTTTATAATTAAATTAAGATAGGAAGTGTATTTTATGGAAGATAATAATATTAATGATAATAATACAGTTATAGAAGAAACACCCAAAAAAAGAAAATTAAAAAGAGGAACAATACCTAAATTATTCCTTGCTTTAATAATGTTTGCCGCAGGTGTTGCATTAATTGTTATATCACTTAGATATGATGGTAATGAAGTACAAAAACCTGTAGAAAACAACAATACAACTGTTGTAGATGATGGTCCAGAAATAGTTCCTCCAGAAAATACAACTGTATATGAAAATGTTTATATTTATGATAGAGAAAAAACAGAAATAGGAAAACAAAATTATGATATTCTTATCTTAAGAAATGATAATACTTTTGTTTATAATTATGATTCAGCTTATTCATCTACTCCAATAGTAGGTACATATAAATTAGATGGTGATAAAGTTTCTTTTGAAGAAAAAATATCATATGGAACAGATGATTGTTTTTATACAGAAGGTATTAATTTTCAAAAATACACTGGTGTAAAAGGAGAAGATAAAATAACTATTACTACAGATGGTGAAACAAAAGAATTTATTAATAAAGTAATACCAAATGGAGATACTCCTGATTATATAACTGATTCATGGTATTCAATAAATCCTGCTGATGGAGTAAGACCTGCAGGTACTAACTATGGCATGGAAGATGATACTTGGTTAAATTGTAATAATTTAGAAAATTAGAAGGTTTAATATGAATAATAATAAAAAATCAACAAAAAAGTTTATTATTGATCATGCAGTGGTTATAAGTATTTCATTTATATTAATTATAATAATACTATTATCTGGAATATTAGATGCTTATTATGGAACAAAAGAAATTTTTAAAGTTACTGTTGTTGATGTATCTGATAAAATAATTATGGTTGCATATGGTAATAAGAATGGTGATCCAGTAAAAGTAGAGGTGAAAAGACCATTATTGCAAAGAATACAAAAATATGATTATATTTCAGTTTATGATGATAATGGAGTATTAAAAATTGCTTTATTTAAAGATAAATTAGAAGATATATTTGGTTTTTCAATTATATATAAATTAGAGGATATATTTGGTATTTCAATTTTTTTATTAATAACTATATTAATATTCTATAGTATATTATATGGGAAACTTAAAAGTAAAAAAGATGTCTATTTTTTATTATTTGGAATTACAGCATTTTTTAGTTTATCGATATTTTATATAATTACTGAGGTGCAACCTTTTGAGGGTACTGTTAAGGAGAAAATTATAGTATATATTGCATTGTTCTTCTTGCCAGTTTTATTTGGAATACTATATTTTATAGAGAAGGGAAAAAATTATGAAAAAAGTAATAAGTAAAAAAACAAAAGTTTTAGGTATATTTATAGCAATACTATTTTTAATAGGTGTTGGTATATTAATATATTCAAGTGTTTTAAGGGGAATAGCAACTGAAACAAAAGTAAGTGAAATAGATGGTGAAACAATAGTAATACGTGATGGAAAAGATGTATATACAGTTCGTCAACCACGTTATACAAAATATGAAGCAAAAGATAAAATATTTATAAAAGAAAAAAATGGAAAAGCTAAATTATTACCAAATCCAAATTTTTTAGAAATACTTAGTTTTATTCTTATGGTTGGACCATTCTTGTTATGTGCTATTATAATTATTATTAAAAATTTAATATTAAATATAAGATTTATGGATAGCAAAATATTTAAAGCAATAGGATTTATAACTATAGTTTATGCAATAAGTGTAGGATTTATATTACTTGCTATAGGAAGTTTCTATGGTCCTGTAAATATGCTTGTAGTTAATTATGCAATAGCTGCTTACATTATATTAATTGGTTTTGTAATATATATAACTGGAGATAATTTTAAAAAATCAAAAAAATAAAAATGCTCATTTGAGCATTTTTTTATGCAAGACTAAGTAAATGAACTGCTATATTAAAATATACAATTAATGATATAGCATCTACTATAGTTGTAATAAATGGACTAGCCATAACAGCTGGGTCAAAACCTAATTTTTTAGCAAATATTGGAAGAGAACAACCAACTATTTTAGCAATAGATACAGTAAGTACAAGAGTTAAACAAACTACTAAAGCAACACTCATTGAAACTTTATCAACTAACATTAATTTAACAAAGTTAGCAGCTGCAAGAGTAATACCTATTAATAGTGATACTCTAAATTCTTTCCATATAACTTTTAATAAATCTGAAAATTCTATATCATTTAATGATAAACTACGAATAATTGTTACACTTGCTTGTCCACCAGCATTACCACCAGTATCCATTAGCATTGGAATAAATGATGTTAATATAACCATTGATGCTAATGCAGTTTCATAATGTTGAATAATTTTTCCCGTGAATGTAGCAGATATCATTAATAATAATAACCATGGTATTCTACTTTTCCAAATATCAAATGTTGATAATTTTAAATAAGATTTTTCTGTTGGTAAGATGGCAGCCATTTTTTCGATATCTTCTGTTGCCTCTGCTTCGATAATATCTACAACATCATCGATTGTAATGATACCAACTAATTTATGTTCTGAATCAACAACTGGAACTAATGTAATATCATATTCTTGTATTAATTTAGCAACATCTTCTTGGTCAGTTTGAGTACTAACAGATATAAAATCTTGATCCATTATTTCAGATAATGGAGTATTTTCATCATGAACTACTAAATCTTTTAATGTTACTGTTCCAATTAATTCACGTTTTTTATCAGTAATAAAACAAATATTAATTGTTTCTTTTTCATCATATTCATTTCTAATTTTTCTAAGGGCATCTTTAATAGTATTATATTCTTTAAAATCTAAGTATTCTACAGTCATAATACTACCAGCTGAATTATCAGGATACTTAAGTAATTGATTAATTTCACGTCTTGTTTCACTATCAACTTTATTAAGTAATTTAGTAACTACATTAGCAGGCATTTCATCCATTAAGTCAGTAGCATCATCAGCAGCCATATCACTAATGATATCAGCAGCTTCTGCTTCAGTTAATGATGTTATGATTCTTGCTTCTGTATCAGTTTCTAAATATGAAAAAACATCAGCAGCTATATCTTTAGGTAATAATCTAAATAATTTAATTGTTTCCTTATGAGGAAGTTCTTCTAATACTTCTGCTATATCATGTTCATTCATATCAGATAACATTCTTTTAATATCAGCATATCTTTTATCTTCGATTAATGATTCTATTCTTTCTAACATACAATCACCGCCTTTTACGCGTAGATTATATCATAAAAATACTGATTTGTCTCATAATTAATGAAAAAATTATATTTTTTAGTATAATAGTAGGTGAAAAGGAGTTCTTATGAAAAATAGTATACCTAATCATGTTGGAATTATAATGGATGGTAATGGAAGATGGGCAACAAGAAGAGGCTTAATTAGAAGTGAAGGACATAAAGCAGGATATGATCGTCTTAAAAAAACAGCATTATATATTCTAAAAAAAGGAGTTAAATATTTAAGTGTATTTGCTTTTTCAACAGAAAACTTTAAAAGAAGTAAAGAAGAAGTATCTTTTCTAATGAATTTATTTTGTGAAGGATTTGGTAAAGAAAAAGATTTCTTCTTAGAAAATGATGTAAAAGTAGTATTTTCTGGTAGAGAAAAACCATTATCTAAGAAACTATTAAAAATAATGAAAGAACTAGAAGAATTAACTAAAGATTGTAAAACTGGTACATTAAATATTTGTTTAAATTATGGCGGACAATCAGAAATAGTAGATGCATCTAAAACAATAGCAAAACTTGTTAAAGAAGATAAATTAGATATTGATGATATAACAGAAGAAACATTTTATAAATATTTATATAATGATATTCCTCCAATTGATTTATTAATTAGAACAAGTGGAGAAATTAGAATAAGTAATTTTATGTTATATAGTTTAAGTTATTCAGAATTATATTTTACTAGTACATGTTTTCCTGATTTTGATGAAAAAGAGTTTGATAAAGCATTAGAAAACTATTATGAAAGAAACATAACTAAAGGTGGTGTTAAAAAGCAACAGTAAATGTTGTTTTTTATTTTACAATTGATTAAAAATATGATAAAGTTATATTAGTATGATAATAAATAGGTAGTAGGTGATTATTAATGGCTGAAACAGGTTTTAAAACAGGAACAGCATCAAGTATATTAACTAGTGATGTTTTATATGGCTATAATGAGAAAGGACGTCAAAATTTAAATTTGAAAAATTCTTTTTATGTACAAATACCATATGAAGATATAGATGGAGCTCATACAGTTGATGCAATATTAACCCCTAATGGAAATAGTTGGGGATTAGATCAATATGGATATTCATTAACAGATATGAATGGTAAACCATTAACAGATGTTAGTCCATATTTATATAATGTTGATGATATAAGAGTATATGATGTACCACCATCTGAATTTGGTAATGCAAAACCTGGAGTTACACCCCATATTAATGATGGAACAGGTCGCTATGTAAGTTCTGCAGATAATTCATATATTACTGTTGCAGATGTAACAAGTGATATAGGAAATATACAAGAAACTAGATTTACAGCTGATGGACTTCAAACAGGTACTGCAGTAGTAGATGCACCACATGGAGTTGGCACTATTACAAATGGAGATTTATCTAGATTTAGTGCTGATACTTCAACTGGACAACCAGCAACTATTATTATGGATCCAACTCCAGCTACACCAGATCCAGCAACTCAAAATCCTACAGGAACTACAACTACAACAGGAACAGATACAAGTGTTAATCCAATAACACCTCCTTCCACAACTACAACAGGTACACCTACTAATTCAGATAGAGAATATTATGATTCATCAATGAATTATGGTGAAGGAGCAACAAAAACTACCTCTGAGCCACAATCTATTAATGGTGGACAAGAAACAATAACTACAACTACTATAAAAGATAGTAATGGAAATGTTGTTGGTACAGAAGAATGCAGAAGATCTGGTAATCACATGGAAGTTACATATAAAGATGCAAATGGAAATGTTGTAAGAAAAGAAACATATAATAATACAAATTTTGCTGAAGGAAAACCAAAACCATCAACTACTACAAATTATGAAAATGTTTATGGTGATAATGGAACAGATATAGTAGGAACAAAAGAAACAACTATTAGATCAAATGGCGATGTAATAGTAACAAATAAAGATGCAAATGGAAATGTACTAACTACTAAGACTACTACATATACATATAATGAAGATCATACAAAAGCAACTGGTTATACAGAAATAACTAAAAATGCTAAAGGCGATATAGTTCAAACAAAAGTTGTTAAACAAGATAAAAATGTACAAACTACTGAGTTCTATGATGGACAAGGTAAGATAACTCAAAGAAATGTAACAGTTGATGGAAAATCAACTAAGAGAGAATATTATAAAGATGGAAAATTAACAAAGATAGAAGAAACAGTAAAGAGTGATGGAAAAACAGCAACAGTAACAACAGAGTATAAAGAAAATGGAAAAGAAGTAAGAACTGTTGAACGTGATGATAAAACTGGAGCAGTTACAACAACTACAAAAGTTTATGACTCTAAAGGAAAAGAAGTTGCTTCTACAAAAGTTATTGAAGTAAAAGATGCAAATGGAGTTATAACAAGAACAACAATTACAGCAGATGGAACAAAAGTAGAAAAAATATATCCAGATGGAAAAATAGAAGTTGTTTCTGATAAAGAATCATTAGCAAAATATGCTACTGCTAATCCAGGAAATAGGGGAGATGGAACTTTAGGTTCAAATTTATCTCTTGTTCATGATTCAATGCAAGAAATAAAAGGTAAAATAACAGAACATACTGAATTAAGCCATACACCATCTTCTTCAAGAGAAGCTGGAATAATTGGTTCAATGTATGGAGCAGCAAACTTCTATGGAAATGTTACTGATGCATTATATGGAAAATTAAGTGCTGAAGCAGATGCAATCTATGATATAGCTAATACAATTTATCAAATGGATAATGTATTAGATTCATCAACTGGATTATTAGCATCAAAAGATTTGAAAACTGATTCAGGAATATTTAATAGAGAAAAATTTGGACAACAATTAAATGATTTACAAGCAGCATCAGATGCGCTTAAATCAGGAACACAAGAAGCTATAACAGCAGCTAAACAAAAATATAATGATGTATTAGATCAATTAAATACAGTATTTAGTACTGATAAAGGTGGTTCAACACCAGGCGTTGTTAGTATGGATGCAATAAATGCAGCTGTATCAGCAATAATACCTGCATTAAATGAAGAAGTTGCAAAAGCTGATGGATTATCGGCAAGTGTTGATAGCTTCATGGGTATGATAGGTGGAGAAAACATGCTAAAAGGTGGCATTTGGGAAGATGTTGCTACTAACATGGAAAACTTCCAAAACCTATTAAAACTTAATAAAGATGCCGCAAATGAGTTGAGTGATAGAATTAAAACTGCTATGGGTTGGATACAATCTTATATGAGTAGTATAGGTGCAACTGAGGTAGATACTGATAAATTAGATGAATTTAGAGAAACTTTAGAAAAAGCTAAAAAAGATTTGGAAGCTGCAGAGAATAAATTAAGAGAAATTGAATCTTGCGTTCCAGAATATGATACTGCAGGAAATTGTACAAAGAGTTGTGAAGATCCAGCTCCATATAGAGCAGAAGTTGAAAAATACAGGGCAATAGTAGAAGAATTTGATAAAAAAGTAAAAGATATAGAAGGATTAATTCCTATTATTAATAAAGCTCAAGAATATATTTCAGAGTGTGTTTCACAAATAGAAGCTGCTTATGCAGATCCAGTAGCATATGCTGCAGGAAATATTAATTTTGAATCTCATGTTGATATTCAACCATTAATAGATTCTGGATTAATAGATGGAAGTACTGATTATAGTAAATTAATAAATGATTATTATGAAAAGATTAAACCAACAAGTACAACTCAACCTGGTGCAGAAACTCAAACTGAGGCACAAGCTGGAAGTACAGAGGGAGCAACAACACCAAAAGATTCAACTGAACCTGATGATGACGATGATTATTATCCAGGTGGTGGAGGAAATCCAAGCGGTGGAGGAGAAGGTTCAGATCCATCTTCAACACCAACAACTCCATCTACTGAAGCTTTAACAGATCCTCCAACTGAAGCACCAACAGAGGCGCCAACACAAGCACCTACTGAAGCTCCAACAGAGGTACCAACTGAAAAGCCTACAGAAGGAGTTACAACACCATCTACAGAGACACCAACAGAGGCTAATACTGAAGCACCAGGAAAAGAAACTAAGCCAAGTGGTGGAACAAGTAAGAAAACAAGTAGTGGTGGAACAAGTAAGAAACCTAAGAATCCAAATGTTGAAACTAAACCAACTGAACCAGCAATAATTGATACTCAAGATGCAATTATTACTGAACCAGTTTATGAAGAACCAGTAATTGAAGATGATTATTTTGAACCAATTATTGAAGATGAAGAAGTGCCAATTGATTTAGATCCAATTGAAATACCAACAGATGCACCAACACCATCAAATAATGGATTAAAAACAATGGGTATTGCAGCTGGAGTAGGTTTAGCAGTAGGAGCATCAGCTTTAGGAGCTCATACAATTATGAAGAGCAAAGAAGATGATGAAGGCGACGACGATTTTGGCTATGAAAAATAATATAAAGCACTAGAAAAAACTAGTGCTTTTTATTTATAATATGTTATAATAATATATATATAGAATAAAATAGAGGTGGTTTGAATGCTTTTTGGTAAGATACTAGAAGTTACAGAAGATAAAGTAGTAATTCAAAATATTAGTAATGAAATTCCAACTCAATTTTTAGGAGTTCATGTAGTATTTGAGGATGATAGAAATAAAATATTAGGTGAAATTTCAGCAATTGATGCTACATCAATTACTTGTCTTTTAGTTGGTGAATTTATTAATGGAGATTTCCAAGGTGGTTTAGATCATAGAATTTCTGATAAATCTATGATTAGAGCAGCTAATAAAGAAGAAGTAATTAATTTAGTTGGTGAACAATCTATTGATACTCCAAATAGTTTATATATAGGTAAGAATATTACTTATGAAGGATTTAATGTATCTGCTAATATTAATGAATTATTTTCAAACCATTTTGCTATTATAGGAAACTCTGGTTCAGGTAAATCTTGTACAGTAGCCAGAATATTCCAAAACTTATTCTATAGAAAAAATAATGTTCCTATTAGTTCACATTTTGCTTTATTTGATGTTTATGGTGAATATCATGAAGCATTAGATATGATTAATAGAACTCAATATTGTAGATGTAAATATTTAACAACTGATGTTACTAAACCAGAAGATACAATTGTTAAAATACCACCATATTTATTAGAAGTTGATGATATAGCATTATTATTAAATGCAACAAGTCCAATGCAACTTCCAATAATTGAAAAAGCATTAAAGTATGTTTATTTATTTACAGAAGATGAAGATAAAGTTAGAGCTGTTAAAAATAATATCATAGCAAAAGCTGCTCTTGATATATTAACAAGTGGTAGAAACTCAAATCAAATTAGAGACCAAATTATAGCAGTTTTAACTACATTTAATACTTCAGATTTAAACTTAAATAGTGAGATTGCACAACCAGGGTATGTTAGAACATTTATGCAATGTTTAAATATAGATGCAACTGGTAAAATAAATACTATTCAATTAGTTACAGAATTCTTAGAATCATTTATTGATTCTGGATTAACATTAACTAATGATATGAAACCAAAAATATATACATTAAGAGATTTATATAAAGCATTTGAATTTGCTTTAATTAGTGAGGGTGTATTAAAGAGTGATACAGTTTATGATATGAATAATATCTTAAAAGTAAGATTAGATAGTATTATAAATGGTAACTATGGTAAATATTTTGAAGTAGATGGATATATTACAAGAGAGAACTTTATTAAACAATTATATACTGCTTCTAATGGAGAAAAAGTACAAATAGTTAACTTTAACTTAAACTATGTAGATGAAAGATTTGCTAAAACATTAACTAAATTATATTCTAAAATTTTCTTGGATTATGCAGTTACATTAGTAGATCATCAAAGTTTCTCAGTTAATATTATGTTAGAAGAAGCACATAGATATGTTAAAAATGATAGTGACTTAGAAGTTCTTGGATATAACATTTTTGATAGAATTACAAAAGAAGGTAGAAAATACGGAGTTATTTTAGGACTTATAACTCAAAGACCTAGTGAGTTATCAACAACTTCATTAAGTCAATGTTCAAACTATATAGTTCTTCGTATGTTCCACCCAGATGATCTTGAAATTATTAAGAGTATTACACATAGTGTATCTGAACATGATATAGATAAATTAAAGACATTATCTGCTGGTACAGCATTGTGTTTTGGTACAGCATTTAAAATGCCTGTATATGCAAAAATAGATAAACCAAATCCAACACCAACATCAAATAATATAGCTGTATCAACACAATGGTTTAAAAGAGATATTGCTATGCCAATAGAGATGGCTAAGTCAATGGAACAAACAATAGTAGATAAAAATACAATTGAAACTTTATAAGTTAAAATAAATTAATTTTGGATTAAAAAAATACTTTAAAAAAAAGTATTTTTTTAATATAATTATAATAGAGGCGTGATATGAAAAAGATATTATATTCTATTTTAATTATATTTTTATTTATACCAATACTAGTAAATGCTAGTAGTTTTAATTCTGCATCTGGAATATCAAAAAGATATATAAATAATTTTTTAAATCCAGATAGATATATTAAAACTAGTAGGGGTGATTTAATATCAAAAGAAGAAGTAGAATTAACTATAGTTAGAAAAGATAGTGATAATAAACCATTAACAATTTCATCATATATGTTTGATGGAACAAAGTTTTGGGCAAAAGAAGCATACATAATAGGTGAAGAAATAATTAAAAATGCAACTGGAGATGCTAAAACTAAAGTAACAGAAATTGTAAAACATGAAACTAAAGTAAAAGGAACAGGAAAATATAATGATCCATGGATGTTTGTAGACTCATTTAAAGTAACAGTAAAAAGTAATGGACATGGAACAATTGATGGAACTGATTTAGTAACAAAAAGTGCAGACGCACATGGAAGTGTAAGCTTTGTATTAGAACCAGTTTCTGGATATAAGTATTTAAATAATACATGTGGAACTGATGTAACAGGTAACATATTAAGAATTTCTAATGTAGAGAAAGACATAGTTTGCTATGTAAATTTTGAAACATCATTATATGCAAATACATTACCAGTACCATATAAAGTAGTACATATAAATTTAACCAATAGTGACGTAACATATAGATTTGATAATACACCACAAGGACCAGTACCAAATACATTTTCATCAAGATATTTAAATGGATATTATACAGATGATACATTAAAAACAAGACTTGGTAAATTAACAACATTACCAAGTAGAGATGGATGGACATTTAAAGGATACTATGTTGGTGATAAATTATTAGTAGGAGCTAATGGATTCTTTGAAACAACTTATAGTTTATTAAAAGATAATGAAAATAAAGAAACAATAACATTTAAAGTAGAAGAAAATAAATATAAAATAACATTTAATAGAAATAGTGGAACTGGAGGAACAGGGGAAGTAAATAATTGGCCATATGAACATGATATGCCATCAATATCAATTCCTGGAAGAGCAGGATATACATTTGAAGGATATTATTCAACAAATCCAAATGGAACATTTAAATATAAGTATTACGATTCAACAGGAAAAGCAGTAAAAATATTTAAAATGGATAAAGCAGGAGATCTTGCATTAAAAGCAAATTGGACAATATGTCCAGTTGGAAGTTATTGTCCAGGAGATAATGTAGCTCATCGTTGCCCAAATGGATATTCAACAGCAAGTACAGGCTCAACTACATGTACACAATGTAGGTATTGGGATTCATGTAATTATACAACCAATGATTGTAGATATGGTTGCGATTGGTGCCCAGGTAGAGATTTAGGTGGATATACAGATTATGTAAGATGTATGAATTATTGTGCATATTCATGTTCAGGAACACATTGTATTTCTCCTGGAGGATACTGTAATTGTAGTTCATGTCACCATAGAGAAAGAGTGTGCCATGGAGCATGGGTATATATACAAAATCAAAATCAATGTGTCAATAATACTTCAATGTATACAGTTAATTTAGATAAACAAGGTGGAACAGGAGGAACTAATTCATATGAATTAAGATATTATGGATCAGTACCTGTAGCGATAATAGATGGAGATAAAGATAAAGATACAATATCAATACCAACAAAAGCAGGATATGTATTTGAAGGATACTATACAGCTACAACAGGTGGAACAAAAATAATAGATAAGAATTATATATATTCATCAAGCTTTAATAGTAATAATGCATATACTAATGAAGAATTAAATAATTTAATTACAGGAATAAATGGAAAGATTGTAGAATTAAATTTAAAATCTAAAGTATCTCCATCTGGAAGTACATTTACATTATATGCTCATTGGAAAGAATGTCCTAAAGGATCTAGATGTCCAGGAGATAATAAAGAATGGTTATGCAAGCTTGGAGAATATCAAAGTGAAACAGCAAAAACAACATGTTCTGATTGTCCAGCTGGTAAATATTCAGCTATATTAGGAGCTGATATGTGTAAAGAGTGTCCAACAGGAACATATCAAAATAAAACTAAACAAAGTAGTTGTGAGGTATGTGTTGCTGGAACATTCCAAGATCAAATAGGACAAACAAGTTGTAAGAATTGTGTAGCAGGGTCATATTCAGCTTCAGTAGGACAAGATAAATGTGAAGCATGTCAAAATGGTAAAACATCTAACGCTAAGTCTACTAGCTGCGATAAAAATTGTTCAAATAAATCTAATGTAAGTCAATGGGAGACAGCTACATGGAATACAAATAATACTGTAAGTAATTCATGTAAAATTAAAGCTTGTAATTCAAATTATAAAATTGAGAATAATACTTGTGTATTAATAGCAACATTCTCATTTAAATATACAGGTTCATTTAAGTATAAAGATGGTAGTGGTGCTGTACAAAGTGCTAACAACACATCAATTAATATAATGAGTCCAAACTGGTATATTTGGTTCTTATCTGATGGAACATTAACATCATACATACCAGCATCTATTAATGCTTTCTTAGTTGCTGGCGGTGAAAGTGGTAAAGATTGGAGCGGCAACGGTGGTTCCGGTGGAGGAAGTGCAAAAACAAATGCAAGCCTTATAAAAGATGGAACTTATACTATTGACATAGGCGGATCAAATCAAAATACAACAGCTTTTAGTTCTACTGCTTATACTGGTCAGGGAGCACGTTTTGGAGACAGTGCTAAGAGAGCTCCAGGTTCTGAATGTAATAACTATGCAGCAATATGGGAACCTTCTAAAGGAAGAGATGGATATTATGCATGGGATGACAGTTCTATAGATGGTGTTCAATATGGTGCTGGTGGTGGTGGCGGTGGCTACTGCTGCGAACTAATCTGTAGAGGTGGTGTTGATGGTGGATCATCCGGTGGAGGAAGAGGAGAAAATTATCCATATGGAGCTGGTACTCCAGGTGCTGCAAATACAGGCGGCGGCGGAGGCGGCGGTGGTAACCTTGTAGGTTATAGTTGCGATGCTAAAGGAAAAGCCGGTGGATCAGGAATTGTTATTATAAGAAATAGTAGATAATTAATAAAAGAAACTAATTTCATTGAGATTAGTTTCTTTATTTTTACAAATAAAAAGTACCAATTTAATTGGTACTTAATTATTTATCTTTATTTTTATTATCTTCACCAGATAATTCATTAGATAATTTTAATCTATATGGATTTTCTAGTGAACCATCTCCTGATTTATAGAATGAATATTCATTTAATTCAATTACTACATATAAGTTTCTATTATATTTAGTTGTTGATACATCAAATATTTTACCATCAAATATATAAGCTTTTGAATTATCATCTGGTGTAGCAGTCATAATCCATTCTGTTGATTGATTGTTTTGTGAAATGAAGTTGAAGTTTGAACAAGATCTATCATAAATATTTTTACAATTAGGATCAATACTAATTCTCATAAATTCATATGGAGTAATAGTACTAAAGTAATATGCTTTTTTACTTAATTGTGAACATTCAGTACTTCCATCTTGACTTTCATCTGTTCCACTTCTTGGTGCTACACATAAATGTCTACTAACTAATTTAGATTTCAATTCTGTATTTAAGAAGTCTTTATCATTATATAATTCTTCTAGTTTTTCTTGTAATAAACTATCATCAAATAAATTGTATCCTACAAATTTACTTGTATTTTCATTATATCTATCATCCCATTTAGTTCTAATAAAGTTTTCATTAAAAGTAGCTCTTAATTTAACTGTATTATCACTACCAATACTCATTATTTGCCATATATAATCATTAACATTACTATTTTTTCTAACTGTTCCAAAAGCAACATAGTTATTTAAATTTTTACCTCTAAAATAGTAACCTCCATTATTAGCTCTATATAAACCACTACCACTACTAACAAGTTGATTATCATTTAATATTTGTCTATATAATTCAATAGTTCTATATCTATCACCACAGTTTAAATATGGAACATATGAATATTCACCACCATTTTTAGATATTGTAGTAGAAGCAGTACAATTAGTTGGATCTTCTAATAATTCTTCTAATGGTTTTATATATTCACCAGCTACTAATGTTTGATAACCTAAATTATATTTAGCATTATCAGTAGTAAATTTATTTTCATTATCTTTAACATAGTTTTTACTAGCTGAAACCATTTTCTTTTCTAATTCTTCATATGTGATATATTTTGGTCTAGTTAAACTAATTAACCATACTATTAAAAGTAATAATAAAAACCCACCAAGAATACTAGCACATATTATTATAAATTTTTTAGTATCCATTAAAACACTTCCTTTTTTATATGTTAATTATACAATAATAGTCCGTTTTTAACAATTATTTTGTTAATATTTGATATATACTTTCAACATCTTTTTTTCTATTTCTTCCATAAGAAGGAATAACATGTAAATGATAATGTTTTACTTCTTGTAAGTTACCATTGTTTTGTAATAATCTAATTCCACTAGGATTTAATTTTTCATTTAATAATTTAACTATTATTTTACTAGCTTTATTTATTTCTTCTAAGTATTCTAGATCAATATCATTTACATCTAAGAAATGTTTCTTAGGAATAATTAAAGTATGCCCATTAGCAACTGGGTTAATATCTAAAAAACATCTTACATAATCATTCTCATATATAGTATATGAAGGAATATCTCCTTTACTAATTTTACAAAATAAACAATCCATTTCAATCACCTAAGTGTATTATATATTAAAATAATAAATACTTCAAATGTAAAAATGCTGTAAAATCAATATTTTATATAAAAAATAATAATTATGAAACTATTTGTATTAAAAATTATTTTCTATCTATAAGTAATTAATTTTTTAGTGATGGTTGTATGTCTATATAACAATTTTGGTCATTTGATACACTTTTTTCTAAATGATATATTGCATTTGAAAGGAGGTTAAATGTTAAATCAAGTTGTTATAGCTGGAAGGTTAACTGCTAATCCTGAAGTAACTACTACTGAAAATAATAAAAAAAGGACATATTTAACAGTTGCTGTTCCAAGAAGCTATAAAAATGTAGATGGAACTTATGATACTGATTTCATAAGATGTGTCCTTTGGGGAGGAATAGCAGAATCCACATGTGAATACTGCCAAAAAGGAGACATTGTTGGCATTAAAGGAAGGCTACAAACATCTAGTTATGAAAAGGAAGGTGAAAAAGTATATGTAACAGATGTTATAGCTGAAAAAGTTTCGTTCTTAAGTAGTAAGAAAGCAGATGAATAAAATTCTTCTGCTTTTTATTTAAAAATATATGGAATAATAATTTTTTTTAATATATAATATTGACTTACGGGGAGGATCTTATGAAAGTTTTTGTTAATAATAAAGTTTATGTTCAAAATAATGATTTAGCATATTTTTTAAAAGGAGTAGAGGGAAAATCAGTTCCATCAAGTATATTTAATAAAATATTTGGTGATGTATTTATAGTTGATGGTAGCAATAGAAATGATTTTGTAGAATTTACATCTCCAGAAGAAGTAGAATTCTTTAGAAATTGTGATTGGATTATTGATTATGATTCATTTAATGCAATGAGTGAAGAAGAAATAATTGAATATGCTACACACATTAATGATGAAAGAAATAGAATAGCTGAAGAGTTTAATAATCTTCCTGTAGAAGAAAGAAAAGATAAATATATTAGTACAGCAATAAAACTAGAAGTATTAGATTTTCAATTTGAATCAGTTAGAGATTTTTTATGGTATAAACAAGGTCATATAAAGATTAAATTACCTATTGAAATTAAAACTAATGATGCTGAAAAAGTACAAAAGAGTGAAAGTAAACTAAAAAGAGTATTAAGAAATATTATTAAATTTTAGTATTTCTGGAGGCCATATGGATGAAATATATAGAATAGTATTAGAAAGAAATAAACAAAGAAAAGTATTAACTGAAAGAGATATAAGAAGAATCTGTAATATCATTATTGCTAATAGTGGATTTGAAGATAAAATATTTGTTGCTTTTGATGAACCGGAAAAAGATAATGATAGTGTATATGCATATACTATGGATAATTGTGTAATATTTTATAAAAATATTATGGACAAAGTACAAGAAGATTTATATGCAAAATGTGATAGAAAATTAGATGGATGTAAGACAGATTTTTTTAATCATTTTATTGTTGAAGCTATTTTTCATGAATTTAGACATATAGCACAATATGACAGGATAGCAAGAAGAAAAAAAGATGTAGAAACAAGATTATTGCTATTATGTAGTAAATTAAAAAGCATTAAAGATTTTTATGTAGATTACTATGGTTTCTTTCCTGAAGAAAAACAAGCTTATTCTGAAAGTGGAGTAGATGCTTATCGCATTTATAATAGAATGCCAAAAGAAATAATAAGTGATAATGATAAAAAGTATTATGCTGAACTTGCTATGGAAAACTTAATTAAAAATTATAGTGTTGATTCTAATGCTGAAGTTGTTGCTAGTCCATCAGAAACACTATTATATAGGGCTGATTTCTATAACCTATCTAAATTTGGAATTGATAAATTAAAATTTTTTGATTTAATTAGAAAGGAAAATAGATATTCATTATACAAAAGATTATCTCTAGGTTTACCTATAACATATGAAGAATATGCTTATGCTAATTTATTGTATGATTGTATAAAAGAAGGACAAAAAGTAGATTTTGCAAAAAAATTACAATTAAAATAATAAAAGACTTTATAGTCTTTTTTCTTTTTATAATATAAAAAATGTGATAAAATATAATAGGTAATATATTATAGGAGGAATACTTATGTATAATTTTACTTTAGTTGTTTTAGGAAATGAATTTGTACTTGATAAAAAGTATCCCTTTGAAATAATTTATTATGAAAACTCTTTAAGAGAAACTATTAATAAGGTTAAAACTAAATATGTTTTATTTATAAAAAGTACAGATTTATTAAGTAATAAATATTGGGATTTAGTTATAAATAAAACTACTAAAGAATTTGATTGTTGTTTTATAAATTTTAAATGTAATTATTTAAATTATAGCGATAATAAGATTCCAACAGAATATAAAGAAATAAAAGGAATGTTACCTTTTTATGGAAGTTATATATGGAGTTTTATATTTGATACAGAAAAGTTTAAATTATTATTTGATAAACCAGGTGAACAAAGTTTTAATGAATGTGTTAAAGAAAACTTTAAAAAGACAGATTGTATTAATGAAATAGTATATTATCATAGAGTAGAAAATGAATGCATATTAAATGAAAAAGATATGTTCTATGTAGATAAAAAGAAAGAACAACATTTAAAAAATGTTATATATATTGGTGATGGAATAAGTGGAACATTTAATGGATATATTAGTTGGGTAAGAAATATAGGTAGATGTTTTGGAGATAAATATGAAATAAATATTATCTATACGGAAATGAAAGATAATTTACATAAAGAATTATCTAAATATTTTAAATTAATAAAATATGATAATAAAATAAATTATTTATGTGATAGATTATTATTAACATATTCAGATTATTTTTATCCTAGGAATATAATAAGCATTGATAAGAATTATATGTTTATACATGGTAATCCAAGTGATTATCCTAATTCGAAACATTATAATGATGATGTATATTCAGAATATGTAGCAGTATCTAAAACAGCAGCTATTAAATCAAAAGGATATTATCCAAGAGATGATATAAAAGTTGTATATAATCCATATAAATTAGATCCTAATTTTATAAAACCACATTTGAGATTAGTTAGTACTATGAGAAGTTCGGATATAAAAAGACCTGAAAGAATTACTAAATTTGCTTCAATATTAGATGAACTTGAAATACCTTATACATGGAATGTATTTACTGATAAAAATGAAAATACTAATATAAATGGTTTAGTTTATAGAAGAAGACAACCTAATACAATGCCATATGTTAATGATAGTGATTATCTTGTGTTATTAAGTGATAGTGAATCATTTTCATATAGTGTAGTAGAAGCCCTGTCTGTTAATACAAAAGTTATAGTGACACCACTTGAAGTTTATGATGAAATTGGTGTAGAAGATGGTGTTAATGGATTTGTTGTTCCAAAAGAATATTTTGAAGAGCCAAATAAAGAAAAACTAGTAGGCTTTGTTAAAAAAATATATGATAATAAAGATATGAAAATATCATATGAATTTGATGAAAAATTATATGAAGGATTTAATGATATATTTCTTAAATAGGAGGATAAAATGGAAGAAAGTAATGTAGAAAAAAATAATAAAAATAATATTATTATAATAGTTTTAATAGTTTTAGCATTTATAGTATTAGGAGAAGCTTGTTATATCATATTTGGTATGAAAGATGCTAATGTAGAAGATAATAATGAAGTAACAACTAATGATAAAGTAGATGATACTAAAAAAGATGAAGAAGTTAAAGTAGATGTTAATGAAAATGATATAATAGCAACTGAATCAAAGAATATTAAATTAAATGGTAAAGATGTAACTGTTAGTTTAAAATATTATATTTTAAAAGAATATAGTAAAGAATTTGAAGAGGATGAATATAAATTGTATTATGATATTTATCTTAATGATAAAGCAGTAACAAATGGTGAAAAGAACCCAGTATATTATGATTCATGTGATTATGAAGGTGAAACAGAAGACTGTAGTGTTACTAAGGAAAAATTAGCAAAGTTTGCAACAGAATTAATTGGATTAAAGAAAATAGTTGATAATAATAAAAAAGAATATGTAATAGTTGATTTATATGGTGGCTCACCTATGGATTCTGAAAAATTATATATTATCGATGAAACTGGAAAAGTACTTATGAATATGTTTGTTGATTTGAATCTTGGATATGGAACAATAACAGGAGATTCTAAAAAAGATTATGTATTTAAAGATGAAGGAGAGAATTATTCTTATTTCCATTATTATGTTATTAAGAGTGATAAGATTAATTATTTAGAAGCTAAATATCGTGAATCTAATGATAGTGGAGACGCACAATTTTCTAAAAATGAATTTTATGAACATACATTAACAATTGAAAATGGAAAAGTAGTTGATAAGAAAACAGGAAATACTTTAAAAGCAGAAGGAGCTTCTGGAGGATCATCTGATTTCATATCAGTAAAAATATACTAATTGTAAATAAATTATTAATAGAGTATAATGTTTTAAGACATATACTCTTTTTATATGTCTTAATAGGGTGTGATTAGATGTTTAAAAAACTATTTAAGAGTGTTAGAGAATATAAAAAAGTATCAATATACTCAATTATATTTATTATATTAGAAGTATTAGTAGAAGTGATAATTCCATATACAATGGCAGATTTACTTGATAATGGAATAAGTGCAGGTAATATGGATGTTGTTACTAAATGTGGTATTACTTTAATAATATATGCATTATGTTCATTATTATTTGGAACTCTTGCTGGAGTTTTTGCATCTCGTGCTAGTTGTGGTTTTGCTAAAAAC
>JAEEGL011041425.1_pt1 | contig 20294 bp, 16 predicted proteins | sample 9134231 | NCBI WGS metagenome assembly JAEEGL01 (sample SAMN16246548, study PRJNA631951) | gut metagenome | biome: gut microbiome; feature: rumen; material: fiber-attached | host: Bos | place: Iran: Karaj | collected 2018-10 | reverse complement strand
TATTTAAAATTAGAAGTATATGATCCAGATATTTATGTATCTAAATATGCTATTAGAAATATAACCTGTAGAAGTTATAATGGTTTGCTTTCATCTAAGGCATATGCTGCTGGAGAAAAGTACCTATATGTAGATTTTTATCAAGAGATTAATTCGGTTGAAGATTGGATGCAGATTAATCGAAATCTAAATCAGAATTTTGCAATTATGAAGGATTTGAATTTTATAGAGTATACAGGATATACATTGGGTAATTTTTCTGGAAAAATAGATGGAAATAATCATGTTTTAAGAAATATTAGTCTTTATGGAAATGTATCAGGATTGTTTAATCAAATGAATGGAACTTTACAGAATATTAGTTTTGAAAATATAACTAAGAGTTCTGATTCTACTTATAGCGGTTTGATAGGTTATTCAAACCAATATGCTAATTTTAATAATGTTCACGTTAAGAATATTACGATAACTGTTCCACCAACTAGGACTGCAGATACCTTGTATGTTGGGGGGCTTGTTGGATATTTATATTATTCTAAGGTTACGAATTCAACTATAACTGATGTAACTATTACCTCTACTCCTGAGATTACGGATGTTAATGCGGGAGGTATGGCCGGTTATAGTGTGGCTGGTGGATATAGTAATGTTTTGGTACAGAATGCTAATATTAGTATTAAGAATGCTAAAAGTGTTAGTGGTGTAGGAGGAATTGTAGGTAGAGATACTAGTAGTATTTCTAGTATTGCTAATGCTTATTCTACTGGAACAATAGTTTCAAATGGGTATCGTACTGGTGGTATAATTGGAGCGACAAGTGGATATGTTGAGAACAGTTATTCAACTGTAAATATTCAGAGTGATATAGATAGTGTTGGTGGAATAGCAGGCTATTCAGGTACTCCGGCCGATATAATTAACAATTTATATCTTGGAAATATGTATTCTAAGATAGAAGGTGCTGTATTTGGACGTATAATTAGTAATAATTATTTGGAAGATGAAAGTAATAACTATGCTTATGATAATTCTTTAATAAATGGTATAAAAACTACTGAATTTGATGAGGAATATGAAAACAATATATATTATGGTGTACTAACTCCGATTAATAAGGGAGAATCATTTATTAGTTATGAAGAGTTATTAGATGTTGATACTTATACTTCTGGTGATAAGTTAAGATTGGGAGATTCTTTTGATTATTCTGAGGTTAGCCAAGGTACACTTCCTAAACTATATTATTTGGATTCGACAGAGTTATTACCTAATCAGTTAGATACTAAAATTAAGCAACAGATGTTTAGAGTTACTAACTTAGTTATTGATAAGCATGTTGATCATGCTAACTTGGTGTTGTATTTAGATAATCCAGATGAATATTTAATAACGGATATAGTATTAGATGATACTAATGTTCAAATTAGTAATATTACTAATCATGAGGGAACAACTATTATTAATTTCACAGCAACTCCTAAGAAATATTATGATTCTTATATGATTAGTGAAATTAAGTATCGTGTAGATATTAATGCTAGCGAAGAAAGGGAGTTTAAGAATATCAGAATTCCGATGACTTTCTATAAAAACTTATCTACTTTTGATGATTGGCAAGCTGTAAGTACAAGTGATGCTGAAAACTATGTTTTAGTTAATGATATTGATTTTACGGGATTAGACTTTAAAAAAGGTGTAGTATTTAATCGTTTAGAGACACCATCTAGTGATGAAAAATATACTTTAAGGGGATTTAATTATTCTAATAATACTAGTGGTAATAATAAAGCAATTATTAATAAAATAGTTACTTCTTTGAGAAATATTAATTTTGAAGATATTGAAATAAGAAATACACAAGGATCAAGTAATAATTATATAAATTTAATTAATTATAACTATGGTTCTATTGATAATGTTAGTTTTAAGGATATTGAAATATATGCGCCTAGCAAGAATAGAGTAGCTTTAATTGGACAGGGGTTAACTAATCATATAAATAATATTTCGCTAGATAATATTAAAATAACTGGTAAATCGTATGTAGCAGGTTTTTTGGCTTATTATGACAATGGTGTTAATAATCATATTTCTAATATAGAGGGTAAAAATTTAACGATTTATGCTTCTAGTGGATATGCTGGTGGAATATTTTCAACATTTAGTACGGCTCATGGAGTAGATGCTAAAACTAAAACAAATATTGAGGGTAGTCCAGACTTAGATGATTCGGTAAACTTGGTTAGAAATATAAAGGTAAGTGATTCAACTATAACTATGCCTTCTGGTAATTATGCTGGTGGAATAGGAGCGTATGCTGGAGCTAATGATTCAGTGGTTGATAATGTAACAGTAAATGGAAATAAATATGTTGGTGGAGCGTTTGGATATGCTTATGAATCTTATATGTATAATATTACTGTTAAGAACTCCAATGTATCAGGAACTGATAGCTATATTGGCGGTTTGGCAGGTCAAAGTAGATATTTGTATGATTGTTTGGTTGATAATACTAATGTTAAAGGTACTAGCACCTCAACAGATGGAGTAGCGGGATTTGTTGGATATATTAATGGATATGCACTTAGAAGAAGTGTTGTTCAAAATAGCACAGTAGTTAACAGCGGTAATAATACCGGTTGTTTAGTTGGAAGTATGTCGGGTGGTACGTTACATACTATGTCTTGTCATAATAGTACAATTACAGGACAATCAAAAACTGGAGGTATGGCTGGTAATGTTAATACTGGTACTATATCAACTTCAAAAGTTACTAATAGTGTTATTCATTCAGCTGGTAATTATGCTGGTGGAGTGGCCGGATATTTTTATAATATTAATGATCAAGCTACGTATCGTGAAGGTGAGTTTAGAAATCTATTGGTAGCAGGGGTAGATATTTCTAGTAGGAGTTATGCCGGAGGTATTCTTGGAGGAAAGAATACCGAAATATATAAAAAGAATAATGATTATGAATTGTATTTTGAAGGAGTTGTTTCTACTGAAGATAATATTACGGCTGGAGTAGGAGCTGGAGATGATTCTAATAAGGAAATTCTTAATCTAGGACATGCTGGTTTCTATAATAGATCAGTTATAAATGGGGAAGAAATATCTAATAATATAGCTCCTTTAGGAAATGATAATCTTATTAAACATATTAATTCGGGATTTGTTAATGAAACTACTGGTGAGCCTGGAGATAATCTTAATTATCCTAATGCGGGATATACTGATATGATAAAATTAGAACAGGGTAAAAACTATTATTTTAGAGCGGAAAATGTTAACAATAATAGTGGTGATATATTTAGAGTTAGATTATATGATGCTAATAGAAAATATATAAGTAATGCTGCTTGGAATTCAAATACTTGGTATTACTTTAGTCACTATACTAATTTTGGTAATGTTGATGATTATTCTTTTACTGTTAATCATGATTGTTATGTTAGATTTGTATTCTTTTATCCAGCTTCAGCTTCTTTATATGAGATAAAGACAGCATATAACATGGTACCAGAAAGTAAGCTTTTAAATTCTTCTGATATTAGAGATAAACTAACATGGGTTAGATATGCACCAGGAGGAGCCGATTTATATCAAAAAACGCAATTATGGTTTGATTCTGATTATTGGGATACTACTCCTTTAAATGGTGGTGTTGAAAACTTAGAAGTTCCTGATTTATCTGGTCATGGTAAAAAGGGAATTGCTAATGTAAGTATGATGCATAAAGATAAAGGTTTCTTCTTCGATGGGGTGGATGATAATATTCAAATACCAGATTATACGCCAAGTAGTAACATAACTGTTTCAACAACTTTTACATCTTATGCAAGTAGAAGTTGGCAATTACTATTTAATTATGGAACGGCATCAACGAATTATTTTGGGGTATTTATAAGTGGAAAGGCTTTATATGTAGTTATTAATGGATCTACTTATAATAGCGGTTATTATGTACCTTTGTATAAAGAAGTTAACATGACTGCTACTTATGATTCTAATAAATATTTGAAAATATATGCAGATGGTAATTTGGTATATACTAATAATAATGTTAATAAAACCATCGGTTCTTCAGTTGATGCTAAGACTTATGTGGGGCATGATATTCATTATAGTTCAACTTCTTATAAATTTTTGGGATATATCAAAGATTTAGCTGTATTTAATAGGGCGTTATCAGAAGAAGAGGTATTAGCAAATTATAGATCATCTGGTATTACTAATAATAGTGGATTAACTATTAAGCAGAAGTATACTGATTCTTCTTATGGAAATCCTGGTTATTATCCGATTCATAAATGGTCTACGCCTTCTTTCCAAGTATATAATCAAGCAAATGTTGAGCTTCCTACAGAAAGATCTACAGTTGGTTATTTAGCTGCCTCTCATGGTAGTAGTTATAGTCCTTTATATAATGGAGCACTAGAAGGTAATTATCACGTATATTCTTCTGGAATAAATACTATTAATTTAGAATTAGATAAAATATCATCAGATTTGAGATTATCGTATAAAATTGGAGATAAAGAGGAGAATGATTTGCCTGTTACAAAGAGAGTATATTCTTTTGGATATGATTATAATAGTGATATAAAAATAGTATTGGATAATACAAGTGAAACAAAAGAAATAGTTTTGACTAAAGAGGATTTGGCTAAATCAATTACTTTAAAGGATGGTAAGTATTATCATATTGAGGATTCTAAGTTGTATGAGAATAATAAAAAGATCGTTGATAATATTGTTCATGTTTATAATGACTTGGCTTTAGTTAGTGATGGTAGTATTTATAATCTTAAAACAAATGAGTATCAAGAAGCCCTTGGAGATATTGGTTTATTAGATAGAGAGATTCCTCTATATCATACTAATATAAGTGATAAAATAGTTGATTCTTATTATAATTATAGTGTTTTAACTGATTTAGATGGTAATATAAAATATAGAGATGGGCAGATAATATATAAAGATAAAAATGTATATTTATATAGTTCTAATAGTGGTATTAAAAATGACTCTTTGATAGTTAATAACTACAATAATAGTGAATATCAAATAGTTTTAGGTGATAATTTACAAGTATATTCATATAAAACGAAGTTAAATTCTGATAATTATTTCATGAATAGTAATATATCAGAGATTAGTGGAGATTTTGATAATGATGATCCAATTATAATGATTAAGTATGATAATGGAGGAGTTATTGCTTTTGATTATCATAATGGTGATAAGCTATTTGAATATGGTAGTAAGCCAAAAATATCTTTGACTAAGTATTTTGGCTTAGCTGTTACTGATAATAATACGGCGAAGAATAATAAGTCTTATGAATCTAGTAATGATTTAATTAAAACTTTAGATAGTGTTGATAATCAAGAGGTAATCGGTTTGTTGAATAGAAATAAAACGGATAAAGTTATCAATACGGAAAAGGTAGAGGATACTAGTGAGGATATTCCTTCAGATGTTGATGAGCAATTAGATGCAGTTATTGAAAGCAATGATGTTAAGAATAACTATATTATCAAGTATGATAAGGATACCAATTCTTATGATGTATATAATATTAATGATGTTTTAAATGTTGACGCGGATAATGTAGTATCTGTAGACGAGCAGATTGTATCTAATAATTATTTGTATAATTATTTCCGTAGTAATAATAAGAGTGATGAAGTAATAAAAAATAACAGATTATTAATATATGCAAGCATTATTATAGTTATTGTATTAAATCTAGTTTTCTTTGCTATAAAAGGAAGAATGAAGGAGGAAAAGAATGAAAAATAAAAACGTGTTGATAGTTGGTATGGTTGCTCTAATCGTTTTTGTATTAGGTTGTTTATTGTTATTTAATAAAAATAGCAATAAAACAAAATTCGATTTGGATTTAGTTCAAAAAGAGTTTATGAAAGAATTCAAAGAATATGATGTTAGAGAATTTGACCAATATGATATATCAATGTATTTTGGATTGGACTTCAATGAAATTCCTTCCTCCTTGTTCATCTCAGATTTTTCTGAAGATCCTGATGAGCCTAAGCCATTTGAACCAAAAGTATTAATTATAGTAATTAATACTCAAGATGCCGAAGACTATTATGATAGTTTATTAGGTTTTGTAGATTTAAACAAAAATAATTTAGAGGATAAGAAGTTAGCTAAAAAATATGAAAAAGCCATATTAAAAAAAGGTAAAAACTATGTTTATTTATTATTAGGTGATAATCCTAAAGATATGGAAAAAAAGTTGTTAGAGTTAGCTAAGAAATAGATGATAAAACTGTCAACTAAAAAAGGTTGACAGTTTTATATTAATCTAATATAATATATTTGCGATTTAAAGGAGGGAAAGAAGATGGCAGTTAAGTTAAGACTTAAAAGAGGCGGAGCTAAGCAAAGACCATTCTATAGAATAGTTGCTGCTGATTCACGTAGTCCAAGAGATGGAAGATTTATAGAGATTATTGGTACTTATAATCCAATTCCAGAGAATTATGAAGTTAAAATTGATGAAGAAAAGGCTTTGAATTGGTTAAAAAATGGAGCACAACCTACTGATACAGTAAGAAGTTTATTAAGTAAAAGCGGAATAATGGCTAAATTTGCTGATTCAAAAAAAGAAGGTAAATAATTATGGAATTAAAAGAGTTTGCAGAATACTTAGTAAAAGCTGTTGTTAAAGAGCCAGATATGGTAAAAGTTTCTCAGTTTGGAGGAGAAGATGATGCTACTATTCTTGAAGTTATTGTTCATGAGGATGATAAAGGAATAGTTGTAGGCCGTAATGGTAAAATGGTTAATTCTATTCGTACTCTAGTACAAGCAAAAGCTTATATATTGGGTATGGGCAAAGTGAAGATTAATATTGATTCTTTTTAAGAGCATAAATGCTCTTTTTTTTTGTTGATAAATATGTGATAATATTCATAATAGAGGGGTTTGTGGAAATAGAATAGAGATGGCAGTTATGGGTTTTAGTATTGTTAAATGGTTCAAAGGAATGAAAAGGAGAAACTATTCTGATGTTGAAGAGTTTATAAAGCAAATAAATGCTGATGTTAGTGATAATGTTAGAAGTATATTATCTTCTTTATCGCCTGAAGATGAAAGGAAACTAAAAGAATTGTATTATCAAATTTTCAAATATAAAAACGATAATGAAAATTCTTTAATTAATAATAAATTTGTTTTGGATGCTATATCGGTTAATGGCGGAAATTATGAGAAAATTAAAGAGATATTTGAATATGTTATAAATTGGGATAAAGAAGTGTATCTACCTAAAGGGATTCGACGTATATTAAATAATCAAATTTCAAATGAAGCTATTGAAGAGTTGGAAGCATTATATAAAAAGTATAATCTTGTATTAAAGGATAGAAAGAAAGATAAATCTAATTATTATTATATTGATAGCTTATTGTTTAAAGAGGAGTTAACTAAATGTTTTGGTAATGCTGTTGATACTTTTTCTTTAATATTAAAATCAGATGAAATAGATGTGGGGCGTAAAGTAGGAAAAGAAATAATTAGTTATTTGAGTGAAATGTTAAATAAAAGAGAAATAGATGGTAGAATACTAAATAAAATAGTGTTTTATATAGTTAAGGATGTTGATACGGATCAAGTTTTGGATGATAATCAGATAAATGATATGTTTTCTAATGGTTTGATTAATAGTGGAAATGTATTAGAAGAGGGGATTACGACCTATTTTGTGAATAATGAATACGAAGCTTTGACTATATTAAAGGGATGGGATTATAGATATAGTGGAGTAATAGTAATGGAAATTCCATCTATATATTTTGATGATAGTAAGGGAATAATAAGTGAGTATTATGATAAAGTATATATAAATAAAGACTATTTACGAATAAATCCTGATTTTATTAAGGGATATATTGCTATTAATTCTGATAATATTCTTTTATATACTAAGAAAGAAATTATTAGTAAAGAATTAGATATGCCGGATTTAAAAGATGATAATCAATAAAAAAAGATCTTAAGAGATCTTTATTTTATTATGGAAAGTATTTTCTTTAACTTGGTTTTCTTATAATTAGTTTTCTTAAATTTAGTGTTGTTCTTTTCTATATTAAGATAGTATTCGTTGTTTTCAGTATAGATAATTAAGTTTTTGTTATATGTAAAGCTATAATTAAGAAAGAAGCCGCTTAGGTAGTTTTTTTCTTTATAAATATCAAAAAGATTATCTATTTTTAAATTATAATATATTATGTTTCTTTTTTTGCCTTGAGTAATAATATTTAAACCTATGGAGTTTTTGTTGTATTTATTTATATCTTTAATATTAAGTTTCTTAATTATGTCAGTAAATTCTTTATTAGTTTTTAATGTATTAATTAGAGGGGATATTTCGTTTAAAGAATACGTATATATATAATAGTCTTTTTTATTATCTTGTTTTTTAGTTTTGTCTAGTATTTTATAATTGTGGGTAAAACTATCAATAAGAGACTCTAGTATTTTTTTATAAGACATTGAATCTAAGTTTAATTTATGACTATAATATTCTTTATTGTTATATATATAGAGTTCTTGGGGAGTGTAGTATAAATAGAGTTTGTCTTTATCGTCAATATTTATGGTATAACCCTGTTCTTTTTTTAAATCTATTTCATTGAATAATCTGTCAATGTTGTCTTTTTCCTCGTTACTTAGTTTATTTAGTATCTTTGCGGGATTGGTTTTTAAAAAATTATAACCATATAATAACCAAGCACCAAAAATAATAGCTAGGGTGATAGATGCTGTTATTATTCTTAAGCGAATAAAAGGGTCATTATTCTTTTTCATTTTATCATCTCTATTTCTTATATTATTATAGCATAAATATGGTAAAATAAATTATGAAAGATAAGTCATTAATACTATATAATTTATAAGTTCGTTCTTATTGAAGAAAGATTGGTGAATAGTAATGGCAATATTACATAATGATTTTTTTCGGTTGATTGGTTTTAAGAAAAGACCGAAATCTCCATGGGATAAGTATTATGGTAAGAAAAATATGTTTTATACTATACCTAATATGTCTGTTTATGAATATATTTATAATAAGCATTATAAGTATAAAGATAATATCGCCATGGAGTATTATGGTACGAATGTTACTTATACTGAACTATATCATCAGATAGATATTTGTGCTCGAGCATTTAGGAGTCAAGGTGTTAGAAAAGGTGATGTAGTTACAATACTATCTGCTAATTTAGTTGAAAGTATTTATGTTATTTTTGCTTTAAATAAGATAGGGGCGGTTGCAAATATAGTTCATCCTTTATCAGCTGAGAATGAAATAAAAGAAGCTTTGATTAGATATTCTTCTGTAATGTTAGTAGCGATGGATATATGTTATGAGAAGATTAAAAGCTTTATAAATGATACTGAAGTATATAAAGTCATAGTATTGTCAGCTAAAGATTCGATGAGTTTTTTTTATAAGATAGGTTATTGGTTTACACAAGGTAGAAAAGTTGAAAAGATAGATTATAAAAATGATTTGTATATTAAGTATTATGATTTTCTTAAATATGGGGATAATTATACTAAGGAGGATAATGAGAGAATTACTAGGGATACTCCAGCTTTAATTCTTCATAGTGGAGGGACAACGGGTACTCCTAAGGGAATTGTGTTATCTAATGGTAATTTTTATTCTTCGACTATTCAGGCTGAGATTGCTCTTCCGGATTTATCTAGTGATGATGTCATATTAGCAATAATGCCAATTTTTCATGGCTTTGGTCTTTCTGTTTCAATTACTGATGCATTTGCTGTAGGTGCTAAAGTAGTAGTAGTACCACAGTTTAATGCTAAGACATTTGATAAATTAATAAAAAAGTATAAACCAACGGTTTTAGTTGGGGTACCAACTTTATTTGAAGCATTAACTAATAATGAGGGGATGAAAGGTGTTGATTTGTCTTTTTTAAAATATGTTATTTCGGGTGGAGATACCTTAAATGAAACAAGAGTAGAGAAGATTAACGAGTTTTTATGTGCTCACGGGGCGAGTGTGGTATTGACGCAAGGTTATGGAATGACAGAGGCGGTTGCTTGTGTATCTGTTGATAGAAAAGATGATACTCATCCCGGAACTATTGGGATTCCTATGCCTGGAGTATATGTTCAGATTGTTAAGCCTGGTACTGATGAAGAAGTACCTTGTGGGGAAGATGGAGAGATTTGTATTTGTGGTCCAAATGTAATGTTGGGATATTATAATAATGAAAAAGAAACTAATGAGGTATTACATATTCATTCTGATGGTAATGTATGGTTACATTCTGGAGATATGGGGTCAATGGATAAAGATGGTTTTATTACATATAAACAGAGGTTAAAAAGAATGATTGTTACATCTGGTTATAATGTATATCCGTCGCAAATAGAGGAAATAATCGAAAGACATGAGGCTGTATTGAATTGTAGTGTAATAGGTGTTCCGCACCCTTATAAGGTTGAAGTTCCTAAAGCATATATAGTATTAAATAAAGGGTATTATGAGACTAAAGCATTAAAAAAAGAAATAATGGATTTATGCAAAAAAAATTTGGCATATTATTCTATACCTAAAGATTTTGAGTATCGAAGTAGTTTGCCTAAAACTATGATAGGTAAAGTTGATTTTAAAAAATTACAAGAGGAGAATAATAAGAAAAGAAAGCGTAATAAAGCCAAATAGAGATGCTAAAAATAGTATCTTTTTTTTCAACTTTAAATATTATATAATTATTAATATAGGAGGTCTTATAATGGGGAAAAAAGTTATAGTTAATGAAGAAGAAGAGAATTCTAATGGTCTTATGATTTTATTCTTTATAATAATTGCGATAGTAATTGGTAGTTTATCCTTCATAGCGGGAATTGTTTATACTAGTTATTTGGATGGGAAAGATGATGAGGCTTGTGAAGATGTTGTACCAATAGAAAAGATTGTTGATGAAAAGACAATTAATGATTATGTGGTTACAGATGAGAATGTTATAAAGATTTTGAATGATAAAGTGGAAGATATAGATTTTTCACGGTCTGTGTCAAAAGAAAAATATTTGTATAATTATTTAGAAGATGATAAATATTATTATGTTTTAATAGCTTATCGAAGTTTTGATGTGGATGGAGCTAAAAAAATAGTATATACTGATTTGGAAAAGAAGAGTGTTTATAAAGAGTATGATAGTAAAGAATCATTTGTTATAGATGAAAATAATTATAATGATTTTAGTAAATATAGAATTACTTTTATTAAAGATGGTAATGATTGTATTTTTAAGGGGGCAGAAAGAATAGAGTAATATGGATAGGTTTAGGAGAAGCAGCTTATTGATGGTCTTGTTAATATTATTAGTATTGGTATTATCTGCTTTTACTTTATATTATGCTTTAAATAGTAGAGATAAGAAGATAGATAAGAAGCATGTGGATAATGGTATTGTTGATAAAGTAGAGGTTGAAGATTCAATACCTGATACGACGAGAGTTTATAAATCTCTTGATAAGAGTATTGGAGTAATTAATTATTTATATACTTCTTTAAATAATAAGATTACTGATATTTATAAAAGGGAGATAAATATTAGTGATATTGAACAAAATATAAAAGTATATAGTGTTTTATTGTATTTATATAATGAAAAGAATTATGATGATATAATGGAAGATGATTATAATAGATTATATGAAGGCTTATATATGGATGAGAAGAAAGACTATTATGGAAGTATAAATGCAGAGGAAGTTAAAAGCTTATATAAAAAAGTTTATAACGAGAATTTGGATGCGGGCAGTGAAGTAAATATAGAAAACTATTGTCCAATATTTAAATATGATAACGATAAGTATTATTTTGGAACATATGATTGTTCTAATGTAAGAAGTAAGATTGTAGATTATAAGTATAAATATGTAATAGGTGATGATAGTGCTGATGTATATCTTTCTTTGGGCGTATTAGAAAATGATTATAGTTTTAAGGTATATAAGTATGATTTATATAAAGAAGTTGTTTATAAAGAAAGCGATACAGATATATTATTAGATATTAACAGGAACAATTATAATGAGTATAGTAAGTATATAGTACATTTTATAAAAGATAATGGGGAATACTATGTTAATAGTGTGAGAAAGGTGATGAATTAAGATGGAAGAGAATAGCGTAAATAAAAGTGTAGTGATATTTTTATTATCAATTTGTGTAATTAGTTTATGTTTGGGAATATTTGCTAATTATCGGCTTATAGTAATTAGTAAAGAGAACCAAAGGATTAAAGAACAAGAAAAGGAAAAGGATAAAGTATATGGGGTTGAAGAAAAAGAAAAAGAATTAACTGATGATAGTATTTTGAATGTTATTAAGAGAAATCAAGTGGTATTAAAGAATTATACTTATGATCAAATTGGTTTTAAGAAGTCAAGAATATATGAGAAGGATCAAAATAGTAATGATTTGGTTGATAGTCAGAAATTAATAGCTGTCTTATATACTTTGTTTGAAAATGATAAAGCTTATGAAGAACTTGATAGTAATAAATATCCTAATATAGTTCCTAATCCAGAAGGAATTACTTTAATCATTAATGCAGATAGTGTTAAAAAATTGTATAAAGATGTTTTTGGAGGGGAATTAGATATTAATATTAAATTGCCTGATGATATAAGCAATAATTTTTATTATAGTAATGAATATGATGTATATGTTATAAATGGGGGATTTGGTGGCAGTTGTAATGACGGCTCGTTAACTTATGATTATAAATATACGAATGATTCTTCTAATATATATGTTTATTCGGCACATGCTTATTATAAGAATTGTCCATATGAAGTATATAAAGATTTTGATAAGAATGAAAAATATGAGGCTCAAGATAATTTGGAGTTAGGGGAGAATAATTATCAAGATTTTTATAAGTATAGAATAACTTATAAAAAGGATGGAAATAAGTATTTCTTTGCTAAAATAGAAAAGATAAAATAAAGGACATAAGTCCTTTTTTGGTGTATAATAAAAGGAGAAGTGAGGAGTAGTTATGAAGAATATACCTATAACATTATTAACAGGATATTTAGGTAGTGGGAAGACAACATTACTTAATTATATACTTAATAATAAAGAAGGAAAGAAGTTTGCTGTAATAGTAAATGATATAGGAGAAGTAAATATAGATGAAAAGTTAATTGAGAAGGATGGAATAGTATCTGGTAAAGAACAAAGTCTTGTTCCTTTGCAAAACGGCTGTATATGTTGTACCTTGAGAGGGGATTTAATAGAACAAATCAATGATATCATTGATAAAGAGAAGTTTGATTATATTGTTATTGAGGCATCAGGTATTTGTGAACCCGTTCCTATAGCTCAAACTATTGTGGCTATGCAAGATGCTTATAAGCAATATAAAATGCCGGAATTATGTCATTTAGATTCAATCATATCTGTAGTTGATGCCAAAAGAATGGCTGATGAATTTGGTCAAGGCAAAGATTTGTTAAATGATAAGTTAGAAGAAGATGATATAGAAAATCTTATTATTCAGCAAATAGAGTTTTGTGATGTAATAATTCTTAATAAAATAGACGAAGTTAGTAAAGAAGAATTAGAAGATGTTAGAAATGTTATTAAGGCTTTAAATCCTAAAGTTAAGATAATTGAAACTAATTATGCTAAAGTGGATTTAGATGAGATATTGGATACTAAGAGTTTTGAGTTTGAAAAGGCTGCTACTTCTGCTGGATGGTTTGAAGCTTTAGAAGGTGATCATGATGATGAGGAAGAAGAACATGAACATGAACATCATCATGAACATCATCATGATCATGATAAGGGTGAAGTGGAAGAGTACGGTATAAGTACTTTTGTATATAAAAGAAGAGAGCCAATGGATAGAAAGAAATTCTATGAATATATTGGTAAACCTTGGCCAAAGAAGATAATAAGGGTAAAAGGATTAACTTATTTTGAAGATGATAAAGATATGTCATATTTATTTGAGCAGGCTGGTAGTTTGAAAAATATAGTAGAAGCTGGTCCTTGGCTTGCTACTGCCGAACCTAAAGTGCAAGAACAAATATTGGCTGCTAATCCTGACTTGAAAAAGGATTGGGATCCTTTCTATAAAGATAGAATTATTAAATTGGTATTTATAGGAAAAGGAATGAATAAAGAAGAGATAATAAAGGAACTAGATGAAATTTAGTATTGGGAACGGACTATAGATAATAGTTCTTTTTTCTTGTTAAAATATGTTATAATTAAGGACGTAAGAAGGGATTATTTATGAAAAAAAGCTCTTTTGTAGAAGGAACTTTCATAGCTACTTTAGCAATTATATTTACTAAAATATTAGGTATGTTATATGTTATACCTTTTTATGGTATGTTAGATGGTTTAGACGGAGGTAAAGGGACAGCTTTATACGGATATGCATATAGTATATATGTAGTATTTTTAGATATATCTTCAGCGGGTTTACCAATAGCAATTAGTAAAATTATTAATGAATATAATACATTAGGTATGAATGAAGCTAAAGTTAGATCTTATAAAATAGGCAAAAGAATAATGGTATTATTAGCTTTTGTAATATTTTCTTTTATGATGATATTTGCTAGACAAATAGCGCATGCTCTAATTGGTGAATTAAAGGGTGGGAATACTTTAGATGATGTGGCTTTGGCTATTAGAAGTGTATCTTTTGCGATACTAATTGTACCTTTTCTTAGTGTTACGAAAGGATATTTACAAGGACATAAGATAATTAGTATTCCTAGTTTTAGTCAAATAATAGAACAAGTTGTTAGAATAACTATTATTTTAGCAGGTACTTATTTAACTCTTAATGTATTAAATGGTACTGTAACTACCGCAGTCTGTATATCTGTTTTTGCAGCCTTTATAGGGGGATTAGCTGCTTATTTATATATTAGAATAAAGATGAAAACAGATAAATCTGGAAATATTGATTTAGATAGGGATTATAAAAAAGATGATGTTACTAACAAAGAAATTGTAAAGAAGATTTTCTCATATGCTATACCGTTTATTATTATTAATATAGTAAGTAGCTGTTATAACTTTATTGATTTAACTTTGATAATAAGAACTATGAATTATATAAAGTTGGATGCGGCGATGATAGAGTTTGTTTCAACTGCAACAACTACTTGGGCACCTAAAATTAATATGATCGTGACTAGTGTGGCGATGGGGATGAGTACTTCATTGATACCAACTATGGTTACAGCTTATACTTTAAAGGATTGGAATGAAGTAAATAATAAGTTTAATCAAGCGTTACAAATATTAATATTTGTTTCACTACCTATGACTATTGGTTTAGCTATGCTATCGAATGCTGTTTGGACTATATTTTATGGATATAACGTAAGTGGAACTATAATATTAACGTTAAATGTATTTACGGGTTTATTTTTAAATATTTACATGATTACGTCATCTGCTTTACAGGGATTAAACAAGTTTAAGATAGTGTATGTATCAACAATAAGTGGATTCGCAACAAATGCTTTACTTGATGTGCCAATAATGCTTTTTTATAATAAAGTAGGTATTCCTGCATATTTAGGGGCTGTAACTGCTAGTATAATAGGTTATATACTTAGTGTAGTTATAGCATTAATAGCCTTAAGTAAAGAGTGTAAAATAGAGTATAAGAGAACGTTTAAAACCCTTATTAAGATGATGATTCCGACTATGGCTATGATAATAATTGTTTTCTTGATTGGTAAGATATACCCACTTAATGTTCATAGTAGATTATCTTGTGTATTGTATATAGCTATTAATGCTATATTGGGAGGATTAACTTATTTTGTTATAGCATTTAAACAGGGATTGTTAGAAAAAATATTAGGTAAAAGAATGACAAATAAGATCTTAAAGATATTAACTTTTGGTAAGGTACAAGTATAGAGGGGATAGTATGAGACTTAGAAATGTAAAGAATGCTAAAGAAATAGTTGGTAATAGTAAATATGTAATTGATAATCCTAAAGAATATAAAGGTAATTATAAAGAAGTATTTAATAATAATAATCCCATATGTTTGGAGATAGGTATGGGTAAAGGAGATTTTATTATTAATATGGCTTTAAAATATCCTGATATAAATTTTATTGGTTTAGAGAAGTATCAAAGTATTGTGGTAAGGGCTATAGAAAAACTAGAAAAATTAGAATTGAATAATTTAAAACTAATATGTATTGACGCTTTGGAATTGGGGGATATTTTCTTTAAGGAAATAGATACAATATATCTTAATTTTAGTGATCCTTGGCCCAAAAAGAGACATGCTAAAAGAAGATTAACATCAGATACTTTTTTGCCGATTTATGATAATGTTTTTAAAGGTGTGAAAAGAATTGTGCAGAAGACTGATAATGTAGGTTTGTTTGAATATAGTATTGTTAGTTTAAGTAAGTATGGATATAAAATTATGGATGTATCTTTAGATTTACATGCTACAGATAAGGATAATGTTATGACAGAGTATGAAAAAAAGTTTAGTAGTCAAGGAGTTAGGATAAACTATTTGGAGGCGCAAAAAAAATAATATTTTAATTTGCATATAATAATGGTATAATTTATTAGAAAGAGTGGAGGAATAATGAAGAAGAAAGTCATATTAATTCTTTTTATCTCTTGTATTTTGTGTGGATGTACTTCTATTCAAGATAAGTCTATAGAAGATATAATTAATAGTTCTGTTAGTAGAAATCTTAGAGTGTATAATACATATAGAAAAGGGTATAAGTATAATTTGGCCAAAGGGTTATATGCTATTGATTCTACTGACTTTAATGAGATTATTGCAAGTAGAGATTATAAGTATTATTTATATGTAGATGGAGTAAGTTATTATAATAAGGTAATAGAAAAGTACGAGGAAAGAAAAGGTCCTTATGTATCGATGGCTATTTCTCATGAAGATAAATATGGGTATCTGGAGATTAATAAGCGTAAGGATGGGGACTATTTTGTTGAAATAATGTACAATTATGCTAAAATAGAAGTGGTAGTTAAGAAAGAAGATATAAAGGAAACAGTTGCTAATTCTATGAACATTTTAAAATCAGTTACTTTTAATAATATAATACTTAAAAATGTTCTTGGAGATGAGACTACTCAGGCTAAGGAATTTGATTTTAATATTTTTGAAACTGCAAGCAGTAAGAATAGTGAATATTTGGAGGCTATTGACGCGGATATTTATCAAGAAGATAATGATGAAGTTCATGATTCTGATTTAATAGATCCTAGAGGTGATAATGATGCAAGAAAATGATAATGAAAAGAAAAAAGTTGGTTTTTTTGGAAAAATAAAAAACATTCTTTTTGTTGATGATGAGGTTGACTCTGATAAAGAGGATTCTGTATTGCCAGATTATAAGGGCAGACAGGAAGAAATAGTTGAAGATGCAAAAGAAGAAAAAGAAGAGAAACAGGTAATTGGTTCAAGAGTAAGTAATGCTAGAAGAGAAATGGTTGAAGAGGTTGTTGAACCAAAAGTTGAAACTATTAAAGAGGAAGATGTTGTTCAGGAAGAAAAAGAGGAAAAAGAATCTCCGTTTTTCTCATTTGATGAAGATGAGTTTAAAAGACTTACTTCTAGAGTAGCAAGAAATGAAGCTAGTAATAAAGAAAAAGAAAAAGTTGAAACTTCACCAGTAAAAAATAGTTATAGTAGCACTAATAGATATGAGAGTAGATCTAGTAATTTAAGTAGTGTTAGCAATACTTCTCATCCTGGCAAGAAGCCATTTGTTCCTTCGCCAGTTATATCGCCGGTATATGGGGTCTTAGATAAGAATTATTCTAAAGAGGATATTGTGGATAGAAGAACTGAGAGAAAACCTAAAGATATTGATAATTTAGATAGAGTAAGAACTAAGGCTTTTGGTAATACCAAAGTTATTGAGGAAAAAGAAGAAGAGATTGAGATTAAGAGTAGAGAAGTACCCGATATTGTAGAAGAGATTGAAGAAAAGCCAATATCTCGAGAAGAGAGAAAGAAAAGAGAAGATTATAATAAAGTTGAAGAAATAGAGGATAATATTGAGATAGAAAGCCCAGTACTTGATAATAAGGTGATTGATAGTATTGGAGATGATTATTCATCACCTATAGAAGAAGAACTGAATAATATGATTAATAGTAATGATGAAGAAGATTTCTCTAGTGAAGAAGAAACTAATGGGGTTAGTAGAAATGCTAAATTAGATGATTTGGAAAAAACTTCAACATTAAAAATATTAGATGATATTGAAAAGGAACTTAATAGTATTAATCCTAATAATAATGAAACTAATGCTGAAAGCAATGCTGATGAGACAGTAGAAAAGGACATTTTTGATATGATTTCTTCGATGTATGAAGGAGGAGATGACGAAGATGACAACGATTAAGTTCTTGCAGTCTTTGTTGCCAATTATAATATATATCTTGTTAATAGTTTTATTGATTATTGGTATTATAATTGGAATTAGAGCTATAGAAACAATGAAAAAAGTTGATAAGGTAGTAGATAATGTTAATGATAAAGTAGAATCTTTAAATGGATTCTTCAATATAGTTGATTTTACTACTGATAGAATATCAATGATTACTGATAAAGTAGTTGATGGGGCTTCTCACTTATTAGGAAGTATTTTTAAAAGAAAAAAAAGAAAAAATGATGATGATGAAGAGGAGGAAGATTAATATGGGAAAGAATGGACTTGGTAAGTTTATAGCAGGAGCTGCTGTTGGAGCAGGATTAGGATTATTGTTTTCGCCAAAATCTGGTGAAGATAATAGAAAGGAATTAAAAGCTAAACTAGATGAGTTAATTGAGCAATTAAAAGGTGTAAAAGCCGAAGATGTTAAAGATTACTTTGAAATGAAAGTTGCAGAAATTAAGAAAGATTTGTCAGAGTTAGATGGAGAAAGAGTTCTTGAAATTGCTAAGGAAAAGGGCGAGCTAGTAAAAGACAAAGTTGATGAATTAGCAGTTCAAGCAAAAGAAAAAGCTACACCAGCTATTGAGAAGACTATTTCTGATGTTAGAGAAAGAGTAATAGAGTTTTTAAAGAATACTACTAAAAAACTTGAGAAACAACGGAAAGAAGCTAAAGATAGCAAAAAATAAGATAACAGAATTGTTATCTTTTTTATTAGGATTAATTATGCTATACTTGACTTAATAGGATGGTGTAATATGGTGAAAAACAGGATTATTTGGATAGTGTCGATTATTATAATACTTCTGTTAGGAATATTTGTTATAAGAAATAATATAGATGATGATTTAGATAGTATTAATAAAATTGAAGATCATTCGTTTGAATTACAATTAATAAAAGAAGTAGAAAATGAAGAGAATGTACTAATAAGTCCATATTCTATTAAAATTGCTTTAAATATGTTAAAAGAAGGTACTAATGGTGATTCATTGAAGCAAATAAATAGAGTAATTGGGAATAATAATATTAATATTATAAGAAATGATTCTGTTGGTATAGCTAATGGAGTATTTATTAAAGATAAATATAAGAAAGAAGTTAGTAATAAATATATAAAACTATTAAAGAATGATTATAAGGCGGATGTGGTTTTTGATTCGTTTCAGGGGCCAGATAGAATTAATAATTGGGTTAATGATAAAACTAAGAAAATGATTCCAAAATTGATGGATAGTATTGATAGCGATTTTGTATTGGCTTTAGTAAATGCTTTGTCTGTGGATGTGAAATGGGCTGATCCTTTTAAGTGTGTTAATACGCAAAAAGAAGTTTTTTATAAAGATGATGGGACTCAAATAAATGTTGCTATGATGCATAAAGATAGTAATGGTATTTATTTTGAAACTGATGATGCCAAGGGTGTAATACTACCTTATAAGGCTAAGAAAGGTAAACAATTAGAGATGATAGCTATTCTTCCAAATGAAAATCTTAAGAGTTATATTGAGCTATTTAATGATGAAGAATTGAGGAAAATAGATGATTATGAAGAATCTAATCGTGTTTCATTATATTTTCCGAAATTTAGTTATGAATATGATTGGAAATCATTTAAAGAATCTTTACAAAATATGGGGATAAAAGATGTTTTTGATTCCGGTAAAGCCGATTTGTCAAGGATGTTTGACGGTGCTAGTGATTATTATGTTTCTAAAGCAATACATAAGACTTATATAGATTTAGATGAAGAAGGAACTAAGGCGGCAGCGACTACCGGCTTTGTA
>JAEEGL015274186.1_pt1 | contig 20295 bp, 9 predicted proteins | sample 9134231 | NCBI WGS metagenome assembly JAEEGL01 (sample SAMN16246548, study PRJNA631951) | gut metagenome | biome: gut microbiome; feature: rumen; material: fiber-attached | host: Bos | place: Iran: Karaj | collected 2018-10 | reverse complement strand
GAGGATCAGGTTCAGCACCAGGGTCACGGTGACAGCGCCGACTCGGACGCTGCTGCTGCCCATCATCAGGGCCGCCGCCGGCTGGCCCCCGCTGGCGGAGGGGGTGATGGCGGAGAAGAACTGGTCCGCCGCGGCATACCGCAGGCCCTGGAAAAAGCCCCGGTGATATCCCAGATGACGCAGGATGCACCGAAGGGACAGTCCCTCCAGCACGATGAAGCCCGCCATGCAGAGAAGGGACGCGCAGAGCCACAGGGGGGACGCGTGTTCAACGGCGCTCAGCAGCTTCGCCGGGCTCATATCGCCGCTGACCGACAGTACGGTATAGATCGTCGCCGCCGCGATCAGAAGGGTGATCAGCGCCCAAATAACTCTGCGCTTTCGTTCCATGCCGAGTACCGTTCTCCTTACATTGGGTTTGGAAAGCTCCGAAGGCATACTATTCTGCCTCGCAAAACCATGAAGCGATTCATCAGAGAATAGTATCAGAGGCATTATATCAACATATGCCGGAAAAATCACCTGTACAATTATGAAGAATTCTTAAGGAAACAGCGCGGGGAATCCAAAAGGACCTGCCGCAAAATGCCCGCTCCCGTCATTACGAAGACCCGCAAGGGGCTGTGGCAATGCTGTATCCCCTGTGTTGAGGGACGGATCCCCACTGCCAGTCTGCGGACTGGTTTCGGAATGACGGAGGACTCCCGCATTCTGCATCAGGTCCTCCGTGTTTTCACCTCTGTACTCCCGGACAGACCGGCTCCGAAATGCCGTCGGGCGGATTCGGCGGGGGCTGAAACCGCCGGCGGTCAGCCCTTCTTGCCGAACTGCTCTCTCATATAGTCGAAGCTGTTCTGCTGCTGCAGCCTGGTCAGCTCTTCGTCCAGGAGCCGGTAGCCCTTCCCGTAGGCATCCCTGCGCTTCCGGAAATCCTCATCCAGCCAATCGGCCAGCTCCGTGTAATTCTCGCTGCGCATGAACTGGACCTCCACATAGCTCGCCTGCCCTTCCAGGACCGTCAAGTCCTCGGTATCCAGATTCTCGTGCTGCCAGAAATGGGTCAGTTCATGGACCAGCACATCCAGTACATTGGCTGGCGGCGCGTCGGACTCGACCCAAAGCTCCCGCTTGTCGAAATCCGACAGGCCCACCACCACCCGCTTGTCGCCGCTCTTCACCCGGTTTCGCAGGGTAGCCGCAGTGGCAAAGTGGAGGTTGAGGTCCTCCGGCAGGGTGATGCCGAAGGTGTCGCAGAGGTAGCGCCGGGTCCGTTTATACAGCTGCATCAGCTGCTTGTGGTCGCGGACGATCAGACTGGCGCAGCGGTCACACAGCCTGCGGTTGTATTTTCCGGCCCCGTCGTTCATCACCGTTTCAGTGACATTCACCAGCTCCCGGTGGCAGTAGCTGCAGCGGCCCTTGGTGCTGACGAGCTCCACGCTGATGGAATCGCTCCTGCGCACGGTCTCGAATTCGCTGCAAATCTCCTTCAGTGTTATCGGATCAAAGCAGTCAGGCATATCCTCCCCGCCGAAATGCAGGTATCGGTTCGTGATGTTCCCGCTGCCGGAAAAGCCGTCGTACCAGTTGAGATAGGCAAGGATGGAGCTGAAGAAGAAGCTGAAGGGAAAATGCTCATTCTGCAGCAGCGTCCGCAGCAGTCCCAGGTCCGCTTCGCAATCCTCAATAAGGAGCACTTCCACATCATCGCTGTCGTGGCGGAAATTCTCCGACACCGTGATCTGCGGATAAGCCGAAGCGATGCGCCTGTCCAGCTCCTTCTCCAGGAGCTTATCGGGATCCGTCAGGTTGGGGCAGACGGCGATGCATTGATACGAATAGGGGAACACGGTCTTCAGCAGCTCGTTCATCATGACTGCCAGCAGGAAGGAGGTCTTGTCCGCCATCAGCTCCCCTACATGCTTGATGCGGAACGCCAGGACCGTCTTCCCGGTATACTCACGGAAGCAGCTCCGCCGTTCCTCCTTGGAGAAGGGCGTGTAATCCGGCATATTCAGCAGGTCCGGCGTGGGGTTGACGCTGCTCAGAGCGAAATACCCCAGGGTATCCACTGAGAGGTCCGCCTCGTGATAGAGCCGGATCTCATAGCCGTTCGTAATGTGCTTCTCGTCTGTGACGTAGCGGACGGGCTTCACGTCTGTCGCAGCCGGTTCTCCTTTCAGCGTGTATTTGCGGACCTGGATGTAATCCACCGGAGCGCCCAGCCGGTCCGACGCCTCGGTCACAAATACGACGCCATCCTCCTCGTCCAGCCTCACCACCCGGTAGATACTGCCGTTGTGGACAAAGTTCTGGCCGGTCACGAAGGTCTGCCGGATGCGGTTGGCGAAAACGTCCAATTCTTCCCGCTGTCCGCGCAGGTCCAGCTTTGCCAGCCTGGTATCCGTCACGATCCTGTCCAGCGGCGTATCCGGCTTCAGCCGTACGTAGACCCGTTCCTCGAAGCTTGTCGCTGCCGGGTTGAATTCGGTCTCCGTACGCTGGGAAAAGTAAAACTCCACCAGCTCGTCGCCGTCGGGATAAAAAGCGTCCCTGCAAAACCGCATGGCTTCCCGCAGGTCCTTGACCTCAGGATCCAGCTTCTGCACTTCAGCCAGCAGCCTGTTTGCCTCGATGCCGAGTCCCTTCGCTTCGCTGAGGATCTTTGTCAGGATGAGCTGCCTGGTCTCTACCATGGCGGGCAGGATCATATCCACCTTAGCCTCTCTGCTGAGATACCGACGGGCGTTGGCGGTAAAATAGTCCCGCAGCATATAGGGCTTGGAGACGATGTGGATCATCCCGGTCTCAGAGCCGCTGAAGCGGCTGTAATTGTAGACAGCCAGGGGCAGATTGAACAAATCGTCCTCCACGATGAGAAACGTGCTGCGGGGATCGATAGGCTCGAGGGTGTTGAGGCGGAGCACCCGGTCGAAATCGCCGGAGCCGATCTGCGAGCCGAAATAGGCCGTCAACCGGCTGATCTGGTTCTTGACGTTGTCCACGATCTGCCTGATGGGGGTCCAGGTCCGGGCAATGATGTTGATGCGCTCCACCCCGTATTTCAGTCCCACACAGGCCAGGGGGATGCTCACCCCCCAGTAGTGCTGGCTGCTGCTGCCGAAGAGATTGTCCTGGGCCATAGTGTCCCTGCCGTCAGAGCCGCTCCTGGCCGGCTCATAGTTCCACAGCATCAGATGCGTATGCTCGAAGGACTGGTATCCGTCGCAGACGTACAGCTCCTCCCGCAGATCCAGGATCCGTTTGATGGAGTTGGATATTTCCGGATGGGAATTCTCGGACAGGCAGATATACTGGGGCTCCCGCGTACCCCTGTTGCCGCCGCAGACCGCAAGGCGATGGGCCAGCAGCGTCATCGCCACTTCATCCCGCGCGGCGATCTCCGCGGTGTCCACCAGGATGACCGCCGACAGCCGGTTGAAAAAGCTGCGCTGGCCGACAAAGGTGTTGTTGTCCGTCACGAATCGGGGCGACATGACCAGCACGTCCGCGTCCGAGGTGCCGTGAGTTTCTTCTCCGTCCCTGATCAGCCAGACGGGATGGAAGCTGTTCACCTGGCGGAATTTCTCCTCCACATAGCGGCTGAGCTTCGCCGCTCTGTCTTCGTCGGCGCACAGGAACAGCACATTGTCCCCCCGGGCCAGCAGGGTGTTCAGATAGATGAACAGATACTCCCCGAAATCGGAGAACATGGAGGCGTTGATCATGGCGCTCTTCCGTTGGAACAAATGCTGCAGGCAGGTAAGATAGCTGCCGTTGACCGAGAATCCCTCTTCCCGGAGCCGTTCGCCGATGGACTTATTCGGCTCGACAGCGGCAGCTTCGTTCAAGAAGGGCTTTTCCGTGCCCACGGACCTGCTGTCGAGCTCCGCGCAGAAGCGCTCCGGGAACTGCTTTTTGTACTGCTCCGCCAGCTCGCCGTAGTCCATAAACCTACGCAGCTCGGAATCGTCATAGACGGTTTTCCCCGGATTCTCGTACTCCCGGGGACCACCCAGATACCAGCGGAATTCGTTGACGAACAGCAATGTGATCGCCGGGAACAGATAGAGGAGATCCATGCTGTCGCGCAGGAAATCAAAGGGGAGAAAATCGATCCCCAGGACCGGCAGGAACAAGAGGGCAACCAGCAGCAGACAGAAAACGCCGATGATCCATGCTGCCCATCGAAGGGCATAAGCCACGCCCACCAGGCCCCGGCGAAGCACTACCCGCCCGCTCACCGGATGATAGAAGCAGGAGACGCATTTGTGCCAGACTCTGCCCGCGGGGTTGAGACTTTGGGGTTCGTCAGGCCAGGAATGCCGCCGAAGACCGATCCTGGCAAAAAGCTTGACGGGGATGAATACGGCAAAGACCAGTGTATTCCCCAGGACCGCGTAGGCCAGGAGCGCCAAATAGCTCAGCATGCCCGAAGGCGCGATGCGATTCAGAAGAGTCCAGACCATCCGCAGATTCATCAGCCGGTCCACCAGTTCGGACAGTCTCTGGAAGAATGCACAGCAAAGGACGGACACCAGGAGCGCCGCCGCCGGGATTCGAAGCTGCTTATACCGCTCGTCCCGCTTCAAATTGAGACAACGCAGGACGATGACCGGAAGCAGGAGCAGGAAACAGGCCAGGAGCAGCAACCACGCCGGTGCGTTCATGCGCCTGCCCCCTCTCTGAAAATAAAGCATTTCTCCAGCCGGTCCTCGGGAACCATGCAGTACACACTGTCGTTCTGCCTCAGATCCTTATGCAGGACAAGTCTGCTCTCATACCTGGCGCTGACGGATGAGTAGCCGGCCATGCTTTGCAGCCCCAGCTCGCTGAGGCTGTCGTTCACGAATTTGCTGTAGTGCCGGAGTGCGTTTCTGTGGTAGGTCATGTAGGTCGTATCCGCTTTCCGTCGGTCAAGGAAAGCCCGAAACTCCTTTTCATAAAGCGCAAGGCAGTAGCTCTTGGGAATATCCTGCCGGATGAGTTTTTCGTACTCCTCCATCAGTACCGCCTTCTCTTTTTGGATCCGGGCAAACGCATTGCTGAGCGCCGTCAGCTCCGCGATAATCCTCCGGCGGCAGTGGAGGCTGAAAAACAGGCTGCCCAGGGCAAAGGCCAACCCGGCCAACAGTACCGTCGCCGCGAAATAGAGCCAGCCCGTGTCCGTATCCCATATGTCCCGGCTGACCGCCAGATATGGCCCCGCGAACAGGGCCATGAACACGGCCAGCGCAGCCGCCAGGCTCCGCTTTGCATACATACAGGAGAAGCAGTAATCGATCCGCTTCTTGGCCAGCTTCAGAACTTCCTCAATGTCGGCGGCCGCCGCGGACAGCTGCCGCTTCCGGATGATCCGGACATCCGCCTCGCTGCGTTCCCGGTCGATGAAGCTCTCCGCCAGGTTCTCGTTTCCGATTTGCTCCACTTCGTTCTTGTAACTCAGACCGCCCATCAGCCTGTCCTTGTCGTTGTTGAAGTTGTCGGTCAGCCTCGTGACGAAGCTCCGGATCGCCCTGTCGCTTTCCAGGGTCTTCTCCCGAATTTCCGCCATCATTCCGTTTGCCGCCGCCTGGAGCTTGCCCGCCCTCATCCCCACACGCAGACGCAGATTATGGGGCAGCTCGGGGAGCTTCGCTCCGTACAGCGTACTGCTGTTCAGCTCGGGGCTGATGAACCGGGGAAAGCTCTCCTGCCGTCCCTCCAGACACCGCTGCTCATTCTCCAGCACGTAGGCGCTCTGGCTCAGGGCTTTGCACACCTCGGTCCACTCGATTCCGGGGACCGTCTCTTTGGCGGGCAGCGTTACCTGGTCGTCGTTGTTCTGTGTGCGCAGTTTGTCCTGGGCAGCGGAAAGGCAAACGTACAGCAGCACGTGCCAGATGCTCCGGCTCACGGCGTTCACGTCGGAATCCAGCAGGCGGATATAGGCGCAGAGGGACTCATCTCCCACCATGTCTTTCCATCCGTATTCCCGCTGGTTGTTGACGGCAATGTAGAGCACATCCAGGAAATCCACTTCCTGCCAGTCGGCCGTCCGGACGGTGTCCGCCAGCTCCACCAGGGTGTTCCGTGTGAACCTGCCGATGCTCCCGTTATCGCCTCTGCCGTTTCTCACCAGCGGCGATTCCCCCGACTGGTTCCGGAGCAGAGCATCGATGAAAACCTCTTCAAACTCCTTTTCCCCCAATTCGGGGTACTCAGTCCGGGTAAGCTTCAGCAGCTCCCGCGCCTTCTCCGGCGCAGGCACGGGAAACATATCCCAGAATGCCTGCCGGACTCTTTTTTCAAAACCCTCTCCGGGGCTGTATTCCCTGCCCCGTCTGAAATTCTCGCCGAACAGGATGAGCGCGTTTTTCGGCTTCCGGCCCAGTTCATAGAGTGTCGTATAGAGGTTTTCCTCGATCTGCAGCTGGAGGATATGCTCCTTGGCGATCGCCTCCTCGTTGCGTTCCTCGATCTCGATATAAGTGATGAGATTGTACTCCTCATCGTACCGTTCATCCCAGGAGATCGTATCCGCCAGTTGGGCAGCACAGCCCTGCAGGTCCCGCATGGTACACTCCAGCACCAGCAGCTTCCCTGCTCCCCGAAGCGCGTCAAGGAGCGGGGCGTGCCGGTTGATATTCAGCTTGGGCTGCGTGTTGATAAAAACGGTAAACAAGCGCTTTCCCCCTCCTTTGCCGGCGGATGCGCCGAAGGATCAGCAGAGGCGTTCTGTCAGCTCTGGATATCCCAGTAATCGAAGCTGATATAGCGGTTGACCTTCGTGCGAGCCTTCTTATTCTTGGCAAAGCGGGAGGCGGTGAGGATGGCCCTGCGCAGATCCTCCTTCCGTTCCGTGGTCATGCCGCTGCACAGTTCCTCCAGCAGCTTCAGCAAGGCATCGGTGAAGAGCTGCTTTTCGGATTCGGAGGCACGGGTGTCCGTCACAAAATTGGAGATGATGTTCAGCGCATTGCGCTCCCCGACGCCTTCACTGATGAGCTTCCGGGCGAAGGTCCGCGCACGGGGGCCGGAGATCTCCAGCCTTCTGGTGCCCTGTTCGCAGTCGGTTTCCTTGGATTTCGTAAACACCTCCAGGAAGCGGCTGACCGTGATCTCATCCATCTGCAGGGCTTTGAAAAGCTCGTAGGGACACTGGATGCTCACCGGTCGGCCCTCATACAGGATGTCGCATTTCGGATACCGCTCCTCGATGGCGGATCTGGCGCCGACGATCCTGGCAAAGCTGGCAAACAGGACCATTTGCCCGTCCTGCTCCTCCTCCGGCAAGCCGCCATAGATCAATGCGAGCCAGATCGCACGGGCAGTGTTCTCGTCGTCCTCCCGGTTTTTTCTGTCGCTGATCATGGGCAGATACTTTCTTTGATGCCAGTGGATATCCAGATGGGGGCTGATGGCCGTCCGGTCATTTTGGCCCAGTTTTCGTATGCGCTGGGCGTAATTTTTGTAATACACGCCGAAGGTGTCGCTGTTCCCCGTATCCGCGAACTTGGGGATCTCCGTGAGCGACACGCAATACAGCGCCTGGTAGCAGGAGATCATGTAGCGGGAGTACTCCTTGTCGGCCACGACCTCCGGCTCGAAGCCCATATCCCCGGCTTTGAAAAACCCCGTCATGTCTGTGAGGGCCCGGTCGCTGAGGATCTCCGACTGCACGTCGGGGTGGATGCCCCAGAAGGTCAGCGTATAGGCACAGTCACCGTTTCCGCTGCCGGCTTCGGAGAGCGAAACGATCTTGTGGGTAAGGCTGGTCAGCAGATAAGGCCGGGCCTTCTCGTAGGCGGTGTCCAGGATCGCGCTCATACGGGCGCTGTCGTCCTCCGTCTCCTTCCTCAGTGCCTGGAATACGTCGATATCCAGCTTGTCTGCGCATTTTTCCGCGATATCCTCCCGGTTGCGGCGAAGGATATTTTCCCGGAACACCTTGCTCATGGCGGTCACGCGGCCTTCCCGCTCCGCCTTGGTCCCCTGTTTTTTCCGATTTGCAGCTGTCTTGCCCCGCTCCTGCTGGACGACCTCCATGGCCAGCTCGTAGAGGGAATAGAAGATCGCGTCGTAAACCTCGTTTTCCGCGCTGTCGGAGCATTGGAAATCCAGCGAATCATAAAGCGCCCGTTTCTCCTCCGCGTCGGCGCAGAGATAGATGGCCGGTTCTGCGGTGTTGGCGTGCATCGACGTCTCCAGGACCTCCACTTCATGCCTCAGCTGGCTGCAGATATCCCCCAGGCTGTCGAACAGACGCTCATATTGCCAGATGAGGGCGTTCAGCCGTGTCAGCACGTCCCCCAGCACGACAGACAGCGCCTTGCTGTCCCGGTACTGGTCGATCCGTGCCTTCTGTTCAGCGGACTTCTGAAGGTAATCCGCCCGGAACTGACGCCGCGCCGCGCCCTTCTTTCCGGCGCGGAGCACCGCGGTCTCCACTACGTCCTCCGTGCTTTCCAGGTCGTAGGCGTTCGTGAAATACTGATTGATATGCTTTTTCGAGGAGGTCCACTTCGTCGTTGCGGCGTTATACTCCTCAGCGACCAGGTCCCGAAGGTGATAGAGGAGCTGACGGGCAGCCAGGGGATGGATGAGGGAGCCCTGGTTCTTCATCAGCTGCAGGATGTTCCAATCCGCGTCGGTATTGAGGGGCTTGCTGAGATCATCGGGCATGATGGACATCGCCATGCTGCTGCGCAGCAGCATGATACGGTCGTTCACCTCGTCCAGATACAGCTTCAGCTTGGTCTCGTTGGCGCTGACGTTGGCAACGATGTCCTTGCTCTTCAGATGCTTTTCCGTGATGTAAGCTTCGTCGCCCCGGGTCTTGACTCCGGCGTCATTTCTGATCTTGTCGAGGATATAGTTCCGCACGGTATCGAAAAACATTTCCGCCCGGTCCAGCCGCTTGCCGTCGTCGTCGATCTGCTCCGCGGCGCGTTTGATGAAATTGAGCCGGCTGTTGCCGGCTTCCAGATACGTCTGCAGGGCAGCCTGGAAGTGGGCGCCCCGGTCCAGGGGCTTGACGGTGGGATCCAGCTCGATCATCCGCTCGTTTTCCGCTTTGGCCTGCTTATACTCTTCGTCGATCAGGGTCCAGACCTCGGATACGGATTCCAGGGTAGCCCGCTTGCTGCAGTAATCCAGCAGGTCCTCATAGGGGTAAATGATCTGGGATGCGCCCACGCTGCCGTACAGGACATTGCCGTCCGTCCCGATGATGGTCAGGATGGCGTTGTCCTCCCGGGAATCCCCGGCGTCGGTAATGGGAGAATAGACCTGCATATAGGCCGCGGTGGTCATCAGCCGCTTATACTCCTCCAGAGAGGCCATCACCATACCCCGGCTGTTGATATTGTCCACGAAGAAGATGAAATCAAAGGGCTTTTTCCCGGCATTGCAGCGATCGCGCTTGCTGTCGAAAAGATCGTCGATGCGCATATTGATCTCGTCCGCGCCGGCATTTTGGGACAGGGTGACCTGATTCATGGCGTTGAGTTCCTTCAGGGCAGCGTAGGCGTTGGCGTACATGCTCTCCTTTTGGATCGAGTTGAAACTCCGGCTCATAAAGATATCCGGCAAGGCAAAGAGTCCGCGGATGATGACCTCGCCGCCGTATTCCCTGCGGATGAAATCCCGCAGGAACAGCGCGGTCTGCAGGAACATGCCGGATCCCGTCCCGCCGGCAAAGGAGGAGATGATCATGATGCGGAAGTTGTTGGGTGCCACGTTGCCGCGGGAGATCTTCAGCGCCCTGATGGCATCCCGCAGGTTGCCGATGCGGTTTGACGAGATGGTCTCCGCAAAGGCCAGCCGGGACAGGAAGCGGACCTGCCCCGCGCCTTTGATCATATTGCGCTGCTTGAGAGACGCGTTGTCAGGGAACCATTCCTCCCAGTTGTCGATGTCCCGGAGATACTGCTTTACGGTCATTTCCCGGCTGGTGTAGACCATCGGCAGACCGTCCACGCCCCCCCAGTTTCCATCGGTATCGAAACCCACGAACTGGACGTTTTCATCCGCGCCGTGGATGAGGTTCTTCACTCTGGTCGCGATCTCACAGCCCGTTCCCCCCAGGCCGACCAGCAGCGTTTTGATACTCTTTCGCTTTGCCGTTTCGGGCTCTTGAGCGGATGTCTTCTCTCTTTCCATTGATACCCCTCCAAACAAACGATATATGTAGATCGGTCAATTCTAACTATTGCTGTCTTTGTACAGGAAGACCTGGCATGCGCTGTACGATGCGTCGGCGCTGCTGACAAAGGCGCTGTGGGGCATGAGCGTCTTCCACTGACTCTTCTCAAAGGTCATGACGTCGGATTTGCGGAAACGTACGGCATGCATATCGTTCAGCCCGTTTTCCAGCATCCCGGATGCCGGGGACAGCTTCGAGCATTTGATGCGAACGGGCTTCCGGCTTCCCAGGCGGCCGCAGGCATGGAAGCATACGCCGTTGATATACTTGAAGTCGGCCACAAAGGGGATCAGCGCGCTCCAGCACCGGAGAGACTGGGTATTCCATCCGTTCACGGGCCCGGACACGATGGAACCGGTGGAGGAGCCCACATTGTAAGCGATCTCATTGGAGTAGACGAAGCGCTTTTTGATCAGATGGCCCAGGATCAGAGCAAGGACCGCTGCCGGAATGAGATAATTGAAGATCAGCTCATGGAGCCAATCGTTGGTGATGCTGATATCCGCTTTGTCCGAGCTGCCGCTGAAGGTGCAGGAGACGGTCAGCGTTCCTGTGGGAACAAGATAGGGGATCAGCCACCCGCACTTCTCATACCGTGGGATCAGCCGGAGCTCGCCCCCGGCATCCACTTCCTTCACGCAGACAAGCCGCTTTCCGCAGCGCCCGCTGAAGCGGCAGTCCAGATCGGCAGCCTCCACCGCCGCTTTTCCCAAACGTACCCCGTCGGCGAACAGCTGGAAGCGCGCTCCGTCCCGGTTGTCCTTCAGATCACTGCGGAGGATGGCATCCGCGTCCACGCCTACGGCCCTGATCTCATATTCCACCGGTTTGACATACAGCGACGTGGTGACCGAAGCGATCCCGGTGAGGACGCCCGTCACCTCCACCGTCCCTGTGGGGATGGTGGTGATGGGATCCCGGTACAGGGGGGTGAAGCAGACCGCGCCGTCGGCGTCGATTTCCACCTTTCCCGGCATCAGTGTCTCCACGGTGAAGGGCAGCTTCGCCGTTTTGTCCGCGCCCAGGGGCAGCCCGTTCTCATAGATCACGAAGCGGATGCTCCGCGTATTGACCCGCAGCTCGTCCATGGTCATGGAAAAGTTATCCGGCGCTTCGATGCCGATGCTGTACACCACCGGCTTTGCGGGGGTGAAGAGTCCCGTGGTGAGCCGGATGGCGCTGGAGCCCTTGATCTCCACTTCGGCGGTGATCTCCGTGAGCCGGTTGTGCAGCTCCACTCCCTCCAGGGTCAGCTCCGGGGACCGGTTCTCCAGCACGGCAGCTCCGTTCTCCTCCACCACTGCGTGGAAAGCGGTGTCCGCAGGCAAAAGGCTGACCGGTACCTCAACGCCGGTGCCGATCTCATACAGCCGGAAAACGACGTCGATCAGGTCGCCCTCATGGAGCATGCCGAGATCGGAGGAAAGGTCCAGCTCCGCCCCGTTCAGATAGACGCACATACGCAGCTCCAGCGCAGGCTCGAACATGATGACCAGATTCTTCGGGTTTACCTTCCCCGAAAACCGAATGGTATAGGTCCCGGCGCTGATGTTTTTTCCCCTGTTGTTCAGGAGGAAGGCCCCGCCCAGGAGGGTGTCGTCCGTGAGCAGTCCGGCTATCTCAGGGTAGTGGACGGAGACTTCCCTGTCAATGTACAGGGAGCCGCCGTCTTCCTTATAGGTGATCTCCTCCACGTGGATATCGCTGTTTTGAGACAAAACGGCGATGTTCAGCAGCGGCACCGTGGACGTGATCTCCACGGTGTCATTGCCTTTCTTATGGATGTCCTTTTTATCCAGCAGGGAGCGCCCGGAGACCCGGCTCGCCACGTCGGCCATGACGTTGACGATGTCCTTCGCGCCCGCAGATTCATACACATAGATCCCGCGGCTCCGGTCCTCCGCGGGCTTCGGCGCGTTTTTTCCGATGGCGAAATAGCTGACCTGGGGATAAGACCCGTTGGGCATCTGCGTGGAAGTGAACGCGCTCATCCGTTTCGTCAGCTCGGCGTCGTTGACGCCGTAGCCGTTGTTGTCCTGAAATGCGCCGTCGGTGAAGATCACCAGCCAGTATTCCGTGTTGGGTTCGTCGTCCGGCGTATTCAGGAGCTGCCGGAACGCGATATCCACCGAAGCATAGGGGGTGTCGCTGAAGCGGTCGTGGGTCCGGATGCTGTCCACCGACTGCTGGATCTTCCCGGAGGACAGGTCCATTTCCCTGGGCGTCATCTTCGGGTTCGCGGAAGCCTCGCTCATATAGGTGATGAACAGCCGGTCATTGCTGTTCAGCAGACCGCAGAAGGCCTGGGTGGCATAGTTTGCGTAAGCCCAGTTGGCGGAGTCTGTCATGCTGCCCGAGTCGTCATAGACCACGGACACGATCTTCCGGATATACAGGGATTCTGCGGACGCCTTCTGTGGGAAGGCCCCCGCAAAAAGAGCGAACGCTATAAGAACCGCCAGTAGGAAGGATAGCCGTCGTTTCATTCCGCTGCTCCTGCTTTGTCTGTGGATTTGTCCCCGAACAGCTCAGGCCCGGGCAGCCTTCTGCTCCTCCGGTGAGATGTTCTCCCGGAAAAAAGCATCGATCGCCTCCTTGTTGAGGCTCTTTTCGCGGATCAGGAGCTCAACCAGCTTGTCCATGGCGGCGCGGCTGCCCGCGACGATCCTGCGGGCCCGCCGCAGCTGATCCTGCATCAGCGCCTCGCCCTGGTCCTTATCCGATTCCTTGAACAGCGTGCTGCCCATGCCGTAGTCCTCCAGGCAGGCTTTCACAAGGTAACGTGCCTTTTTGAGATCGGAGCTTGCGCCGGTGTTGATGCCGGAAGTTTCCCCGCAGATCTCCAGCTCGGCAGCCCGCCCCGCCAGGCAGCGGCAGATCGTATCCTTGAGCTCTTCGAAGGTGCTGGTCAGCTTGCCCTCTGCGGAGGTCTGCATGTATCCCCCATAATCACCGCGGGACACAATGGTCATGAACAGGGGCTTTACCCCGCATATCCAGCTCACCAGCGCATGGCCCGCCTCATGGCAGGCCGTCTGCCGAAGGGCCGACTCGTCCATGTTTTTCACATCGCCATAGCGGAAAGCATCCAGCGCGTCCAGGAAGCTGCCGGCGGTCGGTGCTTCGTCCCCCAGATTCCTGGCATAGTTCTCCACCACCGTCTCAATATCCGCGCTGCACATCCCGGCGGAACGTTCCGCCATATTGCGGACGACCGCGTCGTGATCCTCACCGAAGCGGATGCTGTGCCGCTGCAGGCAGCGGGAGAAAAGCTCAAAGCGGGCATCCGTGTCCGGCAGGGCCACGTAAAGCCGGCGTTCAAACCGCCGCACGAAGGCGGGATCCAGGACGCGGTTCCCGTCCCCCTCGATCTCATAGTTGGTCGCCGCCAGAACGAATACCGGCCGCTTTTCATCCACGACAAAGCCGTCCATCTCCGCCAGCAGCTCATTCAGCGCGTCTTCGTTGTGGGAGGTGGATACGCTGCCGGTCCTGCGCCTGCCGACGGCGTCCGCCTCATCAATGAAGATCACCGCCGGGGCATAACGCCTGGCCTTTCTGAAAAGCTCCCGGATGTTCTGCTCCGTCTGCCCCACCAGGCTCCCGAAGAAGGAGGTCGCCGTGGTGGGCAGGAACATGGCGTCGGCGCTGTTGGCCAGCGCCTTTGCCAGCATGGTCTTCCCGGTCCCCGGCGGGCCGTAGAGCAGGATGCCCTTCGGCAGCTTTTCTCCCGCCAGGAGCCGCTTCCGGGGATCACGCAGGATATCACAGATCTGCATAAGCGCTTTCTTGGCGGTATCGCAGCCCACAATGTCGTCAAACCCGACGCTGCCCGCTTCGCTGCCCCGGAAAACAGAGGTATAGTCTTCCCCCTTGACGGCAGTCCTGAGATGCAGGTTCGCGAAGGAGATCTCCACTTCCCGGGCGCTCCGTATGTATTGGGCGCAGTTGTAGCTCAGGAATTTGCCGGAGCGCCCCAGGTGATAGATGGAATTGCCGATCAGTGCGTTGAGGGAGGATTCCCGAAGCCCCTGGGAAACCGCTTCCTTACTGCCGTTCAGCTCCAGAACGCCCCGGGCGCCTCGGGACAGCAGCGTCGAGTAGTCGAAGCTGCCGTACCGGCCCGTCTCCAGCAGATAGATGGGGATCTCCGGATAATACTCTGACAGGTAGTTGAACATCTCCATGCCGGCAGACCGGATATCCTCCATATCGGCGGGCATCCGCTCCTCCTGCACGAAGCCGGCGAAGGGGTCCAGCAGCACGAAATCCGTCACTCCCCGCAGCCGCTTTTTGAATGCCGCGGTGTCCCCGGTCACATGGAGTTCCAGGAAGGGCGCCGCCGCCCCGCTCAGGGCCTCGGCTTCTTCGGCGAACACTGCCGCCTGCATCCCCTTTGTCTGGCGGAACAGGGCATATATCTCCCCTTCCTTGGGGATGTCCACCGTGATATGGATCTCGGAAAGGCTGTCAAGACGGCGGTCGGAGGAGGCGCCCAGCTGGAGCACGGCGTCCTGTATCTCTTTGACTACGGTGTTCCTGGCCAGTCCCCGCAAGGTGCGCGCATCCGCCGCAGCGCCGCCGGCGTACATGATGAGAGCAGGAAAGTCCACCTCGTCGCAGTGTACGGTGATTCCGGTGGCCTTGCGGAACAGCTCCAGCTGGAGGTTGATCTCATCCCTCACGATCTCCATCAGGGCATAGGGCTCCAGGTGGTTGAACATGACGATGTGTCCGTTGGCCATCCGGGTGGTGATGCTCTCCGGGAAGGCCGTTTTCCTGTCTACCCCTCCCTGCAATTTCTCGCTCTTAAGGGCATTGATCAATGCGCTCCGCGGGATGCCGGAAAGATTGCGGACTTCCGCGTTGTCATACAGCTCGCTGCCCACATTTGTGGTCATAATGACCGTCGTATCCCGGAAGGACACCTCCCGTTTGAGCTGCTGGTCCATCAGCTGCCCGGCGTCCAGGATCTGAAGGAAAAGGTGGATCGTATTGATGTGGGCTTTCTCGATTTCGTCGAAAATAAGGATCGCGTTGGGATTCCGCCGGACAAAGCCGGTCACCACGGCATTCTCCCCATGGTCCCCGTTGAATTTGAGGTTCGCCAGGTTGTCCGAATACTCGCTCATATCCACGACCAGCACGGGCCGCCCGCTCAGCGCGGCGAATTCCTTCGCCAGGAAGGTCTTGCCCACGCCGGAAGGGCCCATGAACAGGAACGTGGAGATCGGGCCCTTCCTTCCCTCGTCGAATCTGGAGAACATCTCGCTCTCAAAAATGCCCTGTGTGAGTTCGTATACCGCATGGCGCTGCCCACGGACCTTACGGCACAGCTTTTCTCTGATCTCCGACAGCTCGTCTGCCAGTTCCGCAAGCGTCTTCGGCTGCGCTTCCGCCTTTTCCGTCTCTTTCCGCTCCGGCGGGATGACCCGCGGTTTTTCCCGCACGGAGGCGGCCTGACGCTCCCCGCTTCCGGCTGCCTTGGCGGAGGCCTCGGACGCGGCTTGCCGCCGGGCCCCCGCCGTTTCCTTCTGGTCCTGCCGTTCAGGAAGCCACTTGCGGGCGCTCAGCGCAATGGCCGTCGCCTGCTTCAGCTTGGAAAAAGCCTCCTCCGTTACTTCCCTGACGGACACGGCAAAGCCGGCGGGGTCCAGTTCCTTCCCGGTGCCGGAAAAGCGAATCGCCTCCTTCACCTGTTTCCGGACGAGCGCTTCCTCCGCCCCGCCCGGGATGAAGTACCGGCACTGGAACGCTCCGCTTTTTTCCACAACGATGTCCTTCAGGTGCAATTCACGCTTCAGCGCATCCGCCAAAGCGTCCCAGGAAACAGCAACGTCAGTATCCTTCAAAAGGACGGAAATCTGATATACCATACATCCTCACCAATTATCGGCAGTTTTTTACTCTCAGCCCAGCGGTTTTCTCAGCCGAAGATCGCGTTCATAAGGGCCGGCTTGGCATCCTTCAGGATATCCAGGGTCCGGGCCAGCAGCTCAAGGCATTCATCACCTGCGGAATTCACATCCAGGAGGCCGTCGGAGAAAACCATGAGATCGTCATCCGGGTCAATGGCGAACTTCACAAAGCGGAATCTGGCGTTTGCCTTATTGCAGGCCAGGAGCACGTCCATGTATTTATCCTCGGGAACAGATTCGATGAAGGTCATCAGCTGCACGCTCCTGCCGTCGTTTCCGCTGAAAACCAGGTTCGTCTTGCGGCCGCGGTAAGGAAACGCAACGATCACGGCGTCGTCCGTTTCCTTGACTTCGTAGCTCAGGTCCTTCGACTTAAGATTAGCGATGAACAGTTCGGCACAGGTATTCATTTTTACTTTTACTCCTTTCCAAGTCGCCGGCGCGGTGATGCGCGCACGGCATGGTTTTTCTCTCAGTTTAATCTATTTTGCATTATAACACTGGTTATGACAAATCTCAACTTCTTTTATATGCTGCAAAGGCAGTATTAATGTCTGCGTCGAGCGGGACCGCCTCAGGCCGCCGCAAGCTGCGCAAAAACGGGAATTATCGGGAATCCTATGGACAAACGGCAGACTTGGGGGCTAAAATGCTTCTGTAGGGCAACGTGCGGCCCGTGTTTTGAAGGCGGCGCTCCCGGCCAGGCGGGCCAGAGCGCCGGAAAAGGTTTCCGTGAAACCGCAGGGTGCTGTGCTATGCTTATTGACTGCAGGCTGCTGCAGCCTGTTGGAGGGTCTTTCCATGACACTGCAAAGCATATTTGAACAGAACAAAGAGCGTCTGATTTCGGCGGTCAGCGGCGCGGAGCCTGTTTCGGCGGTCCGCGCCATGAACGCCGAGCTGGACCGTGTGCTGTATACGTTCAACGATCAGGAGGAAAACGCCGGAGTCAGAGAAGCGGCGGATTCCATGATCCAGGTCGCGAAAGCGGCCTGTATGCTGGTGGACAGCGCCGGAGAGACGAAGGTCTTCGGAAGGACGGAATACGGCAAGTCCGCCCCCGCCAAAGAGCAGGTGTCAAAGCGGGGTCTCCTGCTCCTGGCGCTGGGACTGATCGGCGCTGCCGTCACGGCGGCGGGGACGCTCCTGATCGCCTCCGCCGCTGCGAAGGGTTCGGCGGGCTGGCAGTCCGCCGGACTTCCCCCGCGCTGGGTCCTTCTGGGAGTGCCTCTGCTGACCGCCGCCGCCTTTTTCCTGGCGGGAATGCTGCTCAGGCGCGGAAAAGGGACGCCGAAGGAGACGCTGCACACCGAGACGACGGTGGACGCCGGCCTGGTATACAGCCGGCTTCTTTCCGTGATGCTGGTCATAGACAAGCGCCTGGAGGAAGTAAGGGACACCGCCCGGCGGGAGGAGAAGGCGCGTCTGAAAAAACAGGCGGCCGCCGCGGACCCCGCGGAGCTTGAGCTGCTGAGCCGGCTGCTGGAGGATGCCTACGGAAGGCGGGGAGAAGACGAGCTGGCGGATGAGGAGATCGGGCAGATCAAATTCTATCTGCACAGAAAGAACATCGACGTGGTCGACTGGCCCGTGACTGCCGCCGGGCAGAGCGGGAGCGAGGGCGGCGGGACGATGAGCGGCGGCGAATGGTTCGACATGATGCCGGCTTTTTCCGGCGGCACCATTCGCCCCGCCCTGGTGGCGGACGGCGTACTCCTGAAGAAGGGCATGGCTTCCGCCGGAAGAGGGTGAACTATGGAACGCTTTTACGGATTTGACCTGGGCGACGCGGAGAGCGCCGTCACCAGGCTCGTCAGAGGGGAGGGCGCCTCCCCCGAGGTGATCCCCGTTCAGGAGACGGGCAGCTTCGTCACGGCCTTCGCCATGAAGCGGGACGGGCAGCTGCTGATCGGGGAAGGCGCCTGCTACGACCCGGATGTGCTGGTCAGGAAGCTGCGGTTCAAGAGCCGCTTTCTGACGGACAGCGAGGCGCAGAATGACATCAAAAGCTTCGCCGCGGGCGTCCTGGGGGAGCTGCTCCTGTCGGGAGCGCTGGTGCGGGGAGACGACCAGTGCTTCTATATCGGCTGTCCCGCCGGATGGAGCAAGGCCGCCCGTGAGGAATACAGGGCGCTGTTTGAAAGCGCGGGCTACCCCCCGCTGAAGATCGTTTCGGAATCCAGGGCCGCCCTGGTGAGCGCCTGCCGCTCAAAGCACCTGCAGGTGGGCTACGATATCCTGTCAAAGCCGGTGCTGGTGGTGGACATCGGCTCCTCCACCACCGATTTCGCGTATATCATGAGCGGCAAAGAGGTGGAGCTGAAGACCGGAGGCGAGGTGGCCCTGGGCGGCGGCATCATGGACGAGATCCTGCTTGAGGAGGCCGTCGAGGCTTCGCCGGATCCGGAGAAGCTGCGCAGGATATTCGCGGAAAACGAGATCTGGCGCACCTACTGCGAGTTCGCCGCGCGCCGTCTGAAGGAGAAATACTATTCAGACCCGGCCTACTGGCAGACGGAACCCCTGACCCAGACGGTCAGCATCCGTACCCAGCGCGTCCCCGTCAGGCTGAAGCTGACCATGAACCCCGAGATCGCGGACAAGCTCCTGAACAGGAGGGCGGACCGCCTGGATGGCCGGTCCTTCCGCCAGGTATTCACCGACAGTCTCAGGCAGGTGCGGGAGAGCATCACCGACCGCCAGCCGGAGCTGATCTTCATGACCGGCGGCGTATCCCGCATGAAGGAGCTGCGGCAGTGGTGCGCCGAGGTGTTCCCCGAGGCCGTGGTCATCTGCGGCAGCGAGCCGGAGTATTCCGTGGCCAAGGGCCTGGCGGAGTGCGGGCTCATCGATGAGGAGCTGCGGGATTTCAAGGCGGACATCGCCCGGCTGATCGAGTCGACGGCGGTGGAGGACACGGTGGAGAAGCATATCGACGAGCTGTACAGGAGCACCGTGGACAGCATCGTGGCCCCCATCCTGGAGCATGTGGCCATACCGGTCGTCGACCGCTGGCGGGACGGCTCCATCGAACGCCTGGAAGAGATCGACGCCATCCTGGAAAGGGAGATCGACGAATACCTGCATTCGGACGGCGGCAGAGAACTGCTGGCAAAGACCGTGTCCTCCTGGCTGAAGAAGGTATCCCTCGGCCTTGAGGAATACACCATGCCCATCTGCATCCGCCATAATGTGCCCTTCACCGCCCTGAACCTGACATCGTATCTGTCCCTCTCCGACATCGACATCCACGTGGAGGCGAAGGAACTCTTTGCCATCAGGGAGATCACCTGGCTGATCGACGCCATCGTTTCCGTCGTGGTGGGCCTGCTTTGCGGCGGCGGCGGACTGGCGCTCATTGCCACGGGCATACAGGGCATCCTGATCGGCTTTGTGGTGTCCGCGCTGGTGCTCGCCCTCGGCAGAGAACAGATGCAGGGAGCATTCCTCCGCATGAACATACCCAAGCCCATACGCAGACTGATGCCCAAGAGCTATCTGCGCTCCAGGGCGGGCCGCATCAGCGGCGACATCAAGGCCAGCCTGTACGCGAAGCTGGAGCAGGAGAAGAACGCGGACATCACGGAAAAGCTGGTGGAGGACATCTCGGGTCAGATCGAGATGTGCCTTACCAAAATGGCGGAGGTCGTGGAGATCCCTCTCGGCTGAGCGCCGTCCCTCAACGGGAAAGAGCAAATACGAAACACCCTATGCTGTCCGAACCCAGAGGGCGGATCGCATAGGGTGTTTCGATGTCAAGCATCAATACCGCTTGAGCCTGTAGCCTTTCGCGTAGTTCATGCGGCCAAGGAAGAATTCTTCCTCATTCTCCCGCGCTTTGATGCCGATCCTCTCCACCTGCTCCCGCAGAGACTTCTTCTGGTAGTCGTAGAGCCTGCCGGAGGGCTGACGGAGGATGCCGCCGTTGCCGCCGCAGAGCCAGTGGCTGTACTTGTCAGCAAATGCGCAGAGGATGCCCGTCTCGGGATAGTTCACGTTGTTGAACGCGCTGTAGACGTATTCGCCCTCTTTTCTCGGCTTGCCCATGAACTCCGCCTGGATCGCCTTGGCGTCGTCGATCCGGCCTTCCACCAGTGCGTTGAACAGCTTGACGTGCCGGGGGTTTTCCGGCGTCTGGGAGCCGTAGAAGGGACCCGCGCCGGCCCACTGCTGGCCGTACTTCGGGATCGT
>JAEEGL013748123.1_pt1 | contig 20295 bp, 9 predicted proteins | sample 9134231 | NCBI WGS metagenome assembly JAEEGL01 (sample SAMN16246548, study PRJNA631951) | gut metagenome | biome: gut microbiome; feature: rumen; material: fiber-attached | host: Bos | place: Iran: Karaj | collected 2018-10 | reverse complement strand
TTGACAGCCGCGTGGACTTCGTCAACGGTTTCACCGAGACCTATTCCGACCCGCTCGGCATCACCGGTACTTGGGAGTCGATGGTCAACTTCAAAGACCTCGCTGCTACGCATCGTACACAACTCATCTCGGACAACGCGCAGTGGTTTGAGGATAACTCGCCCACCGCGAAGAAATTCAAGAAAGAACAAGTGAAAGGCGTATCCGCGAAAGTTATCACGGCGGCAATCCTCGCCGGCGATTGTTACCCCGCTACGCCGATCGGTATCAACCTGCCGAACGCTAACTGGATCCGCAAAGAGTACGGCTCCAAGTCCGTCACGATTGACAACCTCATGCATGCCTATAACGAAGCGGCAAAAGGCAACGGCTTCAACGAGGAATTCATGATTGACGATGAGATCCGTGAACTCTATTCGCAGTATGGCGCACTGTGCGGCGACCTGCATACTGACTTGCACGAGTGCGTCGGACACGGTTCCGGAAAACTGCTGCCGGGTGTCAGCAAAGATGCACTCAAAGAACATGCCTCGACGATAGAAGAAGCCCGCGCCGATCTCTTCGGGCTCTACTATCTGGCTGACCCGAAACTTGTCGAACTGGGCTTGCTGCCGAATAACGAAGCCTATAAAGCCGGTTATTACCAGCAACTGATGAACGGCCTAATGACCCAACTCGTGCGTATTGAACCCGGCAAGGATATCGAGGAAGCCCACATGCGCAACCGTCAACTCATTGCCAAATGGGTTTATGACCATGCCGATGGTGAATTGGCTATTATCGAGCGTGACGGTAAGCACTATTTGCAGATTAATGACTACGAAGGCGTACGCCGTCTCTTCGGCGAACTGCTCGCGGAGATTCAGCGTATCACTTCCGAAGGTGACTATGCGGCGGCAAAGAATCTGGTAGAGACCTATGCCGTCAAGGTCGGTCCGGCCTTGCACAAGGAGATCCTGGAGCGTTATGCCGAACTCCACCTTGCGCCCTACAAAGGATTTGTCAATCCTGTCTATAAGGTGTCGCGCGACAAACAAGGTGCCATCACCGACGTGAAACTTGATTTCACGGAAGGCTATATTGACCAACACCTCCGTTACAGCCGCGATTATAGTCCGCTACCGGATGTCAATTAAACTGCCGATATCGAAATCTATAGCGAACAGAATACTGTTGCTGCAAGCTATCCATGGAGATCCGCTTATGCGGGTCTCTTCGGATATGCCGGATGACGTACATATTCTTCATGACGCTTTAGAGGCTTTGCGGCAACATAGGAACGGTGAACCGCTGACCCTTTGGTTAGGCAACTGCGGTACGGCTTTGCGCTTCCTCCAAGTCCATATCGCCAAATGTTATCCGAACGACCCCATCACCCTCACCGGTGACCCGCGACTTATGGAGCGCGACGGAGCACCTACTTCGCAAACCACCTCCGCTCGTATCCTCCACGGCGAAGACATCCCCGTAGAAAAAAACGAGAGCCCCTACATCACCATGTCCCGCCGCCTGGCAAACAATTATCAATCATCAATTATCAATCATCAATTAGAGACTGATTGGAGTTCCGCCGCTTTCTGGTACGAATATGTCGCGATTCACGGCGGCGAGTTATTGCTCGAAGGCCTCAAAGCCGATAGCCTGCAGGGCGACAAAATCGTCGCAGATATCTATGCAGAACACTTTGGAGTAACGACTCAATTCCTACCTGAAGGAGTCCTTATAAAATCGGGGGCATTGCCTGGTAAACACGTGGTAATCCTAGACTTTACTCCTTATCCCGACCTATTCCCGTCGATAGCACTAACTTGTGAGCGTTTAGGAATCAAATTGGAGCCTACCGGCACAGACCGCCTTCGTTTCAAAGAATCCGACCGCCTCGAAGCCGTTCGACTCCATGAAGTGCGTAACGACCATCGAATGGCCATGGCCCTCATGTGCGCCGACTATCCCGTTTCTATTGAAGATCAAGCATGCATCGCAAAGAGTTATCCGAACTTTGCGCCCCAACATATCACGCCTATCAAAGACGTCAATGACGAAGGGAAGGGGAAAAAGTTTGCCCTCTCCAAACTCATCCATGCCGCTACTTCCGAATATGTCTGGCTGCACGATGATGATATCGTTTTGCCACCTGCCTGCGAAAAAGCAGTGGTCTTAGAGGGCAACCTTATTATTCTTCCGCTCAAGATGGAGACTGAAAATGCCAAACCCTCGCTCTTAGAGCGTCTCCAAATAGCAGAGTATGCTGCGATTCAAGAACTCACGATGCGCACCGCCAAGCGAAACCAAGCCATCATGTGTTCCGGTGCGAATCTCATCGTTCGTCGCGAAGTATGGCTCGCATGCGAATCCGACCTGCATCCCGAGATTCCTTCCGGCGATGATATGTTCCTTCTCGAAGCCGCCAAGCGTCGCGGATACAAGATCAGCGTGATGGACGAACCCGACTATACCGCCATCGTGCGTCCGCAAACTACATGGAAAGCCTTCCTGCGTCAGCGCATGCGTTGGGCCGGCAAAGCACCGCACTACACCGACCGCGACATCCGTCGGTATGGCATGATTATAACATTGGCGAACATAGCTCAGTTACTATGTCCGCCAATTCTGCTTATCAAATTTCCGATTGAGTATTCCCTGATTCGTGCGCGAGAGAAAACCTACACCGTACACCATACACCGTACACCAAAAAGCCACGCACTCCGTGGTACGTGGCTCTCTTACTCGAAATTCTCTATCCTATCTACATGCTTGTTGCCTTTTTCGGTGGACTCGTACGCACCAACCGATGGTAAGCAATAGCATCAGTCCCCATGTCACATCCCCGATAGGATCCAGGAATGGCTCATCATCCTGTCCGTAGTCGTCCCAACCGTCTTTCTTCATGCGTGCGGCAACAGCATTCGGACCGTTGTCCTCAATAACTTGTTGCATGTTCTGAAGGGTGTTGTCTGCGGACAGATTATGCTTTTCCAGTCGTTGTACCGGAGAGACAATCATCATAGAGGTGGACACCGTATTTTGCGCTATCGCGCGAGTAGGGTTACTATGGTTGTAATTACTTCCTGTATTACCGCCACTACCACCGCCTCCGATGAACACAGGTGCCGCAGAGGATGTGGTATGGATAGTCATGGAAAAACCGCCAGTGCCTTGATGGGTTGAGTACGAACTCGGTTGCGGAGTTTGTATCGTTATCTGACGCCGCGTCAGCGAAGTGGGACGCATCGTAGGTGCCACGATACCACTGACACCGGAAGGCGCATGGTTAGAAGAGGGTATGACAGCCGGAGCAGAGACATGTACGTGCTGCTCCATCTTGGGCGTCTTAAGTACAATAACGACGACCGCACCCCACGCAATAAGTAATGTTCCGACGATGAGGAATACTCTCAGTTTGCGAACTTTTCTACGTTCAGTATAAACCTCAAACGCACTTCTTATATAAAGTATTGGATTCATATGTTTACGTGCATTTAGAGGTTAATGAACAATAGTACGCAAGAGGGCATTGGCTCCCTCGGAGTGAATACGTATCTGGTAAACACCGATAGGCATGTGGTACGTCACGGATGTCGCTCCATGCGTATGTCGGTTCAGTACAAGCCGACCGTTCATGTCGTAGATATAGATATCTGCCGTTTCCGGTAGTCCGGTGAGCATGACGGATCCCTCTCTGCCGACAGCATAAATACCGTTGAGCAGGTTGTCTGTGCCGGTCGGTATATTTTTCTTCATTACGACAAACAGGCTGAAGCGCGCATCGTTCTGACTGCGTGTTCCTGCAAAGGAGTAGGTGTCCTCCAACAAGTCTGTGTGTTGACCGGTAACATTATCCGTCAGGTAGATGTGAGCGAATGCGCCGAGGTTGTAGCGTCGGTCAATAGAGAATGTGTACTCTGCATTCGCCGGCATGCGTACGCCTACCGGAATAGGCTTGTTCAAACTGTCCGGATGGGTAGCCAGGAAGGCCATGCGCATCGCATCTTCTTGCAGCGTATAGAGCTTGAGCGAATAAGCCGAACCGAACTCTTTACTCAAGTCTGCCTGCATGTCATACGCCGCCGAGTAGTCTTCACCAATCGCCATACCGCAGTTATCCGTAGCGTTATTGCCGTTCAGCAATACGCCGAAATGTGTAACCGGTGCTTTCTGCTCGGCACGCATATAAGCCGGGGCAGAAGTCGCTCGGTGATCGCGGTTGAAGGTCAACGTGGACTCTTCTCCGGAGTTATGCGTATCGTCACCCGCCTGGATGAAGAACGTCGTGAACGGAGGTAGATCCTGCAGAGCCACCCGCTCTTGGGTGTAGTCCGTACGCGTGCCATTGATGAGCGTTACGTACGGAATAGTGCCTGCATCATTGACCCACCATCCCGGATGATCCGGATCTTCAATCAATCGACCGGTCGTAAGTACGCCGCCGGCATCCTCATCGAGGTGGTTTTGACCATAGGTGGTCAGGTACGGGTTAGAGAGGAAGTTCCATCCGCGGTGGTTAGCGCGAATCGTATTGTCTCCCCACGCATGGATAGCCGTTGTTTTGGTGGCAGGTTCACCTTCTGCCAGCGAAGCGTCCGCCATCGGGAAGATCAGCTCGCGTTGCTCATGACCTGCTTTCTTGGCTACGGCGATGGTATAACCGACACCCGGTTGCAGTTCCGTGCCTTCGAAGTTCTTCCAGTTGGATGCGGTACCTAAGTTCTGCGCACGGGACTCACCGTCGTAGTAGCGGATCATAAAGTCATCCCCATAGACAGCCGGAGTACCGTCGCTGAAGGTCACATCCTCCAGACGAACCGGATACGGAACAGCAAACTGATAGAAGCGGTTGGTACCTACACGTACCTGCTGACGAATCGCACCGCCGTACTGGTTAGCCAGTGAACCGATAGCCTGTATGTTCGGAACAGCTACATTCACTTTGTCATCCGCCATTTCCATGCGCATAATGAGATCATGAGCTCTATAGTGCGTGCCTGACGGAATTACCAACTGACCACCACCATACACATAGATGTCACGTACCTCCGGCATGTCGTTGGTTGCCCCGTCTGTAGCCTTGGTGAGCGTTGCACTACCCAAAATAGCTACGTCGCAAGTCGCGCACTTGTCGCCTTGATCATGGAACAAGTCGGCGGACGTCATTACTTCACCTGCCTTCACTACAATAGGAATCTTGTATTCCGTAGTAGCCAAGATCTTGGAAGCATCATCTTTGTCGCGCACCTCTATCTTAAGGAGCGAGCATGCGCGCGCATCCAGATCCAGCGGATCGTCGAAGGTCACAGTAGTAGTACCGTCCTCTTTTTCTTCCACCTCATAATCATCGTGCGTAATGGTCTCCCAATCGATGTAATTCTCTGCATAGTCATATTCTGCAATGTCAGAGAATACATGACCAGAACGGCAATAACCATCAGCAGAGCCGCCAACAGGATTTCCGTTCCACTCCTCGCAGAGGGTAGCGAAAGAAGTGGTGTTGGATGCCACGGCATGCATTCCGTCCAAAACGGAGTTCTTGCGCACGAGCATATATCGGTTGGTAGAGAACGGAATAATACTATCCGTACATAATTCATGGAATCCGTTGCCATCGTTTAATACTTGCATGACTCCGTTGATCTCATATTCTGTATCGATGTTTTCTACCAAGCCTTCTGTATCTGCCGGATCTTCCGATGTGCCGGCGCCAAAGAGGTCAATAGCTTCCCACTTTCCGGTAGCCGGATTATAGCGCTCCAAAATCATGGAGTCATCGCCATTGAAGACAAACTGATTGTTCCCGTCGGCATCTGTTGTTTGGAAAGAGGTGTAATCGCCCAAACAGAACCAGTTGGGAATTTCCATTGCCTCCATGTCGGCATAATGGTACTCCATATCGCCGATGGTGAAAGTGATACATTCACGCAACTCGGTATTGCGGGCGATAGTACCGGAAGTATTTCCTTTGTTGTTTGACCAGAAGATCAACTCCGTACCGGAAGGAATCTTCATCTTCGGATATTGCTCGCGCAGTTTGCTGATGGTGCGTAGTTCCACATATCCCAAATCGCCGGTTTTGGTCGGCCATTTTTTATCTGTGGTGCAGTTGCAACGAACACGGATATCCGAGATATCCATTTCATGTCCTGTTCCGTTGAAGATCGCGAACAACTTCATGTTAGAGGCTGCCTCGAAGTACTTGGAGAAGAACAAGTCATTGGCTGCCGTTCCGGTGGAGACGGCATGTCCTTCGCTCAGGTCAAGCGTAATAGTGCCTTCCAAATCGTGCTCGATAACAATCTCGCCGTCTGCCGTCACGCCTACAATATCAATGCTCGGCTCTTTGACTTCCAATTCATATTGCAGCACAGCGGCGCAGTACGGCATTGCCTTTGTCAGACGCAGCGTGATGGTGGTGCTTCCCGTTCCGACAAGCGTTACCTCACCTGCGGCATCTATCGTAGCCACCGCCTCGTTTGTACTGGAGTAGGTAACTGAACCGCTTGACTCGTGAACTTTGATGACCGTGTTGGTAAACGGTGCGCTACCTTTCGTCTTTACTACGCTGGTGCCTAATTCGAATGACCATTCAGGATCTGTACAAGGCGTACATACCGGACTGGTAGCATAATAGCGCGTGCCGGTTGAACCTGCGTAGAGCGTGACGCTATTGGTAGCGATGATATTAGATGTACCATAGTAGCGAACATAATCCGCATCCTTGTTGGCTCCCAAATAGTAGTTCGAGGATGCCGATGCTGTACTATTCAAGCACTGATAATCACCATATGTACCCGGATCTCTTGTGAGTACGAATGCTGAACCTCCATTGGCGTTATAGTCAATGTTGGTACCGCTTGCTGACAAATATGCCCCCGCATTCGCATTATACAAATAGGCATAGCCTGAAGCATCATATGTGAGGTGCCAAATTTGTGTAGCAGCAGGACTCGAAATAGTTGATGCCGGTAATGAAGTATATGCCTTTGTATATGCAAGACGCCCTTTGGAAATAGTACCATAGGTCAGTAATCCGAAACTCTCATCGCTCTGGGAAACTACAATCGCATAGTCGCCTTCCTCAGGTGTTGATGCACTTACACGTGTGTAGTCGGATGTTGCTCCGGCTTCATCCAATGTGCTATAGACAGCATACAGCGTCACATTGTTGGTTGCCGGCACATACGAAACACCTGCCACACCTATAATTGTAGCCGTAGTATTCGTTTCTCCTACTAACTCTGTCGCACTCCAGCCGACAAAGATCCAGTCGTCCGCACAAGCAGCTGACGGCTCCGCTTTTGGCAATGTGATTCCGTCGCCACGGCTCGGCTCGGTCAGTGATTCTACACAGGTACCCGTACCGGCATCAAACAATACCGTATAAGGCGCCGGTATCCATTGCGCGGTCAGTGTGAGCGAGAGCTTCAAGTCTTGAACCATCGCCCCTGCGTTGTATAAGGTGCCGTTCTGGTCTTTCCAGTTGGTAAACAGATAACCCTCGCGCGTCGGGGCTTCGCATAGTTTCCAATCGCGCTCACATTCACCGCCGACTACATTACCGCAACCCTCTGCCAACGTACCTCCGTTAGCGTTATAGGTTATATTCACAGAGTAGCAAATACAACTCGGGTTGGTGTTATATACCGTCGTTCCGGCATCGCCTTTGGTGAGAGATCCTTCAGATGCATAGGAAGAGAATCGATCTTTTTGGTTGGTGTTAAACATGAAGTAACGACCGCTCGTTGAATTGCGAAGTGTAATAGATGTCCCTTCTTCCGTTACGGTCCAATCACTGGCATTTGCCAGTTCGGTAGTGAACTTCAATGTGGTATTGTTACCGGAGTTATGAACATAGGTATCATTCTCTCCATGCCAGCAGAGATATTTCTTGTCATTCGAGGTGACAATGCTAAAGCGTGCCGCGTCTGCCGCATCTGTTGAAGCATCCATGTAGGTGTTCGAACCCGTGCGAGCCGCTACATAATAGGTCACGTCATTATGGGTATAACTGAGTGTGAATCCGGAAGCACTACCGCCTGTCGTCTGCGAATAAACGGCATAGAGTGTGGTCTCTTCTCCGTTATACAATGTACCTGCGGCATACAGCGTCGGACGTACTTCTGTCTCTGCTGTAGCAGCCGTAGCCCAGCCGGCAAATACATACTCTGGATCACAACCCGAGTTTGCCGTTGCTGTCGGCAGTGTCACGCCTCCATTCCATACCGCCTCGGTGAGCGTACTCGTTGCGCAAATACCCGTTCCCTTTTCGAAGGTAAACGTACGCGGAGTCTTCGGCGTAAATACCGGCGTTACGGTAATATCTGCATCCGGCATCGAGAAGGTATACGTGCATTCGGTCACTTCGGTTACCGAAACAACCGGCGAAGTGGTTATACCGCCACAATCGTATCCTTCGTCTGCTGTCAGCGTGATAGTTACTGTGCCTCCCTCATCGCAACGCGACTTGTCGGAAACTCCCGAACCATGCTCCACTTCCGCTACCGTAATCATATGGCCCGAACAACTAAATACAGAAGTGTAATAATTGGTTCCGCCACCATCAACGGTAACTAAAATACTCTGAATATGCTGCTGTCCCGAAGCTCCTGCAGTAAATGTTATAGATGTTGCTTCTCCACTCCATGATCCGGCATTGTACGTTCCTGTATTGGCATCTAATCCCGCAGAAGTTGTTCCGCCAAATGTAAATGCAATCGCTGTTATGGACGATTCGGCACTGATAGTAAGCGTATTGTCTGCATACATGCGAACACTGGTACCTGAAGAGTAATACCTAGGAGCATTGGATGAATTATCACCCTGATCAAATGTAAACGTAACGCCATCTATCGTTTTTGCAGTAGCCTCTGCTCCGTTGGTATATAAATCACTGGAAACAAACGAAACATTACCACCTCCGCTTCCACCTTCATTATGACGATATACGGCATAATAATCTCGGTTTCCGGTAGCCGTGAAGTCACTAATCCAAATATGCGATTCGGTGTTATTTGCAGGCAGAGACGTTGTCCACCAACCCTCAAACGTATAGCCCTCGCAAGCCTCCGGATTAGACGGTACGGAAGGCAAATTGCCGGACACAACGGTTTGAGCAGAACCGATAAGGCTCTCGCCGTTGTAGAACCGGATGGTGTAAGTCGGCTTCAACTCAAACAGCACAGTGATGGTCGAAGCACCGTCTACATCTTTTGCGTAAGTAACGGTCTTGGCATCATTATCTATCGTCACACCGGCATCAATACCTTCCTGTGTTATTTCCTTGAATTGATAATCCTCGCTCGGTGTGATATCCGTCACATGTACCACTAATCCTCCGACAGCACAATTCTCATATTCACCATCCGCCTTATTGAGCGTGAAGTAACCGTTACTTTCAGTTCCTTTAGTCAGCGTAACTTTGTTGGTGCACTCTACGCAAGAAGTGGAGTAGTTGGAATAAGTGGCGCCACCGCCTGTTCCTGTAATAGTAATAGCGCCAACACCAACATTACTACCCTTAGTGAATACCATACGAACATACTTCTTGGTAAAAGAAGTGGTGGTAGTTAGTGTGCCCGTTGAATTCTGTGCACCGCTAATGGTTAATGCTTGCACATCCGTATAAGAACCATCAGCCGTAGCACATTCTTTGATTGTCATCGTGGAGGTGTTACCACCGCCAATCATTTTATAATTAAATGACAAAGTAGCAGGAACAGATGTGAGATTGAATTGAATATAATCACCATCTCCGTCAAATTTGAGTAAGTAAGGAGCATTTCCGGCTGCATATGTACTTACGCCATTTTGGGAAACGCCATCAATTTCCTCTAATGTCACGATTCCAGAACCATCATATTCTATCAAATTACTTGGCCCTCCACTTGTCGTACCATCAGCAAACACAGCGTAGTAATTGGTACCTCCAGTAGGCATCGTTTTGGTGGTCGGGTCGTTAAAGAGGTCGTCCGGTGCATCCGTTTCGCTGGAATAGTCTGCAGTTGCTGTCCAACCGACAAATGCCTTCCCATCGCAGTCGCTTTCCGTAGGAGCAGTAATACCGGCTAAGGTCTCACCGGCGTATTTTTCTTCAGCGGTCGGAGTGCCTGCTACATACCAGTAAACAACATCTTTCGGGTCAGCAGCGAAGGTCACATTGATAGTGGTATTCGCATTAATACCGGTGATTGTACATGTGTTGCCACTGATACTACCAACTGAACCTACATCACCTGTAGTAGTGACAGTTTCTAAGTGGTAATGGTCGTTCGGCTCAGCCGTAACAGTCGTTGAGGCGTTGCCTTCGTCAATACAAACAGTACCACTATTGCTTAATACAAAGGTACCGTTAACTGGATCACTACCCTTTGTAATAGTAATTTCGTTTGCACACGGTGTCGGGCAATCAGGAGAGGTGGTGTAATAAGTAGTACTACTGCCGCCACCGTCTACAGTAACAATAATTTGCGTAATACGTGCTTGTTTCCCACTGCTTCCTGATGTACAAGCAGGAGAAGTCCAAGTGCTAGAATTGGGAGTATATGATGTTTCCCAACCTCCTCCATTATAAGAGCCGTCAAATGTAAATGCTATAGATGATATATTGCCTACCGACGATGTTATAGTAAGAGTAGCTCCTTTGTAAATACGGTAGTCAGTGCCATTGTTTAGTACACCATTAGAAGTTGTGAGAGTGATGCCATCTTTTGGGAAAGAAGTATCTATGCTAGCATTAAGAGTGATGTTTGTGCTTCCACCACTTCCGCTTCCTTCTGTCTTACTAAATACCGCATAGTAGTTTTGATCTTGAGTAGCGGTAAAGTCAGTAACCCAAGTTTGCGCGGTGGTGTTATCGGTCGCCAAAGTAGCGGTCCACCAACCTACGAACGTATAGTCTTCGCAGGGTGTCGGATCAGCCGGTTTAACAGCCGACTGACCTGCAATAACTATTTGATCAGTGCCTACTTGTACGCCGTTATTGAAGAAACGGATAGTGTAAGTTGTCGGGGCTGCTACCGTAATCTGGTAAGTAGCAGTCTTTGTTACTCCACTTTCTGTATAACTTACTGTAACGGTTTTGTTGCCAGCAGAACTCATGTCCGGTGAAGAAATACTGGTCGGGGTGACGGTCTTGGACGAGCAATTACTATAGTTGGCGGTTACTATCAGACCAGCCGAACTGAATGTATCACCGGTGGTAAAGTCTTTTGTTACGCCTGTAGTATTAAGTGTAATACTTGTCAGTGCGCATATAATCGGCTCGTCCGTAGGAGTAGCGGAGTCTGTACCGGCATCGCTGTCACACGTTCCGTTGGCTACCACCGAAACGGTATATTCTAAACCATTGATGAGGCCTGTGATGACGCAGGTGTTGATTGTGCCAGAATGTGTGATGGTGCCAATAGAAGGACTTGCACATTCGGTAGTATAACCGACACCTGTTCCTAATGTGACGGTGTAACCCGTAGCACCGGCAACATCCGTCCATGTAGCCGTAATCAGTTTGTCGCCCGGAGTAGCGTTTACGGAAGGAGTTGCCGGTTGCTCTGCGCATGAGCAACCTTCGTCGGAGAATGAAGTATCGTAAGAAGAAACCAAAGCCGAGAGACTAACTGTCTCGCCTTGTTTGTTTCCCCAGATATATTCTACCAAACAAGGATAGTCCACAAACGGGTTTCTATTGTGTTGATGTGTGTATATAGCATTGTTGCGAATACGCTCCTTCTCACTTACAGGGTCTTCGCGGTGCCATTTAAGCATCAAGTTTTTCATGTAGTCGGTCAGATTGGCAACACCTCCGTTGTATGTAAAACATACATTACCCAAACCGTCCGTAAAATTAGTTGTCCGGTAACGCGTCACCATATAGAAATATACACGCGCCAAGTCACCTTTGTAACTGCCGTTGGCTCCACCGTCTCCCGGATCAAAGACAGTTCCGGAATAACCGCTGAACGTACTGGTGCCCAAGTGTCCGTAACCATATTCATCACATTCCTTTGGGGCGCTGTTTTCACCATAGGGATAACTTGAACGCAGCGAGTTCATTTTGATGTCCGTCGGGAAGATATGATGTGCGTCGCTCTCCATTGGACTTACATCTCCGCCGAACCAAGACTTCGGAACAGTGTGTTCCTTGTTCCACTTTTGTCCGCAGTCAGACGCCGATGCTCCCGCTTGAGAAGCAGTATATGGGAACGAAGAGTAGATGTCTTCCATTGTTTTGGAAGCACCGTTATAAAAGTCAGACGGGTTGGAAGAAGCCGCATATACATCATCCGGCAGACTGGAATAGCCGATGTTGGTATAGCCGGTGCTGATAATCGTACATAACTGAGTGCGCAATGCATCCGAAGTATTCGATTTACCATCTATATTAGCGTAATAGGTAGTCAGAGAAACCGCGGGATCAGTAGCAAAAACCATTGTTACCGATACTAACGCTATCCACAAAACTGAAAATCTCCTTTTCATATCTCTGTAATTTTCAAGGTTTAGATTAATGGAATACTGCATAATAAGTTACATCTGCCGTGACGGTTTTGCTGCCAGCGGTGTTGAACAAGTCCGCTGGAGCCGAAGCACCGGTGTGATGTTCCGTTGCCGTCCAACCGACAAATGTCTTACCGGCATTATCTGCCGGATTAGAAGCGGGCAAGACAAGTGCCGCACCATCTGCAAAACCTTGTGTGTGGAATATCTCTCCGCACGCTTTCCATGTGACGGTATAGGCAGTTGGAGTAGAACAATCAGGAGTTGTTGCGTAATAAGTCGTGCTACTACCTCCTCCTGCCACAGTAACAATAATTTGCGTAATACGTGCTTGTTTCCCACTGCTTCCTGATGTACAAGCAGGAGAAGTCCAAGTGCTAGAATTGGGAGTATATGATGTTTCCCAACCTCCTCCATCATAAGAACCGTCAAATGTAAATGCTATGGATGACATATTGCCTACCGACGATGTTATAGTAAGCGTTGCTCCTTTGTAAATACGGTAGTCAGTGCCATTGTTCAACACACCATTAGAAGTCGTGAGAGTGATGCCATCTTTTGGGAAAGAGGTATCGGTGCTTGCATTAAGAGTAATGTTTGTGCTTCCACCGCTACCGCTGGTCTCTGTTGATGTATAAATGGCATAAGCTGAACCGGTTGCAGTCAATTGGAAAATATAAGAGGGTTCAGTTTCGCTTTTTGTATATGCACTGCCGTACCAACCGGCAAATGTCCAATTGCCGTCACACATGGCAGTGTTATATGGAGATGTTGTCGGAAGAGTATAAGGATTGGTTTGGTTGCTCAAAATAGCCGAGGTACCGTTATAATACAAGGTTACATTGATCGGAGCTGCGGTTACATTAAGTGTGTAAGACGCAGAAGCAGCACAATAGTCACCATCCGCTGCCACAGAAGCGGTGATGGTAGTTGAACCTACCTTGCCATTCAGCGTTACAACACCTGAATTGCTTACAGTGGCTACCGTCTCATCGCTACTGCTGTAAGTTACTGTTTGTCCCGAACCCTTGCCGGAAATGTTGACAGTTTGCGTATAAGAAGCGTCAGACGTTGTCTGGTTTACAGTCTCGTTTGTAAATGACATTGTCGGCGTGTTAGAGCACGGCGTTCCGCAAACTAACGAATAATTGGAGTACGAAGTACCACCACCGCTACCAACAGTTACAACTATTTGCGTAATACGTGCTTGTTTCCCACTGCTTCCTGATGTACAAGCAGGAGAAGTCCATGTGTTAGAATTGGGAGTATATGATGTTTCCCAACCTCCTCCATTATAAGAGCCGTCAAATGTAAATGCTATGGATGATATATTGCCTACCGATGATGTTATAGTAAGAGTTGCTCCTTTGTAAATACGGTAGTCAGTGCCATTGTTCAACACACCATTAGAAGTTGTGAGAGTGATGCCGTCTTTCGGGAAGAAAGTATCCGTTGCAGGATTTAAAGTAATAGTAGAACTACCGCCACCTCCACTTCCGCTTGCTGTAGCATAAACAGCGTAGTAAGTTTTGTTTTCCGTAACAGTTATGCCGCTCCCGGAAGTAAAGAGGTCGGAAGGTCTTGCACCTCCGGTAATAGTACTGTTCGCTGTCCAACCGACGAACTTCTTGCCACCCGCACCTGAACAGTCAGACGGAGTGGTTGTCGGCAATACCAATGTTCCGCTTGTCTGCGTAGTGGTGGATGTCACACCCTGAATCGACCACGTAATCGTTACATCCGGTTTATCAGGAATAATACCAATGATGATATCCTGGTCGTCATTATAGCTACCATTACCCGCACCCGAACCACCTGTTCCGGGAACCATGTTATTTACAGTATAGTAGCCATCACAATAGCCCGACCAGCCCCAGTTGAAGTGAAAATAATTTTGGTCATCATAGCCATCGCAGACGAAACTATGTCCACCTTCATTGTCAGCACCGGCGTACATAATCGGACGAGCAGCATCCAATTCCGTCTTGAGCAGATTAAGCCAAGTAGCATCATTTACTGCCGAATAGCCATAACCGCCGGGACGATAGTAACATTTTAACGTTGATTTTTTATAACGGAAATTATTCCACAACGCGTTCGCTGCACACTTCAAATTAGTTTGAGATGCATTAGGATATATTGTTTGAGCTCCACTACCGCCTTGACTACTTGTTCCATAATCCATCTCCACCGCTACGCCACAATGGTACATCAACGTCGCCACGGCATCCTTTTGCGCTGTTGTAGGAGTTGAAACGGATATTGTACTACTTCCGCTATAGTATGTAGTATAATGATCGACCATATTCGCCCAATCATAGGTTGTGCTACCGAAATCAGCAGAACACGAAAGGCTGTTCATATCAGACGTATATGAATACGACCCTTCACCCTGATCCGGCCACTTCCAGTAGTTCATCACCTGCGCCATAGCGGTTGCAACACAGCCAACGTAAGTGTTTGTACTACCTTTTTTCGGGCAATACTTCCAATATGGATCGTCTTGATCCCAAGTAGTCTTGATTAGCGGAGCAACTACCACATTCCCCATAGCCGTAACAGGAGGCGAAGTGCGCAACTTTCTCCACGCAGTTTTCACCTCTTCAGTCGCCTCAACTTTATTCTCTTCGGCAAACTTGATTTGCTTGTTATATCCGCCTAACCATACCTTTACGTTGCTCGGCTGGTTGTTCACATTGAACTGGCCTGTTTTGGAGTAGGCAAGGATAGGTTGAACCACATCATTCGCTGCCACCATTACCCATCCTTCGCCATCGGCATTTTCATAAACATAGAACTGGCTCTCTTCTGCCTGTGCTGCTTTTTTGAGTACCATCCGTTTGGCAGGAGCCTTCATTGCGCCGGACTGCGAGGTGCCGGCATTCATGAAGTTGTTCGCTACGGTTGCAGCGTCATCTTGTGAAACACGTTCTGCCCACGCTGAAACAGCCAGCATGGAAATAAGACATAAGGCTAATGTACGTTTTAATATTGCCATGATTGTTCGTTTTTTCGTGGAGTATAGCGGACTCGAAAATTGCTTTGCAATTATCGTGCTTTGGCTAAGACAATTGTCAAAAGAAATAATCGTGCCCCTTGGGGCTAAGAACCCGTAGCGGGAGAGCCGCTATGCTCTATGTTTCGTGGAGTATAGCGGACTCGAACCGCTCACCTCAACACTGCCAGTGTTGCGCTCTAGCCAGATGAGCTAATACCCCATAGATACGCGCATGTGCGCGTACCTTTATTATACTACGCCGCTAAAGCCCATGAAAGCCATAGCCAGAAGGCCGGCCGTCAAAAGGGCAATAGGCGTACCTTTCATCGCTTCGGGCACTTTCGCCAAAGCGAGTTGCTCGCGGATACCTGCGAAGAGGATGAGTGCGAGACCGAAGCCCAGCGCTGTTGCAAAAGCGAACAGCGTGCCGGTCAGCATACCGTGCTCGGCACCCATCGGCAACTTCTCCGTACCGTTAGCCACGAGAATTGCCACACCGAGAATACAGCAGTTGGTGGTGATCAGCGGCAGGAATACACCCAGCGCCTGATAGAGTGCCGGACTGACCTTCTTCAGCATAATCTCGATCATCTGCACGAGGGCAGCGATGATGAGGATGAAAAGAATGGTCTGCAGGAACTCCAAACCCCATGCTACCAGCAACATTTGTAACAAATATGTTACAACCGTAGCAAGTGTGAGCACGAAGATAACCGCTGCGCTCATACCCATCGCGGTGTCGATTTTCTTACTTACTCCCAGGAACGGGCAGATGCCCAAGAACTGGCTCAATACGATATTATTAACAAATATCGCAGAGATAAAAATCAAGAAGTATACCATAATTATTTCTTTTGCAATTTGTTAATAATGACCATTAAATATGCCAGGGCGATGAACGCACCCGGAGCAAGAACGAATACCAATGCACCGTAGTTGTCCGGGAAGAGTTGGAAACCGAAACAAGCACCCGTTCCGAGTAACTCACGAATCGCACCGAGGATCGTCAGTGCGCAGGTAAATCCAAGACCCATACCAATTCCGTCGAGAGCGCTGAGGCCTACGCTGTTCTTCGCAGCGAAAGCTTCCGCACGGCCGAGAACGATACAGTTTACTACGATCAGCGGAATGAACAGACCCAGCACGTCATAGATAGCCGGCACATATGCCTGCATCACCAGTTGAACCAGCGTCACGAAGGTAGCGATGACCACGATGAACGCCGGGATACGAACTTTGTCCGGGATGAGATTCTTCAAGAGCGAGATCACAATATTCGAGCAAATGAGCACGAACATCGTCGCCAGACCCATGGACATACCGTTGATGGCGCTGGTTGTCGTTGCCAGCGTCGGACACATACCGAGAACCAACACAAACGTCGGGTTCTCTTTCAGAAGACCGTTGGTCAATGTTTTCAATGCGTTATTCATGACTTACCTCCGTTTCTTCTACAATTATTACTTCTTCTTCAACCACCACAGTTGAGTCAACTGCTTGCAGTTGGCTGGCACCCGTGTGTGCTTCTACGTCGCCGCCCTTGAACTCCGCATAAGCCTGATTGATGGCCTTGAGGAAGGCGCGCGAAGAGATCGTTGCAGCTGTGATGGCATCTATCTCACCGCCGTCTTTGCTTACTGCAAACTTGCCGTCAGCCTTGCGACCGATGATGTTCTGATTCGGCTTGTCCGCGTTCTTGAACCAATGCTCAATATGCGAACCCAGACCCGGAGTTTCTTGATGCTCGAGGATCTCGTAACCCAAGATATTTCCGTCAGCATCGAAACCAACCATCACGCGGAACGGACCGCCGAAACCATCCACAGACGTCTCGATAGCGACACCGTCTTCATGTCCGTCCAGCACCGCCAGTTTGGCAGCCTCTTGTTTCGCTTTCTTCTGCGCTTCGATATTACCGAGCGTCAGCATGTACACACCTGCCAGCGCACCTGCAGCTACCATCGAGATGATGGTCAGGCTCAGCGCCATGTTCTTAAATGAACTCTGTAACTTTTCCATAGCTGTCCTCCTTATTTTTTCTTCTCTCCGAAGCGCATCGGACGAATCTTGTTCAACAATGGAACGCACGCGTTCATGATCAGGATAGCGAACGACATACCTTCAGGATAAGCACCCCAGGTACGAATCACCATCATGATGAAACCGATACCAATACCGAAGATGATCTTTCCCCATGCCGTCATCGGGCTCGTCACATAATCTGTAGCCATGAAGAACGCACCGAGCATCAAACCACCGCTCAGCAACTGGTATGCTACATATTGGCTGCTCTCCATGCCGGCCGGCGTGCCGATCCAAGCGAAGAGTGCTACGGTAGCGATAATACTTACCGGAATATGCCAGGTGATCACTCTCGTGCAGATCAGGAACAGACCGCCGATGATCAGTGCCAACGCACAAACCTCACCGAGCGAACCGCCCATCGCGCCTAAGAACGCGTCACGCAGTGCTGGCAGGTTCTCCATCACACTCAGGTCACCGGTCTTCGCCATGTGCTTGAGGTAATAGAGCGGGGTAGCACCCGTCTCTGCATCCAGATAACTCGTCTCAAAACCCTTCGCCAACGGCCATGTAGTCATTTGTGCCGGGAAGGAAATCAACAGGAATACACGACCTACCAGAGCGGGATTGAACGGGTTCTGGCCCAAACCGCCAAAGGTCATCTTTCCTACACCGATAGCGACAACTGCACCGATGATTACAATCCACCAATCGATACTCGACGGCAGGTTGAAAGCGAGAAGCAGACCCGTCAAGACAGCCGAGAGGTCGCCGATGGTCTGACGTTTCTCTCTGAGCACAAAACGACCGACAAGCCATTCGGTCAGCACACAAGCCGCTACGCTGATAGCCGCTGTGATCAGTGCTCCCCAACCGAACTCAATCACGGAAACCACATAAGCAGGAAGCAGCGCGAGAATCACAAGAAGCATGTTCTTGCGTACGCTGTCACCGCCGTGGACGTGAGGAGCCGGAGAAGTAATGAAATTGCTCATATCTTTTTAAATTTCAAATTACAAATTACCAATTACCAATTATTTTGCGGCTTGAGCAGCTGCTGCTCTTTCCCGCAAAATACTGCCTACTTTTGCTTTCGCAGGACGGATACCGTCGAGCAGGCGACGATGAGCCGGACATGTATAGACGCAGCAACCGCAGTCGATACAATCCATCACATCGTGCTTCTCGCACTCATCCCACATCTCGAGTTGACTCAAGCGCTGCAACAGGTACGGCTCCAGACCCATCGGGCAGGCCTGTACGCACTTTCCGCAGCGGATACAGTTCTCTTCCTCCGCACGAACACTCTCTTTCTCGTCGAGGAAGAGCAGTCCGCTCAGACGCTTGTTAGCCGGCATACCTTCAGTATGATCCATCGCGCGACCCATCATCGGACCGCCGCCGATAATCTTACCCGTGTGAGCAGGAACGCCACCCGCCAGTGCAATCACCTCGTCAATCGGCGTACCGAAACGAACGGAGTAGTTGCCCGGCTTTGCCACGTGCTTGCCCGTCACAGTCATCACGCGGCTGATGAGCGGTTTGTTCTTCTGAACGGCCTCATAGACGGCGAAGATCGTAGCCACATTGTCCACTACCGCACCTACCTCGATAGGCAGGGCACCACTCGGAACCTGACGACCGATACAAGCGTCGATGAGCTGTTTCTCACCACCCTGCGGGTAGCGCAACTTAAGCGGCATCACCTCGATACCTAACTTGCTCTGCGCCAGCGTACGCATGTGCTCAATCGCATCTTTCTTGTTGTTCTCGATGCCGATGATCGCGCGTTGTACGCCAAGCGCTTTCTTCAGAATCTCAATACCGATGATGATCTCTTCGCCGTGCTCCAGCATCAACTGGTGGTCGCAAGTCAGGTACGGCTCGCACTCTACGCCGTTGACAATCAGCACTTCGGCTTTCTTACCCGGAGGCGGCAGTAACTTCACGTGGGTCGGGAAACATGCGCCACCCAGACCTACGATACCGGCTGCGGCGATCTTGTCGATGATCGCCTTCGGCTCTAACGTGCACTGACGAACCAAGTCCGGCTTGCGGTCAATCTCCGGTAACCACTCGTCACCTTCTACGTCGATGAAGATGCACTGCATCGGTGCACCCCACGCATCGGTAGCCTGGTCGATCTTCGTCACCGTTCCGCTAACCGGCGAACAGATGTTCGCACTTACGAATCCACCGGCCTTAGCCAGCAACTCGCCTACTTTCACTTTTGCTCCAACTTCTACTACAGCCTGCGCCGGCGCACCGATGTGTTGTACCAGCGGAATAATCGCTTGCTTGGGCAGCGGGCACTCTGTAATCGGCTGGTGAGCAGAGAATTGTTTGTTGTCCTGCGGATGAACTCCGCCTATCTTAAATGTTCTCATAACTTCTGCGCCATTAAAATAGAATTAGGGAACGATGCTTTGGGCGTAGCCAAAGCTTTAATCTTAGCAGCGATGACCGGATCAAAGCCCTTCTTCTCACCACCTTCTTGTGCAGCAGGCGCTGCAGCCTCTTCGGCATCCGAAGGCGTCAGGATTCGCTTCACATCCTCCATCGTCGGTTCGCCGCCCACAGGGCAGGCCAGACCATCGGTACCGCCCGCCTTCACACACGCTTCCGCGAAGTTCCGGCAACCGGCAAATCCGCATCCGCCGCAGTTGGCTCCGGGCAGTACGGCCACCACCAAGTCAATGCGCGGATCTTCTTCCACTTTGAAGATTTGGCTGACAACATACAGCAGCACGGCGGCTACCAATCCTGTCACACCCAAAACTCCCATAGAAAT
>JAEEGL011546102.1_pt1 | contig 20296 bp, 15 predicted proteins | sample 9134231 | NCBI WGS metagenome assembly JAEEGL01 (sample SAMN16246548, study PRJNA631951) | gut metagenome | biome: gut microbiome; feature: rumen; material: fiber-attached | host: Bos | place: Iran: Karaj | collected 2018-10 | reverse complement strand
GCCATCGATGACCTGGTGGCCAAGCTAGGCGGTTTGGAGATTGTGCCCAACGAGTTCCTGCTCTTTGAGTTGTACCATATCCACCGAGAACTGGAGGGGGAAAATGCCAAGTATAAGACCTTCGACGAGTTCATCTCATTCGGCGACTTGATGATGGGCGACTTCTCAGAGATAGACCAATATTGTGTCGATGCGGCCGACCTTTTCTGCAACCTGCACGACATCAAGGCCATCGGGGAGTGGGACATCGAAGGGTCGGAACTCACACCTTTCCAGCGTGACTATCTGCATTTTTACCGTTCACTGTACGAATACTATCGCCGTTTGCGTGAGCGTCTGCTCGCGCAAGGTAAGGCTTACAGCGGTATGGCCTATCGGCAGGTGGCGGAACACATCAGTGAGCAGTGGCCGGAGGGAAATGACCGGTGGGAGGCAGTCTATTTTGTAGGATTCAATGCTTTGAGCGAGTGTGAGCGACGAATAATAGGCGAATATGTACGCCGTGGTGTGGGGCATCTGCTCACAGACGGTGACAGCTATTTTATGCGTCCGGAGCAAGAGGCGGGGCTTTTCTTAAAAAAGCACCGCGACCAGTTTCCAGAGATAGAGCCGAAGGGACCATCATTGTTCGCCCAAGGGGAACGTAAAATCACCGTGGTGGAATGTCCGGAGAACGTGATGCAGTGCAAGATGGCAGGCCAATTGTTGGCCGACCATCCGAAGTGGCTGACTGAAGATGTGGAAAGTACCGCCGTGGTGCTAGCCGATGAGAGCCTCCTGCTGCCTTGCCTCAATGCCTTGCCCACCAAAAAGATGGTGGGAGACAAAGACTATTCGGTCAATATCTCAATGGGATACGCTTTCTGCGACACTTCGATGCATCTGCTGGCCTCGTATTTCCTTTCGTTGCATCGCAACGCCTCGAGTCAGGGGTACTACCATAACGATATATTGTCGCTTCTGTCAGACCGCCATGTGGCGAAACTATTGGGTCAAGGTGATTTGCGCCGCAAGACCGACTCCTTTCTTCGCAAAGGCAACATAATCCGTTGTCGCGCCGCCGTATTGGCACCACTGACGGGTAAGGGCGAGGTGTCCGACCTCCTTTTCCCTGACGAACCCTTGGGGGTCGATGCATGGCTCGCAGCCCTGCGCAGGCTTGTCGCCCTCATCGTCGATAGTGAACAGTTGGAGACCAACGATAAAGAGAAACAAGCGGCAGGAAGCCTGATAGAGATAGTGGACTACCTCGAGCAGTTGCAGCAGACCTATCATTATATTGCCGACTTGGACACTTTGGAGAAGATTTATCTTCGTGTCGCGCAGCGTCATCAGATTCCGCTTCTTGGCGAACCTTTGTCGGGATTGCAGCTGATGGGTATGCTTGAGACCCGCAACCTCGACTTCCGTCGAGTCATACTGCTCTCGGTAGGAGAGGGGACATTGCCAGCCCGGAAGAGCGGTAACTCACTCATACCGCATCAGTTGAAGTATGACTTCCATCTGCCCACCTACCAAGAGAAAGATGCCGTGTACGCCTATAACTTCTACCATCTGCTGTTGCGTGCCGAAGAAGTGTACTTGGTTTACAGTTCGGAGAGTGAGGCTATGGGCAAAGGAGAACCCAGCCGTTTTATACTGCAGGTGGAGAGTGAGTTGGCACCGTTTGCCGGGATAAAGGTCAAGCATATGGTTGTCAACAACAACGAGCCGCCCCATGTCGCCCCTCAAGCTGAGATAAAGAAGAGTCCGGCCGTTGTCGACAGGCTTGTCGAGTTGGCTCACAGCGGGTTTGCCCCGACAGTGTTCGACGTCTATGTCAAGTGTCCGTTGCGATATTACTACACCCATATATTGAAAATCAAAGCTGAGGATGACTTAGAAGACGACCTCGACGGTTCGCAGCTGGGTACTGCCATCCACAATGTGCTGATGGCCATCTATGAGCCGTACAACAATGACGGTCGCCAGGGGGCGCCGGTCTTTGTCACAGCCGCCGGACTGCGCCAGGCTCTTGACGACTTGCCTCGCTATATGGAGGCTGAGTTTGACCCCCTTTTCCGACACGGACGTGCCACTGAAGGTCGCAACCACTTCCTTCGATCTGTCGCTGAGTCGCAACTCACAGGATTGTTACAGAAAGAAATTGCGTTGCTTGAGGAAGGTCATACACTTGAGATTGTGGCATTGGAAAAGATGCTGGGGCCGTTGTTGCTCGAGGGGGACATACATATCAAGGGGAAGGTCGATCGTATTGACCGTTTTGACGGACAACTGCGTATCATCGACTACAAGAGTGGCAGTTTTAAGAAAGAAGAGATCGCCTTCAAAAGCACCCCGAACAAGAACGGCAAGGTGGTTGTTCTCGGTAAATGGTTCCAGTTGATGTGCTATGCATTGCTTTATGCCGAAGAGGTCCAGAGGAAGGAAGAACCGCTGAATGTGGCTATCTATCCACTCCGCTATCTTCAGTTGGGGGTGCAGCTGGCCTCGTATGACGGCGAGACAAAGATAACCACCGCCATATTGGCGGACTTCCGCACCATACTCACTGACTATTGCCGCCAGCTTATGGACCCCAACGAGCCTTTTGCGGCTACCACCGAGAAAGACAACTGCAAATATTGCGACGTGTGCGCCTTCTGTCCCCTCCGTCACTGACGATTGCCAGGACAGGCACCAAAACAGCAACTAATTGAAAAAAGGTTTTTAATTTAGAAAAAATACGTATATTTGCAGATTGAAGTATAGACACAAACGAGGGTGTAAACTCTGCGTATGTGTTTGAATGATACGTATATAAACATAAAGAACGATATAAACCATGAGACGTACACTTTGGGTCTTGACGCTCTGCTGCGTGCTACTTACCGGCTGCAACGGGCTGAAAAAAATGAAAACTAACAGTGGCCGCGTGCGCTATGCAGCCAATCCCAACCCTGTGGAAACAATGGATGAGAAGGTGGTGGTGAAATTCACCGGCGCCGTCCCTGAAAAATATTTTGACAAGAACTGTGCCATGTTCCTGCAGCCAGTCTTCCATTGGGAGGGTGGTTCGATACCATTGGAGCCTTTGACCCTCAAGGGTGAGAACGTGGATGGTGATGGTACTACCATCAAATATGCCAACGGTGGTCGCTTCACCTACAGCGACATGTTTGACTTCAAACCCGGTATGGAAACCGGCCGTGTCACCCTGACCCCTGTAGGCTATAAGTCTGCACGTACCAACGAGGACGCACGTATCGCCGACGATGTGCTCCGTGACAACAACGGTGTAGAGTTCAACACGGTGATGCTCTCGGACGGTGTGAACAACACTTCGTCGTGGGTCGACATCAAGGGTAACATCTCCATTTCGCCAATTAACTATAACAAGACCCAGGGTATTGTCGAGACAGCCGACATCTATTTTGAAGGCGGCACGTCCGAGCTGGATTGGAACTTCTCGATGAACCAGAAGTTCGATGCCCAAGGTTCGTTGCAGCACCTGAAACGCATCATGTTAGAGCAGGGACTTCCGAAACAGATAAGCATCACGGGATGGGCTTCGCCCGAAGACGAAGAGACTGCCAATGTAGGCGTATCGAAGAACCGTGCCGATGTGGCCACTGCCCAGCTCAACCGCATACTCGGCGAGGTGCTGACCGTCATGGCCCGCCGCGCCAAAGCCAAAGACGTGGAGTACTACAAATACGAGCAGCGCAAGCAGATGATTATCACCACTCGTGCCTCGGGCGAAGACTGGGTGCACTTCGTGGTTATGGTCGAAGGCTCAGAAATTCAAGACAAACACGCTATTGTCAATATCGTGGAGACCCAGCAGAATCTGATTAAGCGCGAGCAGATGATTCGCAATATGGCCGAGGTCTATAGTGAACTCAACGATGAGATTTTCCCCAACCTGCGTCGTGCCCAGATAGCGCTCTACTACAGCGAGGCCCGTAAGACTGACGCCGAGCTGGCCAAGCAGGCCCAGATTAATCCTGCCAAACTGAGCTTTGACGAGCTGATGTACACCGCCTACATCAACTACAACTATGACACCAAGATGAAATACTACAAGTGGGCCACCGAGAACCATCCACAGGAATGGGCAGCTTGGAATAATGCAGGCGCTATCGCTTTCTATCTGGATGACTATGACGAGGCAGAACGCTACCTCAAGGTGGCTCGCGATCTCAACCCCCACAATCCCGATGTGCTCAATAACACGGGTCTGCTCTGCCTGGGTCGCAAGGACTATACACTCGCCAAGTACTACTTTGAGGAGGCCAAACGTCAAGGTAGCAATGATGCCGACATCAATGTTCCCATCCTCAACCTCAAACGCGGCAACTATGCCGAGGCTCAGAAAGCACTCAAGGGCAATCCCTGCACGTATAACCTGGCCTTTGCCCAGTTGATGAATGAGGAAACGGGTACCGCCATCCGCACCCTCGACTGCTGCCTCGACCAGAACAAAGATGTCAACTATTTACGTGCTGTGTGCTATGCACGCCTGGGCGACAAGACCAACTGTCTCAAGAACCTGAAGGCCTCGATTGACGACGACTACGAGTACAAGCGTAAGGCTATCGTCGACACTGAGTTCCGTGAGTACTGGGACGACCCCGAATTCAAGTTGATTGTCAAATTGTACAATGATTAAACGGCAAATACCGAATCTGATAACACTCTGCAACCTGGCTTGCGGAGTGTTGTCTGTTTATGCGGCCCTTGCATTGGATTACCCTGTGCAGGCGGCACTCCTCATCTGCTTGGGCATCCTGTTTGATTTCTTCGACGGTTTGACAGCCCGTCTGCTGGGCGTAAGCTCTCCTCTCGGCAAGGAGCTTGACTCATTGGCCGACGTGGTGACCAGCGGTGTGGCCCCAGCTGCCATCCTTTACAGGCTCACCGAGCAGACTTTCATCAATTACGGCACCCAGTGGATGGCGGTATTATTCTTGCTAATACCCCTCTTTGCAGCCTACCGCCTGGCCAAGTTCAACCTTGATACACGCCAGTCGCATAGTTTTCTCGGCTTGCCTGTCCCCAGCCAGGCCTTGGTATGGGTAGGTGTGGCGCTTACCTATGACCGGCCTTCGGCCATCGCCGTGCTGGTGGTATCGTTACTGCTCAACGTGCTGATGGTTTCTGAATTGCCGCTCTTTTCTCTGAAGTTCAACTTCAAAGACCTGTCTTGGAAGACCAACGCAGTGCAGTATATCTTCCTTATCGTGTGTGCTGTCCTTATCGCTCTTTTGCGCGATTGGATTGCCCTTTCGGCCATTATTCTCTGGTATATACTCTTCTCTCTTTTCACGCAGCGCCGACATGCTTAACGAACTCAAAAGCATCCGCATCGAGGACTATGACTATCCTCTGCCCGATGAACGTATTGCCCGCTATCCCATGGAACAGCGCGACCACTCAAAGTTGCTATGTCTTCGGGGCGAATGCGTGGATGAGCACCGTTTCTATGACCTGCCGTCTCTGTTACCTGATGGCACCCTCTTGGTGTTCAACGACACCAAGGTCATCCATGCACGTCTCTTCTTTCGCAAGAAAACGGGGGCTCAGATAGAGGTATTCTGTCTAGAGTCTTACGGTATGGACGTTACCGAAGCCTTTGCTCAACGCGAACGATGCTCGTGGGTGTGCTTTATTGGCAACAACAAGAAGTGGAAAGAAGGGGCGCTATGCGGTAAGTGGAAAAAGGAAAGAGGGGAGTTTATGCTTACAGCCACGCGGCGCGAAGCTGTGGCTAACGCTTGGGTGGTTGACTTTGAATGGACGGGAGGTTTCAGTTTCGCCGAAATCATCGAGACGGCAGGAGTCATACCGCTGCCCCCCTATCTGCATCGCGAGGCCGACGCCAATGACGCCACACGCTACCAGACCGTCTATGCTCATCACGACGGATCGGTGGCGGCTCCCACGGCGGGTCTTCATTTTACCCCCGAAGTGTTCGATGCCCTCAAGGAACGCGGCATCGGTACCGAGTATATCACCCTGCATGTCGGTGCCGGCACATTCAAACCGGTGAGTACCGACACTATCGGTGAGCATGAAATGCATGTGGAACCGGTGCATGTGACAGCCGACAACCTGCGCCATATTGTCGCCCATGCGGGCAAACCTCTTGTGGCGGTGGGCACCACCTCGGTACGTACGCTGGAAAGTCTCTATTGGTTTGGTGTGCAGTTGCAGAATGGCCACGACCTGCCGGCGATGCATGTGGGTCAGTGGACTCCCTACGAACTCGAGAGTCAAGCAGCCAACCTGTCAAGCAGCCAGTCTTACAACAATATCCTGCACTGGATGGAGCGTCACGATACCGACCGTCTCGACGGAGCCACGCAGCTTATGATAGCCCCTGGCTACCATTACCATGTGATTGATGGCCTGGTGACCAATTTCCACCAACCGCGGAGCACCCTGTTGTTGCTGGTGTCGGCACTTATCGGCAACCGCTGGCACGAGTGCTACCGATATGCTCTCGATCACGGCTTCCGTTTCCTCAGCTATGGAGACAGCTGCCTTTTCCTTCCTTAGCCATGTCGCCATTTGCCGCCCTATTCCAAGTTCTCTTCCCCTCCACCTGCGCTTGCTGTGACGATGTGTTGGTGGCGGGCGAGAAGCAGATATGTGTCGATTGTCTGTCGGCACTGGCTACGACCCGCAGCGGCCCGCAGGAAGACAATCTTACAGAACGTCAGCTGACGGGCCGTATTGATTTTGATGCCGCTATGTCGCTCTACAGTTTCAAGAAAGGTAATACAGTGCGGCAGGCGGTGCATGCCATGAAGTTTCACGGCAATAGTGAGCTGTGTCTTGTATTTGGCCATCAGTTGGGGCTGGCGCTGCTGCACAGTGGTCGCTTTGACGACGTTGATGTCATGGTGCCGGTGCCGCTGCATTGGAGACGTCGCCTGTCTCGTGGCTACAACCAGAGCGAGTTGCTTTGCCGTGGCATCGCCGAGGTGATGGCGCGTCCGGTAGTGACCGGGGCCGTGGTACGTCATCGCTATACACGCCAGCAAAGTCTGCAAAGTGGGTCGCGTCGTGCCGAAAACGTGGAGGGTGCCTTCACAATGCGGCGCCCCAAACTGCTTGAGGGACGCCATGTACTGCTAGTTGACGATGTGCTGACTACCGGCGCCACCTTGGCGGCCTGCGCCGACGCCCTTGCCACGGTTTCCGGCATCCGCATCAGCGTGGCCACATTTGCCATTGCGGGATAACTTGATATATTAATTAATGTTAAAAGGAAGGCTTGTCTTGCAAAGATGCCTTTTTATTCGTAATTTTGCATCATCCAAATAGAACGTGTTTTTACACCATAATTACGCAGAATTATGAACTACCACAAGAAAGAAGAGCAACTCTTCGTCCGTTGGGCCGAACGGGCCAAGAAGCTTCGCGAGAGCGATGAGATAACAAAGGATGGCCTGCTTTACCGCGGCGAGATGTGGTTCGACGGCTTTAATCAGGTGTGTCGTCCAGGTGACGAGGAACTGCAGTGGGATGACGCCAGCCTGCGTTTGCTCGTGATGACCAAGGAACTCAACGAGGACGACGGATGGGACATTCGTGGAGAGAGCGGCCGAGTTCCTTCGCCACGTCTCACTTGTCGCACCGCCCAGCGTTTCTTCCCTAATCTCGAGTTGTGGGTTTACGGTCTGATGAATATCCCCGAACGCAAGGTGGTACCGTTCAGCAAAGCCGACAATGCGACTCGTCTGCAGGGCTTTTACGAAAACGCCCCCATTGCACACATCAACTGTAAGAAACAACCTGACATTAAGGCGGCTAGCAACCTGGTGCTGCAGAAGTATCTACGCGATTATGCTGACCTGCTGAAGTCACAGGTGGAACTCTACGACGCCGATATTATTCTTTGCGTGGGTGGTCAGGGTGTGATGGTGAAGTTTCTGGCCGACAATGTCTACACCGACTTGGAACAGTACAACGCGCACATCTGGTTCTCGCCGAAGGCAGGTGTGGTGGTGGTCAAGCAGTACCACCCCAACTACAATGTCTATGACCGCAAAGAGATGTACACCCAGATGATAAAGGACTATCAGGACTTTCTGAAGACACATCCGGGATTCCCCCGTCAACGATAAAAGTTATGAGCAATTTGGGTGTCTACACGTTGAGCGCCGGTGATATCCAAGTGGACATCACCAACTTGGGTTGCCGTATCATACGTCTGTTGGTAGGTGGTATCGACGTGGTGCAGGGTTTTGACCGCCCCGAGGACTATCTGCCTGAGAACCACAAGAGCGACTTCGGCGCTGTTATCGGACGCTATGCCAATAGGCTGGCCGGTGGGCGTATAGCCCTCGACTGGGATCTCATACAGCTGCCGCAGAACAACGGCCCCAATTGTTTACACGGCGGGCCGCGCGGATGGCAGTATACGGTATTCGACGTGGTGGATGCCACCAAAACCCGCCTGGAACTGGCCATGGTGAGCCCCGACGGCGACCAAGGCTTCCCTGGCGCGGTGCAGGTGAGAGTGGTCTACACCCTCACGGCCGACGGTGCTCTGCATATCGATTACCATGCCGAAACTGACCAACTGACGGTCATCAATATGACCAACCACAGCTACTTCAACCTCAGCGGACAACTCGACACGTCGATTGACGACCACGTGCTATGGATTGACGCCGACAGCTATACGCCGGTTAATGACAATATGATACCTCTTGGCGACCTCCGTCCCGTCGAAAGGAGCCCCTTCGACTTCCGTCGACCCAAGTCCATAGGGCAGGATATCGAGAGCCACCATCCCCAGATGCTTATCGGCCACGGATACGACCACAACTTTGTCTTGCGGCAACCCTTGCCCGACCATGTCAGCGCGCGCCTCTCCAGCCCACAGACTGGCATCACCCTCGAGGTATGCACCGATGCCCCGGGCATGCAGCTCTACACGGGCAACTTCCTCGACGGCGTCAGCGGCAAGGGCGGAGTGTGTTACCCCCGACGCAGTGCCGTGTGCCTCGAGACCCAGCAATACCCAGACTCGCCCAACCACCGATGGCCCGAGTCGACAGGTTATCTCTATCCAGGCCAGCCTTTCAACAGCACTACCATCTTCAAATTCAGTATATGATAGACACGAATGGTCTGCAGCATGCCTTCGCCAAGCGTTTCAGCGGCGAAGGTGTTGCCTTCTTCGCTCCCGGGCGAATCAACCTCATCGGAGAACACACCGACTACAACGGAGGCTTCGTTTTCCCTGGCGCTGTCACCCAAGGCATCACTTCCGTCGTGCGTCCCAATGGGACCTCCATGGTGCACCTCTACGCCATCGACCTGCAACGCGACTGTACGTTCGACCTTTCCGACACGGAAGGCCCCGCCGATGTCAACTTCCGCTACGTCTACGGCGTGGTGCGCGAACTGATGGCCGCCGGCATAAAGGTCGAGGGCTTCGACGCCGTCTACGGCGGCGACGTGCCGCTGGGCGCCGGCATGAGCTCGTCGGCAGCGCTGGAATGCTGCTTCGCCAATGCGCTGTGCGACCTCTTCGGTGGGACACTCGACAAGATGACGTTGGCCAAGATAGGACAGGCCACCGAGCACAAGTATGTGGGAGTGAAATGCGGCATCATGGACCAGTTCGCCTCCATGCACGGCCGCAAAGGTTCGCTGATACGCCTCGACTGCCGCAGCGGCGAGTACGAATATTTCCCGTGGCACCCCAAGGGCTACAGTTTGATACTGATAAATACCTGCGTGAAGCATGAATTGGTGGGCTCGCCCTACAACGAGCGGCGCGCCTCGTGTGAGCGCGTGGCGGCGCTGGCAGGCGTGGAGACCATGCGCGACTGCACTTGGGAACAGTTGGAAGCCTTGAAACCACAGCTTTCCGAAGAGGACTACCGCCGCGCTCGCTATGTGCTGGGCGAGGTGGACCGCGTGCTGGCCGTCTGCGACGCCCTGCAATGCGGCGACTACGAGACCGTAGGCCGGCAGATGTACCTCACCCATGAGGGCCTCAGTCGCGACTACGAGGTGAGCTGCCCCGAGCTGGACTTCCTCGTCGACGAGGCCCGGCGCTTGGGCGTCAGCGGCGCCCGCCTGATGGGCGGCGGCTTCGGCGGCTGCACCATCAACCTTGTGCGCGACGAACTCTGCGATAGCTTCCTCACCGAGGTGCAGCGCACCTACCGCAGCCGCTTCGGCGTCGACTGCCAGCCCATCCCCGTCGCCATCGGCGACGGCGCCCGACGACTTTGAAGGAAACCATTATAAACCCCTTAATATTATCGTTATGAAAAGATTACTGAGAATTCTGTGCGCCATGGCGCTGATGATGCCCTTTGTGGCATGCGACCCCCAAGAGGGAGGCCCCAACGGAGGTGGCAATGACAATGACGGCCTCACGATGGCCCAGGTGGTCGGCACCTGGCAGTCGACCCGTATCATGGTGAACGGCGAGGATGTTCAAGCGGAGATGAGCATCACCATGCGTAATGACGGCACCGGCTACATGGACGACCCGAACGACGTGTTCCACTTCACCCTCGAAGGGATGAATGTGATGGTCACGCCTCCGCATGGCGAAGGTCCCCTCCCCTTCACGGTCGAGTCAATCACCGAAAGTGAGATGGTGATGAGTGGCAACACCATCCCCAACACCGACCAGCAGGCCAGCTTCAAAGGTTGGTTCCGTAAGGTCTAGGTAGTTCTATTCCCCTTTGCCGACTGCCAACCTATCCCCGTCGCCGATGGCGACGGGGCCAGGAGAATAAGTTAATCCCTTAAATAAATATGGGTATATGAAAAGAATAATGTTTGCACTCTGCGCGGTGGTACTGTTGTTCACCGCCTGCCACGAAGACCCCTCCATCGTCGGCACATGGCAAGTGACCTCCTTTGGGCCAGGGTATGAATATATAAGTGACAATATGACCTACTCTTTCCAGGAAAATCATACCGGTTTGTTTATGGCGCTGCTCTCTGACGACTCAATCTATAGGGAGGAGCTAAGGTGGGAGATGTCGCACGACACATTGATAATAGGCGCGGCCAACACAGAATACCCGACCATGCCCATGATAGCGCTTGTCAGGAAACTGACGGAACAAGAGATGACGTGGGGTGTTCTCAATTGGGGGACGGGCGAGGTAGTCGAGACAGAGCTGAGACGTATCTAACGCAGGGGGCATTCCCCCTTTCCCGCCAGGAGGCCGCAGGCGGCGTCGATGTCCTGCCCGCGCGAGGCGCGGAGGGTGCAGATGACGCCGTTCCTATTCAGGTAGTCCTGGAACGCCTTGATGATTGAAGGCATAGAGGTCTTGAATGGTGCCTCGGGCGACTCGTGGAAGCGGATGAGGTTGACGCGGCAGTCAAGGCCCTTTAAGGCATCGACTAGCTTGGCGGCATGGGCTTGGTCGTCGTTGAGGCCGCGGAACATGGTGTATTCAAACGAAAGGCGCCGCTGGCCGCTCCAGTCGTACTGGCGCAGCAACCGCAGCACCTCGTTCAGCGGGAAGGCTTTCTGCACGGGCATCATCTGCAGGCGTTCCTGCGGCACAGGGTTGTGGAGGCTCACAGCTAGGTGGCACTGGCTCTCGTCAAGGAAACGTTTGAGGCCGGGAATAATGCCCACGGTGCTTACGGTGATGCGCTTGGGGCTCCAGCCGAGACCCCAGTCGGAGGTAAGCACCTGGGTGGCGGCGAGCACGGCGTCGAGGTTATCCATCGGTTCGCCCATGCCCATGAAGACCACATTGGTGAGCTGTTCGAACTCGGGGATGGAGAAGAGCTGGTTGACGATGTCGCCGGCCGAGAGATTGCCGTGGAAGCCCTGCTGTCCGGTAACGCAGAAACGGCAGCCCATCTTGCAGCCCACTTGGCAGCTGACGCAAAGGGTGGCGCGATCGTCTTCGGGAATATAGACAGCCTCTATGTATTGGTCATCGAGCACTGGGAATAGGTATTTCTTTGTGCCGTCTTTGGAAATCTGGCAACGCACGGGTGTCTCGCGGCCGATATAGGCTATCTCGTTGAGGCGGGCGCGCTGTGCCAGCGAAAGGTTGGTCATAGCGTCGACGTTGTCGACACGCTTCTTATAGAGCCAGTCGCAGATTTGTTTGGCTGTAAATCGCGGAGATCCAAGCTCAGCACACAATGCTTGCAGCTCAGGCAGGGTCATCCCCAAAAGATTTATCTTTCCGCTTTCCACTTTCATCTTTCCTCTTTAAAAGTCCCAGTCGAAGTCTTCACTCCTAATTTCCTGCTGGAAGTTGGAGCAGTCCATTTCGATGGGTACCGACGGCCGCTCGAACTCGCCGCGGTAGAAGTTAATCTTTGGGTCTTGGTAGATTTTCTGCATGTAGTAGGCGAAGATGGGCAGAGCCTGTGCGGCACCCTGACCAAAGGTCATGTTGCGGAAGTGTATGGAACGCAGTTCGCCGCCGGTCCAGATGGCGGTAGCCAGTTTGGGGGTGATTCCCACGAACCAGCAGTCGGAGTTGTTCTGCGTGGTACCCGTCTTGCCGGCGATGGCGGTGGAGTATTCGTTGAGGTGGTAGCGGTAGTTGAGCCGCACACCGGTACCACTCTGCACCACGCCTTTCATCATTTCAATCATCATATAGGCCGTCTGTTCGTCGAGAGCCTCGCTGCGTTGCGGTGTGAAGCGCTCGATGACCATGCCTTTGTTGTCCTCGATACGGGTGACGAAGATTGGTTCTACATATTCGCCCTTGTTTGCAAAGGTGGCCATAGCTCCGGCCATTTCGTAGACAGTGATTTCAGGTGTGCCAACAGCGATAGCGGGCACTGCGTCGATAGGACTCCTTACTCCCATCTTGCGGGCGATATTGACCACCTGTTCAGGCGACCCCTGCTTCATCAGGTAGGCCGACACCCAGTTGATGGAGTGGGCCAGGGCCCATTTGAGGGTCACCATCTCGTCTTCACGCTCGTGTGACGAGTTTTTGGGGCACCAGTCGGGTGCGTTCCAAACCTCAAAGCAGACCTGAGAGTTGGGCACCTCAGTGCATGGGTACATACCGAGGTCTTGCAGGGCCATAGTGTAGACGAAAGGCTTGAAAGTGGACCCCACCTGACGGTGTGATTGCACGTTGTCGTACTTGAAGTAACGGTAGTTGATGCCGCCCACATAGGCTTTGACATAGCCTGTGCCTGGTTCAACCGACATAAGGCCGGCGTTGAGGAATTTCTTGTAGTAAAGCAACGAGTCCCATGGTGAGAGAACGGTGTCTCGGTTGCCTTTCCAGCTGAAGACGCGCATAGGTACCTTCTCGTCGAACTTGGCGCGGATTTCCTTTTGGCTGAGACCTTCGGCCTTGAGAGCGCGGTAGCGGTCGCTGTTCTTCATGGCCTGTGTGAGGAACTTCTCCTGTTGCTCTTTAGTGACGTCGCAGAAGGGGTTGCCCTTTCGATTTTTGAGCTCACGCTCGAATGCAGGCTGGATTTCCTCGCTGAAGTGCTTGCGCACAGCCTGCTCGGCATAGCGCTGCATGCGGCTGTCGATGGTGGTATATATCTTCAGGCCGTCGCGGTGCACGTCGTAGTATTCGCCGTCTTTCTTGCGGTGGCGCTTGCACCAGTCTTTCATATAGGTGCGGAGGTATTCGCGCAGATATGTGGCCAGTCCATCGTTGTGGCTTTGTGGCGAGTAGTGGCTCATGTCGATGGGCTTCTCGCTGTATACGATGTAGTCCTCATCGCTGAGGTAGTCGTATTTGTTCATCTGGTGCAGTACGGTGTTGCGGCGGCTCAAAGCTCTTTCTGGGTTGAGGATGGGACTGTAGTGGGTGGGTGCCTTGAGCAGACCGACGAGCAGGGCGGCTTCATCCACGTCCAGTTCGGCAGGGGTCTTGTCGAAGAAGGTCTTGCTGGCAGTCTTGATTCCGTAGGCGTTGCTTCCGAAGTCCACAGTGTTGAAGTACATAGCCAGAATTTCCTGTTTGGAGTAATTGTGTTCCAACTTGACAGCCACGACCCACTCCTTGAACTTAACGAACACCACGCCCAGTTTCGAGCGTTTGCCGCGCGGGAAGAGGTTTTTTGCCAGCTGTTGAGTGATGGTGGAGCCGCCACCAGACGAGCCGTGGCGTCCGATGACGGTCTTGAAGAGCACGCGGAATAGGCTGCGCGAGTCAATGCCGCTGTGTTTATAGAAACGTACATCCTCGGTGGCCACGAGGGCATTGATGAGGTTGGGCGATATCTGGTCGTAGGTGACGTTGCTGCGGTTCTCGAGTCCGATGAAACCCAGCACTTCGCCGTCGTCGCTGATGACTTCCGACGCCTGCAGGCTGCGTGGATTTTCCAGTTCTTCGAACGAGGGCATAAAGCCCAGCCAACCCAGCGAAAGCAAGGTGAAGAACAGGATGACGAGCACCCATAGGCCGCCGAAGACGAGCCACATTTTTTTCAAATATTCGGGTCTTTCTTTCTTGCTCTTGGCCATAACACTTTTATTTCATATTGCTGTATTCTATTCGCAGGCCGATGTCTTTGAGTCCCGCGATGGCGCTGTCGCGCATGCCGTTGCCGACACTGAAGCGGTAGTGTCCCTCCATAGGGAAACGTGCGTTGCGGAAGAAGTAGCGCCGCACATCCACATAGCGACCTGTGCGTTTGCCCAGCCAGTGCCCATTGACGTCGGCCAGTGGCACTTCCAGTGTGTCGTGTGCCACACTTCCGTCGGGGAAAGTGGTCTGCACGAAGAGGAATGTGTTGGCATAGGGGTAGTTGATGCTGTTGCGCACTTCGAAGAGAAAGTTGAACACTGTAGTGGTGTCGGGGGCGTCCACATCGAAGTCCACACAATTGGTCGGCAGCCAGCCGTGTTCATCGACAGCCTGTGTGCGGTCATAGTACACGCTGCTGTCGCATGACGTCATCAGCAGGGCTGCCAAAGGGAGTAGGAGTAGTATGCGCTTCATGGTTGGCAGGTGTTAGTTTCTGCGGTCCCTGTTGCTGCTGCCGCTGCAACGGGGGGTGTCGCCTCCGTCTTTGTGTTGGCGGTTGCCTCCGTTATTGCGGCGGGGCTGCTGGTTGTCTTTGTTTGGACGATTATCTTTGGCTTGGCGGTCGCCTTTGTTCGGACGTTCGCCTCTGTTGGGTCGGTCGTTGCGGTCACGGCGTTCGCCACGGTTGCGACTCTCACGCGGCATACGGCGAGCTTCGCCGCTGCCGAGCTGTTCTTTGTCGTGCTCTTCGCCCACCACGCCGTTGCCACCTTCCGAGAGGCGTGCAATCTCACGCTCAATCTCCTCACTATTGCCTTCCGATGCCAACGCCGAGGTCGACATGAGCTCTACTTGATAGTCTTCCAACCGTTCAGGATACTGCTGCTTGTGGTTCATCTCAATGATGCTCTTCACATCCTCGGCCTTTAGGGCAATAAGTTCATTCTCACCTTCGTAGGCATACCACATAATGCCACGGAAGACATCAGTCTTCTTGTAGAGTGCCAGTCCTTTCTGGAAGCGCAGGGCTTGATTGGCAGGCGGGAATTTCTTCAGTGCGTCGGCATACACCTCATATTCGAAGTTGAGGCAGCATTTGAGTTTGCCGCATTGGCCGGCCAGCTTTTGGGGATTGGGCATGATTTGTTGAGTCTTGGCGGCACCTGTTGTAACGCTTTTGAAGGAGGTGAGCCATGTTGAGCAGCACAACTCGCGTCCGCAAGTGCCCAGGCCGCCCATCTTACCAGCTTCCTGGCGCACGCCTATCTGCTTCATCTCAATGCGTACACGGAATTCTTCGGCCAGTACCTTGATAAGTTCGCGGAAGTCCACACGCTCGTCGGCGGTATAGTAGAAAATGGCTTTCGAGTGGTCGCCTTGGTACTCCACGTCGTTCACCTTCATGTCGAGCCCCATGTCAACCACAATTTGGCGTGTGCGCAGCAAAGCTCGATGCTCTTCGCGCATCGAGGCGTCCCAGCGTTCGATGTCGTTCTCCTTAGCGCGGCGGAAAAGTTTGCGGATGTTTTCCGAGTCAGGGCTTATGCGTCGTTTGCGCATCTGCAGGCGGCACAATTCGCCGGTCAGGCTGACAATACCTACGTCGTGACCGGGCTGGCCTTCCACGGCCACCACGTCGCCTTCGGTTACTTCCAGTCCGTCGGGCAGACGGTAGAAATCTTTGTGGTTGTTCTTAAAGCGAACCTCGACACAATCGAACGGACGCTCGGTGGGCTGGCGTATGCCGCAGAGCCAGTTGGTTGCCGTCACCTTCGAGCAACTCTGACGCTCTGTAGACGACACTGGTATGTAGCATTTTGGGCAGCTATGGCATCCGCGGCTCAAATATACGGGTTCGTCGTATTTCACCCACGGAATTGTAGGGTCGGGGTCAAGGTAGGGGTCCAGTGCGTTTTCTTCGCTCAGGTACTCTTCTACTTCCGGGTTCTCACGCTCCACATGAGTTTTTTTCTCTTCGCGAGCTTTGCGTCGCTCACGCATGAAGGCTTCTATATCCTCCGCAGTGGCCACGGTCTCCTCACTGTCGAGGGGCTGTTGCTGCAACGGGGTTTTCTCTAATTCTTGGTCTTTTTCTTTAATCTCTTCCATTGGTCGTTTATCTCTTTTTCAGTGCTTTGCTAAGGCGGAACGACAGCTCCATGAAAGCTATCTTGCCGTTGGCGTTGCGTTCTATGGCGAACATCGTCTCATTGAGGGCTGTGTCGATTAGTTCTATGTTGTTGGTGGTAATCATGTTGGGGAACATGGCGTCGAATCGTTCGTCGCCCGAGGCGAGGTTGCAAGGCAAGCCTGCGGCCGATTTGAGGAAACAGTCGCGCATCACATCCTGTGCGTAGGCCAGGAATTGCTTCTGCTGTTCGCGACCCATGACCGCCATCTTATCCACCTGAGCGCTCAGCTCATGCATCTTCAATTTGAAGAGCATGCGCAGCCAGTCTACCAGCATCGGACCATATATTCCTTCGGGGTCTTTCCGTTGCCCGTTTTGCAGGCTTTTCAGTCGCACTGTCTGCACGCGGCTGCGTATGGTGCTCAGCAGGCGTTCGTCGCTTTCACCAACCAGCAATATCAGCGAGTGCTCTGACGGCTCTTCCAAAGTCTTGAGCAACTCGTTGGCGGCACTGGCGTTCATCTTCTCTGGCATCCAGATGACCACCATCTTCCAGCCACCCTCGTAGGCCTTCATGCCGAGGGCCTGCACGATGGCGGCGGCATCGGCCTCGCGTATCATACCCTGTTTGTTGTCGATGCCCAAGAATGCATACCAGTCGTCGAGTGTTCCCAAGGCGTGTTTTGAGAGAACGAATTCGTGGAAGTCGGCCGTAAAGTCGTCGCTTTTGGGAGCTGACGTGACGCGAGTTGTCGTCGCCGTGGGAAAGTAGAGGTGCAGGTCGGGATGCATCAATGAGGCAATCTTTTTGCAGCTGGGACACTCGCCACACGAATCGGCCCGCAAGCCCTCCCCGGGATGCTGTACCCGATGCTCGCAGCAGAGATACTGCAGGTATGCCAGCGCCAGCTGCAGACTGCCATCCTCGGTGGCTCCCAGCAGCAACTGGGCATGACTCACGCGTCCGCTGTCGATGATTTCCGTCAGCCGGTTTATCACATCTTGTTGTCCTACAATATCTTTAAACTGCATCGTTACTCACATTTAAACTGCAAATATACAAATATTTTTTAGAATAAGGGTACCTTTGGACAGAAAAAAGTCCAGAGCAAGTAAAGTTGCTGTCAAGCCCCGCTTTTTCACTTGGTGTTCTACTCTTGTTCTTCTGCTGTTCTTCTAGGAAATACAGAAGAACAGCAGATGAACAGCGGGCAAACAACAGAATAACAGTGTGTTTTGTGCGGTATTAAAGGGAATGCCAATCGGAAGAGAAGGATAAGTTGGGGATTGATTTTGCAGTTGGACAATAATTTAATTTGCGAGGATGTTTTTTTTTACGTAATTTTGCAGTTTGATTTTAAAAGCATGCATTATGTCTGACACACTGGTTATCACGCCCACTTACAACGAAAAAGAGAATATTGAGGCCATCATACGCAAGGTCTTTTCACTTCCCAAGGAGTTCGACATGCTTATTGTCGAGGACAATTCGCCCGACGGCACAGCCGACATCGTGAAACGCCTCATGCAGGAGTTCCCCGAGCGTCTGCACATCGTCGAACGCAAGGGCAAGCTGGGCCTTGGCACGGCCTACCTCGACGGTATGCGCTGGGGCAACGAGCATGGCTACGAGTATATGATTGAGATGGATGCCGATTTCAGTCACAACCCCGACGATCTGGTGCGACTCTACGACGCCTGTGCCACAGGTAAAGGTGATGTGGTGGTGGGCAGCCGCTATGTGGGAGGCAAAATTTCGGTTGTCAACTGGCCAATGGGACGTTTGATGATGAGCTATTTCGCCTCGAAATATGTCAAACTTGTTACCGGAATGCGCGTCTGCGACGCCACTGCGGGTTTTGTCTGCTGGAGCCGCCGCGTGCTGGAAAAGATGAAGTTCGACAAGGTGAAGTTTGTCGGATACGCCTTCCAGATAGAGATGAAATACACGGCTACCCGATTGGGCTTCAAAGTCTATGAGGTGCCCATCATCTTCACTGACCGCGTGCTTGGTACTAGTAAGATGAGTATGAAGATTTTCAAGGAAGCCTTCTTCGGCGTGTTTGATCTGAAATTCCGCAATTGGAGAAACTATTGATATGAAAAAGATACTTATGACTTTAGCGGTGCTGCTTGTTGCCGGCACCGCTTTTGCGCAGGAGAAACTCCTGCAATGGGACCAGTTGATGGACCGCAGCCTATACCCGCAGCGGGAGATGATGAGCTTCATCTTCGCCCCCGACGGCAAGACCGTCACCTACTATAAGGGTGGCGAGGAGAAGGGCTTCTATGGTTTCGACGGCAAGAAGGAGTTCATGCTCAGCGAAACGCAACAGGATTGGCGTAAGCCTGAGAACAACGATCCCAAGCTCGAGGAGCGTGTCGAGCTGAAGGAGGGCAACCTCTATGTCGACGGCAAGCTCGTTGAGCGTGGCGACGGCTACAATGTGGTGCTCGGCGAGAGCGTGCACCGCAACGAGTTCGGCATCGACGGGGGTCTCTTCTGGTCGCCCAAGGCAAGCCGTCTGGCTTTCTACCGCATGGACCAGAGCATGGTGGTGGACTATCCGCTCGTCAACACCAAGGCCCGAGAGGCGGAAGTGCGCAACATCAAGTACCCCATGGCTGGTATGAAAAGCCACGAGGTGACCGTCGGGGTGTGGGATTGTGCATTGAAAAAACTTGTTTATTTGAATACTGCACGAGACACCAGCGTACACGAACGTGAGATGTACCTCACCAACATCGCCTGGAGTCCTGACGAGCAGTATGTCTATATCGCCAAAATCAACCGTGAGCAGAACCATATGTGGCTCGAGCAGTACGATGCTGCTACGGGCGACTTCATGAAGGTGCTTTTTGAGGAGACCAATCCTCGCTATGTGGAGCCCTGCGAGCCTATGATTTTTACCCCCAAGGGCGACCAATTCCTCTGGTATTCGATGCGGGATGGCTACAAGCACCTCTATCTTTATAATATGGATGGTACCTTGGTGAAACAGGTGACTAAGGGTGAGTATGAAGTCGAGGGCTTCATTCAGTTCGACAAGAAAGGTGAGAACATCTTTATCTATGCCAATAAGAACAATCTCGACGGCCGCGATGCCTATCGTGTGAATATGAAAAATGGTACGATGGAATGCCTGACAAACTATAATTCTGCGGAAGGTACCCATACTGTTGTCATCAACGACGAGGGAACCCGTTTGGTCGACTATTTCAGCGCAGTGGACAACCCTGGTGAGATCAACTATGTTATTAACATAAACAAGTCGGCCAATCATCGCGATTATAACATCTACAGGGCTGAAAACCCCCTCAAGGACTACGCTATGCCTGGCATCGAGCTCGGCACCATCAAGGCCGCTGACGGCAAGACGGACCTTTACTACCGTCTCATCACACCTCCAAATATGAAGCCCGGTGAGAAATATCCGACTCTCGTCTACGTCTATGGCGGTCCGCACTCGCAGCTGGTCACCGACAGCTGGCTTGGCGGCGGCAATCTCTACTTTATGTTCCTCGCCCAGCAGGGCTATGTAGTCTTCACCGTCGACAACCGTGGCACCGACAACCGTGGTTTCGAGTTCGAGAGCTGTACCCACCGCCACCTCGGCGAAATTGAAATGGCCGACCAGATGGAAGGTGTCAAATTCTTGAAAAGTCTGCCCTACGTGGACCAAGACCGCATGGGCGTGGAAGGCTGGAG
>JAEEGL010223023.1_pt1 | contig 20296 bp, 20 predicted proteins | sample 9134231 | NCBI WGS metagenome assembly JAEEGL01 (sample SAMN16246548, study PRJNA631951) | gut metagenome | biome: gut microbiome; feature: rumen; material: fiber-attached | host: Bos | place: Iran: Karaj | collected 2018-10 | reverse complement strand
TATGTCGCCCATGGCGGCTTATGATGCCAAAAAAAGCCGTACAAATCACGGACAAATTGTAAACTTAAACAATTTATAACTAATTAATATTCAATATCATACGACAAGGAAGAAAACCAAAATCCGTCCTGCCCTCGCAACAAAACACCCCTTAACACTCTGAATATCAGCGGATTAAGCCAAAAATCCGTTGCGAGTTCGGACAAATTTCGGACATTTTTTTCTTGTCGTCTTGTAGTTCAGATTGCAAGCGAAAAGAAAAAAATGTCTTTGTTTTCATCGGATTTTACAAGCTCTAAAAAGGTAATGATTGCTTATACATTACCTCGCCTTCATACCGGTAAGAACTGGTATGTTGATTTCATGTGCTTTGATCCGATTTCCCAGTCAATGCGACGGAAAAAATATATGCTTGATGGCATCAAGAACAAAAGCCAACGATACACCCGGGCAGCAGAACTAATCACCACCATCACATATAAACTCCAGTCCGGTTGGAATTGCTGGTCTGAGACAGACGACACACGCCACTACACCACCATGAAGACTGCCATGGATTTATACATGCGGCAGCTGGATAAGCAGCACAAAACTGGCTCTGTCCGTGAAAAAACATGGCTTACTTATAAGACTTACTTTGCCACCTTCACACAATGGATGAAGGAATGTCCGCTGTTCATCACCTACGTTTATCAGTTCGACAAACGTGTCATCATGGATTTTCTTGATTATGTGTTCCAAGACAGGGATGTTTCTGCAAGAACCAGGAATAACTACAGAGGATGGTTATATACTCTTGCAGAATGGATGATTGAACGTGATTACATTACCTCAAACCCGGTTGAAGGCATCAAGAACCTGCGTGAAGACACAAAGAAACGTGATCCGCTGACCATGCACCAACTTAAAGAACTTCGTGCCTACCTCAACAAAACAGGCGAACAACATTTCTTGCTCGCCTGCATGTTGGAGTATTACGCTTTCATCCGTCCAAATGAACTGTGCTTCCTGAGAATCGGTGACATCAAAGTTTCTGAACAGAAAATCGTCGTTGATGGTTCATGGTCGAAGAACCGCCGAGATGAAGCTGTTGGTCTGAATCAGAAAATACTTAGATTGATGATAAAACTTGGAATCTTCCGTTATCCATCCGATTATTATCTCTTCGGAAAGAAGTTCTTCCCATCAGAGGAACAGGCGGATTCTCGCATATTCAGGGAGAAATTCATGAAAATCCGTGATATCCTTGGATGGAAAGACAGCATCCAGTTCTATTCGTTGAAGGATTCAGGAATCAGGGATTTAGCTAACGCCGCCGGTATTGTCATCGCCCGTGACCAAGCCCGGCATGCCGACATCACCACCACTAACCGATATCTGAAGGGAGATGCATCTGCCGTCCATGAGGAAACCAAAACCTTCGACGGCAACTTATGAATCGATTCTGTATGCTTCCATCTTCAGCAGTTGCGACATACCCAGTTCTGCACTGAATGTCGCCGTTATCTTCTCTGCCAGATATTTCTTGCCATTGATGATGAATACAGATGTGACATTAGGAATAGAATCAGAGAGAAATTTGAAGGTGTATTTCCGTGTGCCGTCAATCGAATGGATTTTTTCTCTCTCCATCGGTGCTAATGCTCCGCTCACCCTCATGCTGTAAGGATGTGTTATAGGATAGACATTTTCGAATTCTGACACATCAATCGCCGGGTGTGGGTAATAGTCGAAAACTCTATCCCAGAAGGCGACATATAATTTATCCAAGTATTCGGATTTTTTTTCTTTGTCACCGGCGATTAGCGTGTTCACAGCTTTCGACTGCCTTTCATCCTCTTCTTCCGATTCATCGCCGTATGTGCCGCATTCAAGAAATACAGCTTTGTCAACTTCATCCAAGAAGTCAATGCATGCAGGCACAATCCTCATCTGTCTCACAGTAGCATTAGCCGGCACAGAGTTGCCGAACATGTTGACTGGCATCAGCCGGCAATAGTGATAATAATACCACACACCACCATGTTCTTCACTGCCGAATTTGTATGAATACAACACGAAATAGGTGTCGATTTCTTGGCAATAATGCAATTTCTTGAATGCCTGATTATTCATATTCGTCACTTTGAAATAATCATCCAAGGCATTGTACATTGCGCTGAATGTATCCCATGTCTGCACCTTCATTGTACCGATTGCCCATGGGCATGAATAGTATTTCCACATCTGATGGTCACAGTCAGCATATTCCACAAAAACATCTTCCACATACTTTGCCTCGGTGTCTTCGCTGTCGTCAATTTCAGAAGTGAATTCTTCTACCACTTTTTCAATCACTACCTCACTTTCATCGCCGATGAAATCTTTGTTGAAGTCAAATCTGACAGTGCTCAGAGAATCGTCGATGGTGAAGTGTCCGTTCATGAACAGCTCGATTTCTTCAAGAAATTCCTTGACAGTCCAATGGGGGAGTGCGTACATGTAATCATCAACATCCCATGCCACTGGCAGCGCATTACACACAACCAAGTCTTTATATTGCGAATTTTCTATTGCAGCGAGATCATAATCATAATTCATGGCTTCGAAGATTTTCGACAGCAGTTCCAACAGGAAAGGGAATATCACCAGAGTGGAGTTGTCTGCCACCTGACTGCCTGTTGCCTTCCATTGCCACTGTGCCGTACCGTCTAATTCCACACCATTCTGCAAGTTTCCACTGGTGTTGTTAACCCACGGCAGCACGATATATCCATTCCAAGTACCTTCTTTCTGTTCGTCGTATGTATCCCAGAAATCCCTCGGTTTTTCGCCGGATTCCCTTACATGCCACGCACTGCCTAAGTCGATTTCGTTGATATACACATCTTCAAGAGAATTCTTAAAATTCGTCTTGCTTCTACCTTCCAAGAACTGCACCTTGACTTCCACCTCGTTCAGCTCGACAATATTTACAACTCCATACTTATGTATGTTCCTGTCATGTATCTCACAGTCGAGTAGTGTCTCTTCAAAGTCACAGTCTTTTCGATAGAGATAACCGAAGATGGCAATATTCTGAGGGCAGTCCTTCAATGGCAGCGTGATGGACAATGTATATCCGTCGGCACCGGTGAACAGAAAATTTTCCGACACAAATTCAAATGATGTGCCTTTCTTGATGACCGCCGGCATCTGGTTGATTAATATAGTCATGATGTATTATTTTTTAGCGTGATTTTGGTGATTTGTTCCTTATTAATCGGTCGTATTCATCCTGTGCCTGCTTCATTCCAGTATCGCCGGTGACAGAGTTCACCGTCACAAAAGGCTCGTCAAGTCTTTCCTTCAGCTGCCTGATTACTTCTGCATACTCGGAAATCGCACCATTGGATGATTCAGGCTGATTCTCCACGAATACCCGGCGAGAATTACCCTGAGATTGCTGATAACTGTCTGCAAGCACTGTCGGCGCATTGATGGTTCTTGTCACATAGTCTGCATTCAGAGTGCCGATTCGGTTATTGCGCTGCACATCGTCCAATGCTTCCAGAATCGGTCTTACATGTGGATTCCTTGTCAGTCGCTGACTTGCCACCCACTCACCGGCATGGACAATTCCAGCCGGTGTGTTAGGAAGTCCCTCAGGCGTGAATCCACCTTCTGCATATCCTTGCGAATCGGATGCTTGTTGCTGCTTCTTCAACGCTTGCACCTGCAACATACCTGCAGCAATGGCAGTGGCGGCGGCTATAGGTGCGAGAATGTAACCGACAAGTGGCACAGCTGCTGCACTTGAATATGCATTGATGGCAGCTGTTGCAGTCTGAGCGATGGCTGCAATCACTTCCATCTTGTATTTTTTCTTCTCGGCATCGCTTTTTATCTTGGCAATTTTTTCTTTCTTCTCCTTCTCCAACTGCACTTCCTTATATCTGTTGCCTTCAGCCAGCGACAGCTGCCGTTCATAGTAAGCTTCCATCTTGGCAGTCTGAATTTCAGCTTCTGCTGATATGATATTGCTCATCTGGCTGAAAACAGACTGCATTCCATTACTTATGACGCTGAGAGATTTTGTCACAGCCTGTCCAAGATCCGATTCAAGCCACTTCTGAGATGACGCAACCCAATCTTGCAGGAAGTTTGAATTATCATCCTGCTGAATCTGATTATATTTCTTCATCAGTGCCAGTCTTGCCTTCTGATAAGCTTCTTCAATTCTCAGTTTCTCTGCGTCCGCATTTGCCAGTCCTGCCACTTCTGCCAGTTCGATTGCCTTCTGCTCATCAAGCAATGCCATTTGTGTGTCGAATTCCTTCTTGGCTCTTGCCGTGTTCAAGCCGAAATATTCATCTCTGATTCGCTGTAACTGCTGTTGATGGTCAAGAAGGATTCTCTGTTGTTCTTCTGCTTCCTCTTCAGCCAGTTCTTTCGCTCTATTCTTCTTTTCTTCTTGGTCTGAAAGAACCTTGTCAAAATAAGCTTTATTTGTTTCGACATACTCCCTGGCTATTTTTTTGTATTCTTCTGAACTTTCATCTAAGTCTTTCCGCTGTTCATTCAAAGTGTTCCTTTTCCTGTCAAGATATTCCAGTTCTATGCGGTTCATCGTCTCTTCATATTGTTCTTTTGTCAGCTCACCATCCGCATAGTGCTGCACCGTCATCATCTGTTCAGTCTTGTAATCGTCTTCAAGTTCTTCTAATGAGTTAGCTCTTCTTTTGCTTTCGTATTCCTTTTCCTTGTCCAACGCTTCTTTTTTCAATTTCAGCCTGTCATCTTCGCCTACCTTGGTGTTAGTCGTAACATCAGCATAATATCTCTTATCTTCAGCTTCCATTGCCTTGATGTATTCATCATAACTCTTCTCTCCCTTAGCCAATGCAATTTGTAATCTTAGGATATTATTCTCATGTTCCTTGCTCGCTTTCTGCAAGTAGGTTTCTTCCTTAGTTGGTGAATGTGTTGGTGTGGCGGCATGACTTGTCTTTGTCGGCGTTGATGATGTTGCTGATTTATAAGGTGCGTTTGTGCTTGATGGAAATTTTGTGGGATCCGGAACCTCATTGTCAGGTTTATCAGGTTCCGACACAACCAACTTTTGAATGTCACCACCGTATACTTTGGTAATTGCCTTTTCTGTTTCCTCAATTTCTGCCAACTCATTGTTGATGTTTTTGAGCTGTCCTTCTTCTCTTGATAATTCTCCAGAATCAAAAATTCTGGCATTAAAGCTGCCCGGCACATTCGCGCCCATAGTAGTCTGTGGTCTTGGAGTGCCATCATCGTTAAGATTTGCTGCATTTCTGGCAGCATTATCTGCCTTTAGCTTTGCAACCTTTGTCTTTTTCTCTTCTTGTTGCCCTTTCAGTTCTGCTTTTCGTTTGCCAAGTTCAATAAGTTTGTCTTTTGCCCCTTGAACCTCATACATTCGTATTAGCGATGTGATGTATTCATCCAATGCCTTTTTGTTCGCCTTATACTTTCCAGTGGTCACATCTAATTGTGCATTATAATTTGGCACAATCTGATTTAGTTTATTTATTGCTGCCGTTCTCTGCTCCAACGATAAGGTTTCATTTTCTGCTGCCTGAACAAGCAAGTCTATTTTAGTTTTTTCTTCAGCTGCTTTTACAGCTGCATCTTCATGTAACTTATTCAGTTCTTTCTGCACTTTTGCAGCTTTGTCTCCAGATGATGCTAAAGCATAAATACCAAGTGCTAATGCAGTCACTGCGGCAACAGCCAATCCGATTGGATTTGCCTTCAGATACCCGGAAAAAATTCTCCATGCTTGTGCTGCCTTTTTTGTGTTTCCCTCAACAAGTAATATAGCGGCATTGAATAACATAGCAACAGATTTTGCAACGGTAAGAACACCACTCCACACAGCAGTTGCAATCTTCGCTGCATTTATTGCCACCGTATATGCGGTAATCGCACCGACAGCAACAAGAATAACTGTTTTATATTTAACGATGAATGTAATAAGTTCTTTGATTACCGTCAGGAATCCGTTGAGTGTAATTCTTAATGCACTTACAACAGGCGCAAGCTGCTCGCCCAATGCCACCAGCAGTTCCTGTGTACGTTTTTTCTGCATTTCCTGCTGTGCTGCGAATGTGCTGTTGATGTTGTTATACTCATTCGTCACATTGATGGCTTCGTCAAACGCCATATTTGCATTGCTGATTTGCTGTTTAAGAATATCCACATTAGATGCAAGCGTACTGATTACACCAGCCGCCTTTGCTCCACCTTGCCCCATGGCATCAAGCAATGGTGCAAAGTCTTTTACATCGCCCTTCTGTTTTAGTGTATCGAAGAACCACACCAGCCCTTCGGTGGTATTCTCAAATTTTTTGTTAAGTTCGTCAACTGACACACCAAGTGCCTTGGCAAATTTGCCTGGATCTTTATTCAGGTCGTTGATAAGCTTAGACAGAACTGCGGAAGAATTCTTTGCAGCTTGTCCGTTAGACTGAAGAACTGCTGAGAATGCCGCCAGTTCCGGCACAGTCATGTTGGAAGCAGCACCCACGCCGGATATACCTTGAATGAATGCAGTAATATCAGCCTTTGACGCTTCACAATTTTGTCCTAACACGTCAACTGCACTGGCAACAGCAAGCATATCGACATCGAAGATATTGGCGATTTTGGCGAAGCTTTTCACAGATTCTTCTCCCATGTCGCTCATTGCGACTTTAATCTGGTCTGCCGCCTTTACATACCTTACAACTTCTTCCTCTGTGCGATAACCCATCTCACCAGCTTCTTCTGCAAGTTTCAACAGGTCTATCTGGCTTGTCGTTGTCTGCATCTTCGCCAGTTCTTCGTTCACTCGCTTCAATGCATCACCAGTCAATGCAGTGGTGTTGGTGACATTCATCAGCTGTTTCTCTTGTTCTGCATAGGCATCTACAGCCTTGTCTACAGCCATCGTGATACCTGCAGTCGCTGCCATGCCGCCCATTATTGCACCGCTCCACTTGCTGAGAGTGCTGCCAATTCTGCCGAATAAGCCTTGTTGTGTCCGCAACTGTGCATTCATGGAAGCAATCTCGGCTTTCACTGCCTGAATTTTCTTAACATGTTCATTCCACGCCGTACTTCCACGCTCGATGTTGTTCAACTGCCTTTTCAGAATTGCCAGTGTTGAATTGAGTTCCTTTGGCGTTGCCTTGTTGAGATTACGCATTACATGTTCAACCGACTGCGTTGCACCTTCGATTTGCTTTATCTCCTTTTTGGTATCTGCCAAATCTTTGCGGAATCTCTTCAAGTCTGCCTTGTTTCCTGCTGCCGCTGCCTTTGCGATGGCAGTTTCCAGATTCATGGCATTTTGCCGAAGCTGATTCAGCGTTTCCTTCGCCTGTTGCCCATTTATGGCTAAATTGACGGTCGTTGTACTATTTTGACTGCTCATATCGTGTAAATATTTGATTTTTGACAAAAATACATTATTATTATCAAATCAGAAAAGACGATATGATGCAAAAGAAAAGAGGACACCTGTGCAGGTATCCTCTTTGCGCCAGCGGCTACTGGCGGCTTTTGTCAACCGGTGATGTGAAAACCGGAGCCTATATCATATCAGCGGCTTTACGAATTCTTTCCGATAAATCTACAAGCGCACCTTTCAACTGCGATGCTTCATCTTCTGAAAATCCGCCTTTGCCGCCATTTCCATCTATACCATCCATCTTGTGGTAAAACCATGAACATGATTTATTAAAGTATGTACGTGATAAGTCACGCCATGACACTGCAAACAATATGTCCTGAAGACGCTGCTTCATGTCGCAGATTTGATTTTGCTTAATGACTGTTTCCATAATATTCGTATTTTATTGTTTTTAATTGAGTTCCCCCTATGGAAGGGGAAACTCAAAATCTGTTTTTGGCATGTCAACCATTTTGTCGAATAACTCTTGTGCGTACCATAACAACTGTGGATTTCCGTTTGGGTAGCTCCTGACCCAGTTTCTGATGGCGTGGATGAGTTCTTCTTCCTCGGAGCTGACTTCCATCTTAATTTTCTTTTTCTTTTTCATATTCACATTCTTTTTTATTGACAATGCAAAGTTACTACAAATTTTCGTATTATGCAAATTTTTACTACACTTTTTTGTAGTAAAACGTAAAATTTTTATGATTTTGTGAAAAATAGCCCAAAATATTAATGTTTAATGCCCTTTTTATCAGCTATAAATAGGTGTTTTTCATAGATGGGCAAATAATAAGGTGAAAATTTTGCGGAACTAAAATTGCTAAATTTCTAAATGTTTGAATATTAGCAATTTGAAAAATTTTATTTTTATCTTGTTTCAGGGAGCTCATCAGCCGCCTTGCCTGAGTATCAGTCGGCTTGAAAAATCCGATTTGGGTGCGGAATATGTAAACAAATGTTAAAATCTGCGTTAAATCCTGACTTGTCGGTGTGGTCGCCTGTCCTCGGTGAACACAATGGGGTAGGTGAGTGCATCCGGGTACATATACATGATGTAAGCTGATATAATTCTCTCTCCGATGTTGCCGCCAATCCTGAATTGGTGTGCCACTTCAGCAGCCACACCTTTCTTGTTCAGATACAGTTTCGGATGGTCTTTTATTCGCTGCATCACATCTCCGTCGAATACTGCCAACAGCCTGTCCAGACAATCCCATACAACATTGATGATGAACTGGAAATCATCTTTTCGCATGATGAACATATTACAGGTGTATAGCCAGTCATTCTTCAGCATCTGGCAGAAGGTTGGATACAACCACATGTAGCTGCCCTGCACTATAGCCTTGGCAATATCCATGTCGGCAAAGCAGAAGCATTTGGCATAATGTTTATAGACATTTCTTTTCAGTTTCCACGGATTCGTAGCTATACATCCATGCTTCTCCACCAAGCTCGCAATGTCCGGCACATCATCCATGAATGAGAAGTATTTCCTGTATCCACAGAATCCAATATACTCTGGCAAATCATAATGGTCTGCCACATACTTGTAACTTAACAGTTCCGAATAGAACAAAGCATCGATGCCATTGTCTGCCTTGTCATCCTTGAACAGCTGTCGTGAATCCAATATCTCATACACTGGATTCTTAACCGGACAATCAAAGTTCGTGTGGGTGCATATATATATCTTCACTTCTTCCATAGTTCTTCATGTTCTTTCAGCCACTTCGATTCATCATCCTTTATCTTCCAGCTACCACAACCATAATGCACAACATAGTCAGCATACCTTATCTTTCGATATGGCACACACCTGCTGATTGACTGATGGAACAGCCATGCCCCGGTGTCATAATATCTGTTTGGACTTTTCGATGTAAGCTTCCATGTATATTCAGGATTATAGTAGGTGATGCCCATCGCCCTGCATACCGGCACATTGATATGACACACATACGGCAGCACTCTTGCGATATTTATCTTATGTCCTTCATACTTGTTCACCTCGCCAGTCCAAGCATAATCAGGATGCCAGAGTGCAGTCAGATCTTTCTTTACCAATACATCGGAATCCAACAGAATGAATCCGTCAGGAATCAGATTGAAACACACATCAACACTCTTGGTATGTTTAGCACTGCCATAGTTATTCTGCACCTTCGGGTATTTGTCCGGGAAGGATTCCAGCCACAATCCCCAGTTGATGTACTGTCCATGTGTGTTGTCCAGATATTCGATGCCTTCCCTCTCCGTCAATGGCAGCACATTTGAGTTGTCGAACACATATATCTTAGCCAGTGGTGTTGTCTTCCTGATGGAAGCAATCAGTGCCGTTGTCAGTTTCGGTGTGTTGTAATGGATAATCAATATATTCATAGCTCATATTTAGATTTAAGTGGTAATCTTTTTGAGAGTGCATTATATATCTTCTTATGTCCGGAAGTGTAGTCACATGTCTTGTTATCATTCAGGCAAATCAGTTGTGCGTTAGTGATGGCAATCCTGTTGCATACATCTCGGATGTCTGCCAGTTCCATGTAGTCTGTTTGCCGTTCACTCTCACAATACTTGTCAGCAAGTATATGCCAGTAGGCACACAGTTCTTGGTTGATGTTCCTGTAGTTTCTGAATGTGGAAATACTGCATTCTATCTCCTCACCTGCCATTGTCCACAATCCTTCCCATGTGCTGTTCACCATCGGTGAAATGTTGTGTCCTGTTCTGATATGTGTCGAATCATTCTCAGGCAGTGCCAGCAGCTTCCTCACCAGTCGCTCACCGTTGTGCAAATGGTGTGCATACATCGACTTCGCATCATTGTATGGTTTCACTATCTTCGCAATCCTCGGATGTCCATTAGTATCATACCAGTCTGCTGCCGTCATCTCGCCCATCGGGATCATGTCGTCATTGGCATACAGCCAGTATTCACTGATGCCCGGTATTCGCCACAGATACATTTCAATGGCAGTTGAGTTGTATGTTGGAAGGAATCTGGATGGGATGATTTCTTCATGATACACCACTATCACCTCTTTCCGGTTAATCCATGCCGGCACCTGACTTTCTCTTTCCACCACCAGATACACATTTCTCAACCATGGCATATAAGCAGCTGCACCTCTAAGAACGAATTGCAGTGTTCCCCAGTCCCGGAATCTCGCTGCCTTCACTATCTTGTCTCTGCCTGTCGCCTTCAGCATCTCAAAGTGGCAACGCTGCCATTCCTCATCGTTGCCATCGACATAAGTAATTACCAAGTCTATATCCATATCTATTTGTTTAAGAATTTCCACACAAAACCGGCAGCTGCTAACATGGCGAATCCCCACAGCAGCCATCCCCATGTACGCCGTTCCTTCACCTTCTCTTTCTCACTGATGGATGAGGAAGCAACAGTGTCACCACGCTCAACATAGCGATATATCACCACCGTGTCTTCTTTCGTTTGGTAAATTGTATCTCGCTTTGCTTTGTAGATGGTATCATGCTTAATATCCACCTTTGTTCGCCATTTCTCCCTATATATATATATTGAATCTCCCTTCTCCCTGACATAGATGGAATCCCTGACAACAACACTATCCCTGACAACATCCGTCTTCAACAATGTGTCAGTCTTCGACAGATACACAGTATCGACATGATTGTCATAGATTGTCACAGTATCAACTGCATGAGATGCCACATACAATGTATCATGTGTGACCACGGAATTCTTAACTGTCCGTGAACATGCTGACATAAGTATCATTGCCAGCATTATCGACACAATCAGGATCACTAAGATTTCTTTCTTTATCATAGTATTAAAATTAAATCATGTTTTCTTTAATAAAATCATCTCATGTTAAAAAATCATCGATTTCTTTACATACAAAAAAGTCATGTTAAAAAATTATCGAATTCTTAACATGACCTTGCCCTTTGGTGTATGTTATTTGATTACCTCTATATATATATTGTCCTTCGCCGATTTCAATGTCTTATATAGTTTCTCGAAGGCTGCTTGAGATTGAGTGACCTGACCGACAACGGTGTTATACCCTACTATGATGCATCCTGCTGATGAGCGTTGATTGATGCCTTTGTGGATCAATATACCATCGAATCCCGGCACACTCATCAGCCTTGGAAGATACCCCTTGCAGAAAGTCCAGTAATATGCCTTCGCTGAGAACTTAGGCGATTGGATGTCCATACGCACACGATATCTTCCCCTTGGTATAGCTGTCTCCGACTTCACCTTGATGCGAAGGATTTCCGACAGTGGCATTGATTGTGTCAATCCCCTGTCAACATCCTCAATGGTGTCGCACACATACTGACCATCCACATACAGATGACCGATCTGATAAGCCTTGCCAGACTTCATGGCGATTCTTCTCAATGTGACGATCATGATTCTTCCGTTTTAGTTTTCTCCTCATCCTGTCTTAGCCGGCTGTCGAAATACTCTTTGATTTTCGTCTCCGTCTGTCCAAGCTTAGTGCGGAAATAAATCGACACACCGAAGATGCCGCCGGCGAATGTCAACGCCTGTGCAGTGTACCACAACACACCTTCAGTAACATCGCCCTTGGTGAAAAAGCAGATAAAGGTCAGTACTATGCCAGACAGCACCATTGCAGTTGCCGTCATATACTGTACCCATTCCTTTGCGTTTGTTGTCATTTTTTCAATATTCCTAAAGTTCGTAAATCAGATATTAATTTCTCACTCGGATTCGTCAACTGTGTATAGATGTTGATGATCTTCATTTTCTTATCTTCAGTTGGACTTTTCTTATATTGCCCTTTAAGGAGATTCAACTGTCTTAACAGCTTCTTCTGCCTTTCCTTAATATCTTCCACGATTCGTTTTTCAGCCTGTTCTGCCGAATTCGTATAACTGTCATATTCCTTCCAGTTGCCATGATATTTCTTGTCCAGTTCGATAATCTCCTTCAAGAACGGATATCTGTCGGAATCAGGACATGTTGCTTCATTGCCGCTGAGTGTACGCAACTTCAGATGCAGTTCTTTCATCCGCTGCATCAGCGAATAGTTCTCTTCATAGAGTGCCTGAATCTCGATGGGAAGCTTATCATGGTCTTCTCGTTTCCCTACCTTGAATTCCGTCTTTGTATCAGTCAGTTTATGTTCGTCTGCAATCTTATCCACTGCCTTCGCCATCTTCGTCACCTGTTCATGGGTGATTTCCTGCACCCGGTAATTCAGATATCGTTTAAGCTTATATTCGATAAGGTCTGCATTCCTTTGTAAGTTACGCATACAGTTCGCATACAGCACACGGTTGTTAGTGAGTGCCAGCAGCAACAGCGCACCTTCCTGCAAGTCTCGTTCACCTTTCGGTGTATCCAGCCAAGACTGCAATTTCTGGGTAAATTCTTCTTTCTTCATAATTAAGTGTATTTAGAACCAGTATCCTTTATCTTCTTTCAAATTTACATATACCGGCGGATCATACAGTTTCGCCGTCTCAGAAGAATGCCATTCAGGAAAGTCGGTTTCGTTGTTGCGGATTACATTAACCACCATCCTCAATGCATTATGTTCCCTTTTCGGTTTGCCTTCATCCCTTAGAAGATGGAATTCGATGTTCTGCACCTTCTTGGCGATATTACTGCGAATCACACTGCCGGTGTTCGTCTGGAGTTCATATCTGAACTGTGCCATCAGTTCCGGCGATACATACTGTTCTGAAATCTCATCTTCAAGAATGATGGCTTTATCTCTTACTGCTAAGTAGAAATCCCAGTCAGACTTATATTCATCTGGAGTAACAACCACCCTTGTGTATGTCAAGTCAGAGAATAATGTGCTGCCGAAGAATTTTCCCTGATCCGTCGATGTCCATCCTGATTCAGACGGTAGTTGTTGCAGTAACATGTGAATCACATTATCCCTGGCTGCATACATCGATTTGATAAGTCTTTCAACTCTCTCTTTCGATGCAGGTGCCACATTCTGGTTGCTGACAATACCAAATCCATTTGGAGTGAGAATCAAATCTAATGATGGAATTCCTCTGGCAAAAGCATCATAGATGATGACATGTTGTACCAGGATCTTGGTGGTGTCGGTGTTTTCTCTTGTTTCCAGTGCGGCAAATAGTGTCTGCCCGGTGAATGTGTCTATCACCCACTGCTGAGATTGCGTGATGAATGACTGCATCTTTTCATACACCGTTTTCTCGCCTTTCACCGCTGTCATGATGTTGGGAATGGCTGAATTGAATATTGCTTCTGTTATCATAATGTATCTGAATTATCCATGGTTACTTCCTTTGCATCTCGATTTTCATCCAATGTGGTGAGCTGTATGAATGGACACTCAGGATAAGCACCTGTCCATCCGTTATACTTCATAATTATCTTATGCACCACAAACAGCAAATCGTGATAAGGTTTCTGCAACGACTGTGCGATGGTGTACAATTCTCGCTTATCGCTTCCGCTGTTGTTAGATTGCGATTTCCCCGGGACACTGCCCACCAAGTTACTATGCACTCTCAACGTGAAGCATATCATGTTCACTGCTTCTTGAATGTCAGTACTCCAGTCGCCGCCTTCCTGTTTCTCGTCTATCTTGCTTATCTTCACATCATGTCGTTCTTCGCCTGTCGGTGTCACATAAAATGTGGAGAATAATGCCTTGCCACTGTTCTCGGCACCGGTTAGGAAGTCGATGATGGTACGCTTCTCCTTCACAACTCTTTCCTGCTGTTCATTTGGATCAGTAATTCGTTCACGCTTGAAGATTTCCTCCCAGTACTTATGACTGACTTCTATGTGGTATTTCAACGGTGCAGTGTTCTTCAGCTTCGATTCCTTGGCAATGCCTATCAGCTGTTTGATGTTATACCAGTTTCCTTTGAACAACGCTGCATAATAAGGAATCGGATAATAAGTGCTGTCAGGTGTAGGCACCTTGCTCACCACGGCGAATTTACGCACCCTGCTTTTTGTCGCCATCCTTGCCTGCAAGTCAAGCCATGGAGCATCGAAGTCCAGCAGTTGAATCTTCTCAACATAGTCTGCTGATGTCACGCCCTTCTTCCAGTTGCCATACAACAGATATTCAATTTTTCCTTCCTTGTTAGCAGGTGCGAAGCGGCAATAGATGACTTCTTTTCTGTGTAAGCTTACAATCTTCTTGCCTTCTTTGTCCAATATGATTACGGACACACACCAACCATAATGTTTGAAGTCCTGACACACACCTAAGAAGTACTGAGGAAGCGAAGTGCCAAGAAGCCAGTCTTCCACATCATTCTTCACTTGCTGTGTGCAGTTATCGGTGTTATACTGCAATCCTGATGCATACATCACTTCAGCATTGAACATTTGGCATGTGCTGAGTGTCTCATCTTTTTCAATCAAGTCAAGTATGTCGTATGGCATTTGATTGTCGCCGCCCCACGGCATATACTGTGTGTCCTCATCCAATGTAATAGGCACAATGTCATTGTCATCTCTGAATACCTTCTGAGATGGCGATGTGAATGCGGCTGCCGCATTTATCTTGGGTATGAATTCTACACTTGTGTACATAATTTCTAATTATTATTAATCGAACTGAACAATGCCTTGTACATTGACAATCCTGCTGTGTTGAGATGCTTTTCGTCGCTCATACTCAGCAACGCCACGAACTGTGAATAGGATAGGTCACCATAATAACATTGATGCACCTTGTCAAACATCTTAGCCATGTTGCCGAATATGGTGAGATTGTTCTCGTTCAGATAGCCCACAATCCTGCTATAGATGTCCTTGACTATAGACAGATTTGCGTCTGCCTGCAGCTTTGTGCGATGTTGTATGACGAATGCAATTTCAGCACCAAGATTAGACACGTAAGTGACTATGCTTGAGATGAAGCCTATCAGTGTGGCTGCACTGGCATAGTCCGGTGATGATTCAGATATATTGTTCGTCGTTGTGATCTGATAGGTTACCAAGTCTGGGTTCAATGCTGCTATAGTTCCTGCCTTGTGTGTGTTAAGTGTTGTGCCGTTGGCTCCACCTCTTGAATTGTTAGCAAATATATGCGCATAAGGCTCTTTAGCCGTACCCCAATACACGATGCCCCAATATATAAGATATTTCGTTGTGTCTGATGACTTGGTGATTGTTATAGTGGTCTCAGCAGTGGTGTCGCTAATTTCAAAGTGTATCATCTGGTTTGGATAGCCCACATTCGAAGCTGTGCCGCTATACAGAGTTGTGAAGGATGCGCCGTTAGCTTCTTCGGAAGATGACATGTCAGCACTCGCAGACATGGTGACGATGCCGTTGCCACGGTTAACGGCGATGCTTGCGGTGTCACCTAACACGTTGCTGTTGTATATAAATGCAAATCGCTTATATCCTGCAGGAATTTTAAAGGATACCGACGCATTCGCTCCAGACGAATACCTTCGGGGAATATGCATGTCGTTGCCTGCTGAATCAAAAGGTATAGGCGAAACCTGTGTGTCAAGAGTTGTTCGTGATGATGCGGCGTTGGTGAAGTTGCCGTAGGCTGCATTCCATGTTCCGGACTCAGTGAAAAAAGCATCCGAATCGTCATCCCACTTGTCACAATACTGTCCGACAAGACTATGCTTTCCATAATCGTAACGGCGGTATTGAGGATTGCCGAATACGGAATTCACCCACATTCCGTATGCAAGTCCTTGGCGGTCGCATGTAGCCGGCACCTCACACACGCCTTCCGGTGCGAGATTTTCCGAATTCTGCCATGCTGATGTAGATGATCCGACATGCACATGTACGATGCTCTTGTCCTTGCAGCAGAGAGCAGGAATAAACACACTCTCTGAGTTAAGCTGCATCGCCTTTTGGTATGCAGTGGTCTTCAACGCATCAATATCAGATATAATCGCATTAACTTTATTTGCTAATGTCCATTCCTTGAATTTTACAATTTTTACATGGAAGGAAAAGACTTTGCCTCCATTGACAAAGGCAAGTCTGTCAAAGGTTTTCGTTCCAGAATTGAATGTCCAAGTTGTGACAGCACCGGGTGTTGTTGTCACATTGGGGTTCATATTAATATAGTTGCTACCACGAAGATTAAGCCTTGTTATGATATTTGCAGAAAGATTAGAAGCCTTCTCTATTGCAGTAATCGTCATCTTGTAGTCTGTATTAGCTGCCAGAGTCACACCAAGTGCAATCCATGCTGTTGAGCCGACGGAACCGTCCTTGTCAACAACCGTATCCTCTTCTAATCCGTATAGTCCCATGTCATCCTTCGCCCACTCGCTTACACCACCACTTGTTACAAGTTTTGTTTCGTCTTCAGTAACTTCTGATGTTGATCCCGGATATTCTTCCTCTATTGTTTCAATCGCCAAATCTCTTGCTTCAGCAATCTCACTTGTTGCAGATTCCAATGCGCCTTCTATCTCTTCCAGCCCAGCTTCAACGGATGTCTCAATATCACGTTCTGCAACATAATCCACCATCTTTTTCAGCAACTGTCCCATGGAATCGGGCGTAATCGCATCCTGTTGCGTTTCCGCACGGAATGCGTTGATAAGTGTTATAAGTTCATCGTATGTCATAATATTTTGAATTTATAAGTGATAAAAATTTTGCCCTTTTTTCATACCAAACTCATCAATCCTCTTGTTCAGTGCATCTGTAATGATGCCTTCAAATTCCTTCCCTAAACTGTCTTCCATAAAATCCCTAAGGTTCATGAAGCTCCGATAGAATGCTTTTCGAAACCATGGTCTTACTTCTCTCTCTGTGTCTCGCCCTTCGTAAAATCCCTCGTTCCCTCTCGCTGTCTCCTTGCCTGTCCCTCGATCTTGGTATAAGCCGTATTCAACAAAAGACTGTGCAAGATAAATCTCTGTAAATCTTCCGTCTGCATCACATCTTACAGCCATAAATGAATTCAGCAGTCTTCCTGTATCGATAACTCCAAGTAAGGTGATTCTTTCTTGCCATATCTGAATCATCGTCTGATTGAACGCCATCACATATTTTCGTCTGGTCTCAACTGATGCCTGTTCCCATTTCGATACTTCTTCTGCCATGGTCAATCTGAACTGTCATCTGAGCTGTCATCATCTTCTGCCCAGTCGTTAACATTATATCTCAAATCCGTATATACATCCGTCGCCACTTGGAAGTAAGCACATGCACATCCACTGAAAAAATACTGTGGAATCTCTTGGAAGCTTATTCTCGGATCTAAGTAGATGTGTTCCTGTTCCACTCTGACTTTCTCCTGAATGAGCACAGTCATGAATTGCCGGAATATCTCTCGCATGATGTCCATGCATTCCTGTCTCGCCGTCATGTCATCTATGGCATGGCGCATGGCGAAGAACACCGTCTTCACTCGCCTTGTGTGTGGCGTGTTGTTCAATTCTGTATAGCCTTGTGCAATATCAGACACTGCGATAAACGCCGTGCAACTAAGCATCGTGTGCAGACATTCCTCAAACCCTTCCAAGCCTGATACACGATGGAACACGAATCCTTCTTTCTTTGCCAGAAGATTCGTCTTTGTCAGCTTCTCAAAGAAGCTCGTTGCATCCCAGTTGAAATTTATTATCATCTCATACAAGCTTGTTATCGGTTTCTTTTTCTTCTATCTCGCAAAATTCAGCTGGCAAGATGTCAGCTTCCTCAAATTCGATGTCGTCGATATCGATGCTTTCAGCCCTGTATTTGTCAATCAGCTGTTTGATCTTATCATCGATATTCGGTATGGGCTTGATGCCAAGAACCGACGGATCCTGTGTCGCCGTGAATGGCTGCACAACAATCTGGTCGAATGGTAGGCTTACTTCGTCCTCAACATTGATGTTGTTGAATTTTGCATAGCTGCTTGCAGCCTTTTCCATCGTCTTGGTGTCACCACGCTTTTTCGCCATCCTGTAAGTGTCCAGAATCATCTCGTTGAATTTCCATCGGTGGTAGTCTCTGGCATTAGCTGTTATATTCGGCAGCACATTCTTGATGATTCGTAAATCCTCGTATGCCTGATAACTCTGGATGTCATATCGTGAGCGAATCACATCGATGAATTCTTTGTCCTTCGCCTCAGGATGAGCAACAAGCCAGTTGTACATGGCTCTTATACGAAGCAGCCTAACAACCAGTCTTTCCGGGTGTTTTTTTCTCAGTTCCTCTTCATTCGTGAAAAGGTCTGTCAACACTACATCTGGTATTCCTTTGTACATCTGCCTTATTTTTTTGTAAAAATAAATAATGTGTAACGCATAAAAAAAGACTAATTGACTAATTTCTCACATAAATACTTCCATGCCGTTAATTTCAAATATTAAGCAGATTCTGACCGTCCTGATTTGCTGAGAAGCCAACATTTTAAACTGCTGAGTACCGCCATAGAAATCATATCTGAGTGGCAAAGCATCTTTCATCTCCATGATGCTGCCGTCTTTCTTCCAGCATTTCAAATCAACAGGCTGATGTCCTGCCAGCATGTGACGCAAAACAGATATATGTATCGACTTCATCTTAACTATATGTGTTTACAAATTCGTCGCTGAATATCTGAGGATTCGTTCTCGGTGTGACATATTTCGTATCATCGTCGAAGAACCATGTGAATTTGATTTTCACATGTTCGTTGCTTGCATCACTCACTTCTGCCGTGATTTCATTGATGCATACAGTTGTGTCTGTTGAACCCACCTTTGTGCTTACTGTACCGGATATAAGCATCTCATTCATCCACTCAGCTTCTTCCAGTGACAGCAGTTCCGTCACCACCTGATGCCGCCGCTGCACCTGTTGGTTATAAAATACAGTCTTGCCGTTGCTGATGGCTTCTTTCTTGTCAACTTCCGTCTTGCTGACTGTCTTGCCATAGATATATGCCATCTCTTCAACCAAGAAGGCATTCCTGAATTTGAATGCAATCTCAAATGGTTCATCCGTCACATAATAGTTCACGCTTCTGTCACCACACCATATTCTATAACTCAGAATCTTCGCACCACTGGTTGTCACTGTCTGAGTGATGGCAGCACTGAGGATGGTTGCCGGCGATGCATCAATGGTGTGGATTGCCGGTGTGCCACTTGTCGATGTTGCGATGGAAACTCTTCCCATGGATGATACACCATTCTTTTCAAACACACATTCGGCGTAAGCATTTTCCTGTGCAGAACCAGTTGAGAAAAATTGCAGTTGTGTGGTTGCATCTCGCTTTATCCGCATGTATGTCCGGGTAGTTAAGAAAGAACGTTCCAAGTATTGTTGTGCCGTCACTCCATACTTCGGATATTCCAGATACAGCAGATACACATCGCCGGTGTCCTCACTGCTGCTGCCCACCTCTGATTTCACTTTGAGCTTAATCAGTGGTGTCAGCTGTGAACGCATGTAAGCTCTGACTATGCCACGGAAATCATAGAATGTAACAACACCGTTATGGGCTGCCAGCGTCGTTGAATAGATGGTTGTCGAACTGCCCACAATGATGCTGATTTTCGCTGATCCTGTAACGTTTGATACGGTGAACGAAACAGGAAGGTCGTTAAGCAGATTATATGTGCTTAATGTCAAGTTAATCATAATACACCAGATATATTTAAGTTAGGATTAATATCATTTTGCGGAAATTTCTCACATCCTATATACAATGTGTCAAAAGCATCTGTGCCGTCGGTACGGTGTTCCAGCAAGTCTTCTTCTGTTTCGGCAAGTTTCTCGCCGCCTTTATCCTTCCTGAATCCATTACGCCCTCTGGTCACACCAGCCGCCTGAATTGCCAGCAACAAATCATCATTGTTCTGCCGGTTGAAAAATGGCATAAGTCGCTGCTTCCCGGAGAAGCCTTGGTTTATAAGAAGGTATTTCTC
>JAEEGL017132151.1_pt1 | contig 20297 bp, 14 predicted proteins | sample 9134231 | NCBI WGS metagenome assembly JAEEGL01 (sample SAMN16246548, study PRJNA631951) | gut metagenome | biome: gut microbiome; feature: rumen; material: fiber-attached | host: Bos | place: Iran: Karaj | collected 2018-10 | reverse complement strand
GGTGCCAGAGGTTTGTATTCATAGTGTTGTGTGTATTTGATGCGTTTGTCACGGTTTTGGTACTTCCATTCGTTGCGCATGAGGGCGTAGGCGTTGTGCATCCACCAGAAGGCGGGCAGGATTTCCAAACAACCGTCCTTTACGTTGTTGTTAATCAGCGAGAAAGCGAAAGGAATGGAGAGAGGTCTCGGGTAGTCGCCTTTGGCGATGAGGGTGTAGGGGGCAAAAGAGCAAGGGAATGCCAACGAGGAGCAGAGACCCGGCCAGAAACCGCGGCCTGCCACCAAATCGACATCGTTCTTGCGTCCGTTGTGGTTGGAGCCGAGTGTGGCGCCGGCGGCGACGTTGCTCTGCCCTTGGATGTGTGCGGCGATGAGGAACGAATTGCTGTGGTGTTGTTCGTGGCAGGGGTAGAGGAAGGCGTGGCCGACCTCGCAACCGGAAATATGGCTGTTGTCGCCCACGGCGGACTGATAGACGCGCGCCCCTTCCGCGATGCTGACCTGTTGTCCGACAAGCACATCCGCGAGATACGCGCGGGAGTCGATATGCGCGCCCTTGTGCACGATGGCGTTGCGCAGGATGACCCCGGCACCGATGTGGGCGGGCTCTGTCTCCGAAGAGGAAATCCATGCGTGCTCTATCTCGCAACAGCCTGACAATTCGGAGAATGCGTCAATGTGGACGTTTCGGATGGAGGTGACATTTTCGATGGTGCAGTTCGCTCCGATGTAACCTTGCTTCTCTGTCGGTGTTTCGTGTCCGAACAGCGCGGGATTGCCCGTGTAGAGGCATTGGAAAACGTCGGTGGAGTTCATCTCCGGCACTGCTACTGCCTGAAAACGACCGTCTTCGTTGCAGAGTTCCAACGGGTATCCGTAGTGCTCTTCGGTGAAGGTGAGTGTCCCGATGTTGGAGAGTCGGCTGTTCGCGCCGATATGGTAGTTTTCGACATGTAGCACGTTGGACATCGACACGTTCTCTTCCATTTTCACACTGCCGGAAAAGTGGCAGTCGCGAATGTTTAAAACAGAAAAAGTGCGGACGACGGAAATGGTGTTCCAGTCGTCTGCACTGTTGTTCTGCTGTATCAGCTGGCTGATTTCAGCGTCTGTGAGCGGTCTCCACATCACTCGGGGTAAAAGAGGTTGTTATTCTTCGCCACCACCGCCCAGCATCTTTTTCAGATCCTCGGGGGCATCTTCGAAGTCCTTCGCGTCAGAGGGGAGGAGGAAATCGGTGGCTTTCACCTTCTTGTTGGGGGTGATCTTGGTGGCGGTGGTGATGACCGTGAATTCTTCGCCGTTGTGTTCTCTCTTCTCTTCGGTGCAGAGCGGATAGCCCTTCAGACCGGGATACTGGGCGAAGTTGATGTCATCGCCAAGACCGAGTTCGGTGGTCACCCAAAGAACCTCCGTGTTTTCTTCATCCGTCTCCAAGTTGGTGACTTTCACGAGTACTTTCTTGCAGTTGTAGCCAGCGACGCTTTTCGTTTCGTCCGTGTACTCATAATCCCTCTTGATGTTGGCAGTCGCTTCCTGGAGTTTTTCAGCCGTGACTTTGTTATAATATTTGCCATAGCCAGGGATGTCGAAAATGGTAGTGAGGGTCTTGGAGTTGCCGTTTGAGATGATAATCACATCGATACCCATGCTCATGTTCATACGCCAGTTGTTGCCCATGACAATGATTTCTTGGGACTCTTCGGCAAGCTGCGAAGCGAAATTCGGATCGCTGCAATCCGGGGAGGTGGCTTCAAAGGTGATGTTTCCAGCGAAAGGCTTCTGTGCGAAAGCGCTGACACTGAGGATCATCATGGCGATGATCGTGAAGATGCGAGTCATTTTTTTCATTTTTTCCTATTTTAAATTGGTTATAATTATCAAAACAATTCAGACGGCAAAGATATAAAATTTACAGAAAAGTTTAAACAGAAAAAAATAATGGCCATGAGGTGGTGGGTTCGCAAAGTTTTTTTATTTTTGCTTTTTCTTTTTAAAAATCAAAAAAATGGAATCTAAGAGGGTTTTATTGGCCGAAGACGATATGAATTTGGGCAAGGTTTTGTCCACCGTGCTCACCGGAAAGGGCTTCGAGGTGAAACACGCCAACAACGGTGAAGCAGCCTATGAGCTTTTCTGCACCAACGAATTCGACATCTGTCTCATAGACGTGATGATGCCGATCAAAGACGGCTTCACGCTGGCGCAGGAGATACGGAAAATGGACAAGAAAATTCCGATTATCTTTCTGACAGCCAAGACGATGCAGGAGGATATGATCAAAGGGCTTTCGATTGGCGGTGACGACTACATCACCAAACCGTTCACGATGGAGATCCTGTTGGCGCGGATCGAGGCGCTGTTGCGCCGCACTGGCGTGCAGGAGGAGCCGGAGAGCCATATCGTGAACATCGGCAAGATCCAGTTCGACCGCAAGCGTCAGGTGCTGATTGTGGAAGGTGTGGAGCAGAAGATGACCTCCCGCGAGGCCGCTCTTTTGGACATGCTTTACGAACAGCGCAACGATGTGCTGTACAGAAGTTATGCCTTGAAGAAGATTTGGGGAGAGGACAGTTTCTACAACAGCCGCAATATGGACGTCTATATCACACGTTTGCGCAAACTTCTGAAAAGCGAGCCTAACGTACAGATTATCAACGTGCACAGCACGGGATTCAAACTGGTCTGGTAAGTTTATCGCGCGGCGGTGCGGATCACCACTTCGGCGGCCTTGCGGGATGCGGAGCCGTTGCCCAGCCGCGTATATAGTTCGTCATACTGCGCTTTCATGGCGGCGATGTTTTCCGCATCTTCCGTGATGAGGCGCAGTTCTTTTTGCACTCTTTCCGTGTTGTAATCGTGCTGGATGAGCTCCGTCACGACAGGTGCGTCCATAATCAGATTGGGCAACGAGATATAGTTGATGCCCGATATCAAGTGCTTGGCTATCAGGTAGGAAATCTCGCTGCCGGCATAGCAGACCACCTGCGGGGTGCCGATCATGGCGGTCTCCAGAGTGGCGGTTCCGGAAGCCACAAGCGCAGCTTTTGCGTTGGCGAGCAACGCGTAGGTGTTGTCGCACACGCAGGTGACATCATGCCCTTGCAAGTGTTTGCCGTACAGCTCTTTCGGGAGCCATGAGACGGTCGAGACCACGAACCGGTACTGCGGGAACCGCTCCACCATGCTCAGCATGGTGGGCAGGATGGCGTTGATTTCCTGTTTGCGGCTGCCGGGCAGCAGGGCGACGATCTCCCTGCCCTCCAGATGGTTGTCTGTTTTGAAGCTCACCACATCGGGACGGGTGCACAGGTCGCGTTGCACCGCGTCGAGCAGCGGGTGACCCACGTAGTGGACGTCCATGCCGTTTTTGGCGTAGAACGCCTTCTCGAAAGGCAGAATCACCATCATCTCATCGACATCGCGCTTGATCTGCTTGATCCGTCCCTTCTTCCAAGCCCAGATCTGCGGGGAAATGTAGTACACCACTTTGATGCGGCGCTTTTTGGCGAATTGTGCGACACGCAGGTTGAAGCCGGGATAATCGACCAGAACCAATACATCAGGTGACCAATCCAAAATATCTGTTTTACAGCGTTTTATATTTCCTAATACTTCGGAAAGGTGCACAAAAACCTCCCAAAATCCCATGAAGGCCATCTCTTTGTAGTGCATGAGCAACTCCGCTCCGGCATTGCGCATCAAATCCCCGCCGCAGCCACGAAACTGTGCTCCGGGATCTTGCGTCTTGATGGCCTTGATGAGGTTGGAGGCGTGCAGGTCGCCCGACGCCTCGCCTGCCACGATGTAATATTTCATCGGCTGAATTATTGGGCCAAAAGACGTTTCACTATGTCGGAGACCAGCTTGTTGTCGGCCTTTCCGGCGAAGGTCTTGGTGGCCATACCCATCACCTTGCCCATATCCTTCATGCCGCAGAAACCGTTGTCGGCGATGATGCCCTTCAATGCGGCTTCCACCTCCTCTTCGGAAAGCATTTGCGGCAGGTATTCCTTGATGATGTCGAGCTGGAATTGCTCTTCAGCCGCCAGGTCTTCGCGGTTTTGGGCCTTGTAGGTCTCCGCCGATTCCTGACGTTGTTTCACCAGTTGTTTCAGAATCTTGATTTCGGATTCCTCGTCCAAGTCGCCGGCGCCGCCTTTTTGCGTTTTGGCCAGCAGGATGGCCGATTTCACGGCACGCAGCGCGTTAAGTTTCTGTGATTCACGTGCCAGCATGGCCGCTTTGATGTCTTCGTTGATTTTTTGTTCTAATGCCATAATCATCAAATTTAAGTCTGCAAAAATATCTTTTTTTCGGGTTCGCCGGGCAGGTTTTATCCATTCACCGTGGAAGTGACGGTCCCTTCGTAAAAGCGCGTCTGAATTTGTTCGCCGGGGAGCAGCTCTGACGCGTTTTTCACCGCTTTGCCATCCTTTAGCGTGATGCTGTAGCCGCGTTTGAGGATGTTTTCGGGGCTGAGCAGGTGTAGCTTTTCCGTCAGGGAGTCGCACTCGTTAGCCCGTTTTTGCAATGTCATACGCACGCCTTTCGGCAGCTGGTTCCGGAGAAGCTCCAATCGTTGCTGCTCGCGATGCAGGTGGATCTGCATCTGTTTCCCGAGTTCTTGCAGGAACCCTTTCAGTTGGAAGGATTGGTTCATGGTCAGTTCCTTGGACTTGAAAACCGCCTCCTTGGCGAGTTCGCCCAATCGGTTCCTGTGCTCGTCCATCACCTTGGGGAGTTTGTACTGGAGGACGGTTTCGGTGTGCATCAGCGACTGTCGGACCTCCGCAAGCCGCATTTGCGCCTGCTGCGTGATTTTTGTCATGCAGTCGTTCAGTTGCTCCTCGAACCGGCGGAAACATTCCAGAATGGAGAAAGCCACATCGGTGGGGGTGATGAAGTTGGCGTGTGCCACCATGTCGGTGACGCTGAGATTGGTGGAGTGCCCGATACCGGTGAGCACGGGCAGCGGGAAGGTGGCCACGCGGTGGGTGAGGCCGTAGTCGTCGTAGCAACTCATGCCCACGTCGCCGCCGCCGCCACGCACGATGACGACCACGTCGAACTCGCTCTGCCGTTTCCCGATCACCTCCAGCTGGCTCAAGATGCCGGTGATGGCCTTCTCGCCCTGCAGGATCGACGGGAACAGCTCCGTGAAGAAACGGTAGCCGTGCTCGTTCTGGTGCAGCGTCTGCATGAAGTCGCTGTATCCCTTGCTGGTCTCCACGGAGATGACCGCCACCCGTTTGGGCAGCAGCGGCATCGTCAGCTTGCGGTTGAGCCCGAAAACCTCCTCCTTCTTGAGGCGTTCGATGACCTCCTGGCGGTTGCGCACCATCTCGCCCAAGGTGTAGGAGGGCTCGATGTCCTCGATGTGCAGCGCCAATCCGTGCTTCGGACTGAACTGTATCGTGGCAAGACAGAGGATGCGGATGTTCTCCTTCAACGGCTCTCCTGTGATTTGGGTGAAACGGCGGTTGATGTCCTTGAAGTTGGCGGACCAGATCACCGCCCGCATCTCGGTCTTGATGGTGTTTCCCTCGCGCTCTACCAGCTCCGGGTAACAGTGGCCGCTGTAAGGGTAGTAGTTGAGCTTCAGGATTTCGGCTTTGATGTAGTAGGGGCGGGTATAGGTGCGCTCGATCATCTTGTGGAGGCTCATTGCCACATCCGACAAGGAATAGACCGTATGGTTGTTGAAGGTTTCTCGTTCTTGCATGTTATCTTTATTTATCATTACCCCCACACTGCGCTGCGCTTGTGCGGCTTGCTTATTCCCCACACTGCGCTGCGCTTGTGTGGCTGCCATCCCCACACTACGCTTCGCTTGTGTGGGGTTAATTGCGCTTCGCGCGTGTTGCCTCTTCGAGGCTGCTTGAGGAATCTTTTTCTTATTGCAGGTCAATTATAGGCGATGTTCTTAGGGATTTTCAGCCAGTGCTCGTATGCGGGGCCGAGACGCTGCACCGTGCGTGTCCAGATCTCGTCGGCGGGGGTGTCGAAGACGAGGGATTGTGTGGCGGGGGCGACTACCCACATGTTGCGGCGGATCTCGTCTTCGAGCTGTCCCGGTGACCAGCCGGCGTATCCTAACAGGAACTTGTGCTTGAGGTTGGCGATGGCGTGCTGCTCGATGACGGCGATCAGTACGGGGTTATAGCCGACATAGACGCCCGGCAGCAGCCGTGACGCTTCGGGGCACGAATCGAAGCTGTGGAGCAGGAAGACGGCCTCTGTCATGACGGGGCCGCCGAAAAAAATCGGCTGCTCCACGCGGATTTCGTTGACCAAATCGTACACGTTGTGAGGCAGTTGACGGTTGATGACCAGACCTGCCGTGTGCTCTTTCTCATAATCCGTCAACAGCACCACCGAATGGTTGAAGAACGGGTCGTTGAAATAGGGCGTGGAAACCAGCAGCCGCCCGGGTTCGAGGGAAAGCCCGGTGGGCTCTATCTGCAGCATATCGTTGTATGTGTCCATATTGTTGAGGATCAGTGTTATAGGTTAAGACTGGGCGTTTGTGGCTTTCGCTTCAGGGGTCGGACCGGAAGCGGGCGCGGGTTCCGGTTCCGGCTTGGGTTGCTCCCCGGAGAGCATCTTCTCGCGCTCGTCGGCAGTGGCGAACTTCGAGCCGAAGAACTCGTTGACGATGATGCGCAACAGCGTGTAGGCGGGCACAGCGAAAATCATGGCGAAGATTCCGCCGATATAGCCGGCCATCAGGATGACGATGAAGATTTCCAGCGGGTGCGAATGGGTTTGCCTGCCGTAGATAAATGGCTGCAAAACAAAGTCATCCACCATCTTGGCCACACCGAAAGCGGCCACAATCTTGATGACGTTGGCCCAGATCAGCGACATCTCGGGCGAAATCGGCAGCAGGGAGGTGATGCCGATGATGATGCTGATGACGATGGCGATGATGGTGCCCACGTAGGGGATGATGTTGAGCAGACCGCCGATCGCCCCGATGATGATGGCGTTGGGCACCCCGAAGATGGCGCAAATCAGGAACTCCAAGAACCCCACGATGAACATCTCCAACATCACGCCCCGGAAATAGGCGGAAATCTGTGTGCCGGTGGCCTCCAAAATGTTGTCGAAGTTGTCCTGGACATTGTTCGGAAGCCAGCTGCGGATCATCTTGAAGAAGATATTGTGGTCTTTGAGGGAGAAAAAGGTCATGAAGAGGATGGAGAAGACAGCCACGAACAGCGAACCGATCATGCTGGCCGTGCCGCTCACGATGCTCGACATGCTGAGCCGTTTCACCACCTCGGTCCATTCGTTTATGAGCATGTCGGTGACATGTTGCCGGCGTTCAAGCAGGCCGTACTTGCGCAACGGTTTGTCGAACTGGTTCAGCCATTTCTCGATGCTTTCGCCCACTGATGTCATGTCAATGGTGGTCAGGAACTTGATTTCGTTCACCAAGGCGGGGATCAGCAGATAGAACAGCAGACCGATGATGCCGATGATGAGTATCAGGGTGATGCCGGCCGCCAGCGATGACGGGAACTGCCACTTGCCGATGCGGATGTTGGTCAGCAACTTCACCAATGGAGATCCTAATAGCGAGAGCACGAACGCTATGAAGATGTATATGACGATGTCGGAGAAGAACCATAACAAGAAGATAATGATTCCCAAGCCGAGGAGGATGGCGATGGCGCTTTTACTGTTGTTGTTCATTTTGGCTGGTTTTTTTGGACTGTTTTGCGGTTTTTGCCTGTTTGCGGTTGCGTTTCCGGGTGTCGAAATCCTGTTTGTAGGTCAGCGCCGCGCCTGCCACGTAGTTGTTGGCGTTGTCGTTGTAGTAATAGTTGTCGTCGCGCTCGCCGATGTAGGTGAACGCCTTCACTCGCCAGGTGCCCGACGGGTTGATGACATACTCCACTGTCAGGTCGCCGTAGATGTTGTTGTAGGCACTCTGCCTTGTCCGGTCGTCGTAATAGCCGATGCGGGTGGACATGATCACGCGGTTGTTCAGCAGGTTGGCATTGGCCATGACACCGTATTCCGCCGCTGTTTTTTCCGTGGCTTGGTTGTAGGTGATGCCGAATCCGCCCCGTTTGCTGTCGATGACATTGCTGAGAAGGTTGTTGACCGCGTTGCTGAGAAGCGTCATGCCGGATATCACGCTGGTGAAACCGCTCAGCAGACCTGTGCCAATCGTGTTTTCAGGCATGAAAGTGTTGGTGATCAGGAAGTAGGCGAACTGCTTTGTCATGTTTTCCTTGTTCTGGGTGTCAATGGCAGTGTAGAAGAGGTTGCGGACTTCGGAACTGCTGTTGGGCAGCTCGAAAGAGAAGGTGGGCTCGATGCGCTGCATCAGCGGGCCGTTCAAGTGAATGTATGCGTTTACGTCGGCGTTGCCCGAAGAAAGCTGGTCGGAAGGGATGATGTTCGCCAAAGAGGTTTTGGAGGTTTTGTAGGCGCTTATGTTGACCAGCATGTTCTCCAGCGGTCCGTCGAAATTGATATAGCCGCCTGGCACCAACGCGAATTTGCTGTTCACGACATCGTAAAGCGAGATTTTGAAGGTGCCGGAATTGAGCAGCAGATTGCCGTAAAGGTTCAATTCATCGTTGTTGTACACCAGGTTGAAACGACCGTCGGCCGTGGCGTTCAGGGTGCCGCCGATGGATTCGAGCAAAATCACCACGTCGGCATCTTTGGTGACGTCAAACGTGAAGTCAAAACCGAGGTCGGTGGAGGATTGCCGCTCCTGTTCCACCACGGCGGAATCTTTCTTGACCCGGCTCTGGAAGTGAATGTAGTCCGTTTCGGAAGCGGTGTTGGTGGAATTGACCTGCAAGACAATTTTGGAACCGCTCAGGGTTTTGATATTTGGGCCTGTGAAAAACAGATGGTTGTCGGTGCCGCGGATGGAGATGTCCCCTTGCACATATCCGGTTCCGTAAAACACGGAGTTGGTGGTGCGTGGGGTGTTCAACGCCAGGAGACGGTCTGTGTGGATTTGCAGGTTCAGCTCCATGTTGTTGAACATCTCGTGTAAGATGTCCCCCGAAAGCGTGGCCGTGTTCCGGTCTTTGTCCATGATCTGCATGTTGCGGAAGGAGATGCCTTTCTTGTTGAAGAAGAGGTCTTGGTCGATGATGCGATAGTGGGTGCCCAAAGCGGCAATGCCCATCTCGGCGTTCAGTACATGCACAGTTCCGTCGATGTAGGACGAATCGGGAGAGATGCAGAGGGAGAGGTTGCCGGAAGCGTGTCCCGTCAGGTCGTCGCTGAAGGCGGAGAGGAACGATTCGAGGAAATTGGCGTTCAGAGAGTCGAACTTCGCCTGTGCAGTGAAGGCTTTCTTGTCGTATGAACCCGACACATTGGCAATGATGTCCTTTTGAGACATGAAATCCCGGATGGAGAATTGCTTCAGGAAATCGTAATCCAGTTTTTGATTGGGAGCATCGAACAGACCTCCGGAGAAACGGACGATGTTCTCGTCATTGACGCCGGCCATCAGGAAGAGGTCGCCCAAACGCCCGTCGTTGATGGTGAGTTCGTCGGTAATCAGCTTGCCGAAAAGCAGCCTGCGGTTGCTCCGGTTCATCAGGTTCAGGTCGGCAGAGAGCCAGCCGTCGAACGACATGTTGTTTAACAGCGGGTTGATGAGTGTCAGGTCGAAATTGCGGGCCGCCAACGTCAAACGGCTGGAGTCTTTGGTGTCGTAGTTGCCGTTGAGCTCCAACGAGCTGTTCTGCATGGCAAAGACGAGATTGTCGAATTCGTAGGCGTGCGGTTTCAGATGGATGGTGTTCTGGTCGTTGAAGTGACACTCGTAGTCTTTCAGAAATATCCTGGAAGGATCCAGATGAATCACGATGTCGTTGGTGCGGGCAATGTCGATGGTGCCGGAGAGGGTGGAACTGTTGCTGTCAGAATTGAATGCGTTATGCCAGTCGAAATTGCATTGTATCAGGCTTTTGTCGGAATTTGCGTCGAATTCCAGACGGTCGAAGAGCAGGGTGTTGCTCCCGACAAACACCACCACCGAGTCGCCGCTCAACGACAGGTCGAGACTGTTGAGCGTCTTCGTGTTGGCGTTCATGGCGAAATGGTAGAGCCGGATCTTGTTTCGGATAGAGAAATAGGGCAGACTGACCTCCACTTTGTCGGCGCTGTGATCGGCACGGATGTCCATATTGACTGTTGAATTGGGGGCCAGGAACATGTCGGGGAGGATCAGCTTCGTGAGCGGGCGCGTGTTGTAGGTGGTCATGTAGAATTTGATGTAGTCGTTGCTGTAAGAGGTGTCTGTCTTGGCCATCTGGTCAGGAAGCTGCTGCGCGGCCGACACCAGCGACGGGAATAGGTTGTGGGCGATGCTCTGCAGCGAGTCTTTGACGACGGCGATAGGGTAGGTGGATTCGAAGTTGGCGTTGACGATGTTGGAGGAGAGGATGTATTTGTGCAGACCGTCGTGGTTGAAGGTGGTCAGCCTGAGTCTGTTGTTGGAGATGCTGTCGTCGTTGTATCGGATAATGAGGTTGTCGCAGCCGAGATAACCGTTGACGTTGTCCAAATCGGTGCCGTTCAGCGCCACTTGGAACAGGTCGAAGTTGAGCTGCAGGTCGGGGTTGCGCTGAGCCAAGGCGATGATTTGGTCGAATCCTTCGGCTTTGGCTGAATCCACCAACGGCAGTTGTTTGCCGATGCTCCCGGCGGCCAGTTTCAGTCCCGAGATGTTGCCTTGCAGGGAAGGGACCTCCTGCGCCAGGTCTAACTGCGCCACCGTCTCGCATTGGAGATTGGGGTCGTTGGCGACGAGGGTGGCGTAGATGAAGTCGGGTTGGTAGTCGCCTTCCACGCGGATATCGCGCAACGGGTAGCCCATCAAATGGAAACGGCTGGAGTAGCCTTTGAGGTGCGCCTCCAAGGTCTTCAGATTCTCGGCGGTGAAACCCGTGGAGGCGGTCTGTCCCTCAACAGTGGCATTCAGATGAGCGGTTCCGAAGAGCCGGTAATCGCCGGTGAGTTTCGCGAGGTTGAAGTTCGGCGAGGCGACCTGCGCGTTCACCTGAAGCTTCCCGTCCAAGGTCGCGGTGCTCAGCACGGCGTTGACGGCACCGAGACCTGTGCCGGCCTGCAGGTTGGCGTTGAAGTCGGATAGCACGCCGCGCATAGTGCCCGATAGGGTGGCGGTGCCGACTTTGTTCAGGAAGGCGTTCGTGGGGATGGTATGGCCGCCCGGCAGCGTGAATTGCGCTAAATCGGGCAGGTGGAAAGCGGAGGAATCCAACGAGACATCGAACCGGGCGTTCAGGAAATCGACCACATCGCGGATGGCGATGTCGCCGTGTACACGGTTGTGCCCGTTCCATGTCGCATCCACGTTTTTCAGGCGGAAATCGTTGACCACCCCGTCCATCGTGTCGGCTTTGATGCAGAAAATCTCGTCCATGCCGCGGATGGCGGGCGCGAATCCGGCGACGTCGTTCATGGCGAGCACGGAAGGACGAATCTCGGCCCCGATATATACGGAATCCAGAAATTCCGCGTAGGTGACCCAGTCGTCATAACGGAAGTAGAGGTCCATGTCCAAGTCGCTCTCGTCCGTCTTGAGTCTCATGTTCGTGAAGGTCAAATCCTTGCTGCTGATATGGAAGTCCCCGTTGCACTCGTTCAGCTTGAAACCGCCGTACTGGGTGAAAGAGAGCTGTTTGATGAACATCCCGATATCGTCGTTCACCAGCACGAAATCCTTGGCTTTGATGTTCAGGTTGTCCAGCTCCAGGTATGCGTAGTCGATGCCGGGCTGGCCGGTGGTGTCGTACACCACGCGCTCGTTGTCGTCGATGAGCACGAAGCGTCCGTTGGTGATTTCGACCTTGTTGGTGGTGAGCTTGAAGACCCCGCTGGTGTCGTCGGACTCGAATACTTCGCACCATTTGTAGACGTTGTTGACGTCTTCGCCCTTATAGGTTCGCAACACGAAATCCAAATCGTCGAAAGAGACGTCGCGCAGCCCGAGATGGCACGATTGGGGGTGGTAAGAGCGGAAACGGCATTTCAGGGTGCCCGTGTAGATCATGTTCTCCTGGTGATGGTCCTTGATGGCCACCTCGTGCGCCACAATCTTCAGAGTGGGGGTGATGCGAATGTCTTTGATGGAGATTTCGGTGCCCCAAGATTTACTCAGGGAATCCGTAACTTTGTGAACGATAAAGGTTTGTATCGGTGGAACGAACAACAGGCACACCAATAGCAAGTCCAGCGCCAGGAAAACACCGACGATCCATCCCGCCACTTTAAGGGCCTTTTTTATGACAGCCTTGACCACCTTAATACAATATTTTTATAAAGCGGCAAAGATACATTTTTTTAGCGTATCATGGTCATTTTTAGAACATTTCAACGAAGTTGGCAGATTCTCCTCAACCCTTCCGTGACGGTCTCCCTGTTCGTGCCGATGTTCATCCTCATGAAACCTTCGCCTTCAGCTCCGAAGTCGGTGCCGTTGTTGAGACCTATCTTTGCCTCGTGAATCAGTTTGTGAACCAGCTCTTTCTGCGGAAGATTCCATGCACGGAAGTCCATCCAGAGCAGGAAAGAGGCTTCGGGACGCATGAAGGTGATCTCCGGACGGTGTTCCTTCAGATACTGTTCTGCCGTGTCGATGTTGCCCTGCAGGTAGGCCAGCAGTTGCTTCAGCCACTCCTCACCGTGCGCGAAAGCTGCCTCTGCCGCGTAATAGCCGAAGATGTTGCCCAAAGAGAGTTCGTTGTGGTCCAGAAAGCCGAAAAAGGCCTTGCGGATCTCCTTGTCGGGGACATAGCACACCGAGGATGCCAGACCCGCCATGTTGAAGGTCTTGCTCGGTGCGAAAAAGGTGATGGAGTTGTGCTCCGCCGCCTCGGAAACAAGCGTGAAGGAGGTGTGGTGGAACCCGGGATAGGTGAGGTCGGCGTGGATTTCGTCGGAGATGACCAGCACCCGTTTCCGGAGGCAGATGTCGGCCACCTGCGCCAACTCCTCCTTTGTCCACACGGTGCCGCCGGGGTTGTGGGGGTTGCTCAGAATCATCACCTTGCAGCCCTCCGCCTTGCGCTCCAAATCCTCGAAGTCAAAGGTGAAACGGCCGTTCTCCGTCTTCAGCGGACTGCTCACAAACACTCGGCCCGTGCGGTGCGGCACGTTGATGAACGGCGGATATACCGGCGTGGTGATCAGCACTTTGTCGCCCGGATGGGTGAAGGTTTGCAGCACGAACGCGATGCCCTGCACGATGCCGGGGATGAAGTGCATCTTGTTCCATTTCGTGGCGATGCCGTAACGCTTCTGGAACCAGTTCAGCACCGCCATTTTGTAGCTGTCGGGCGCGAAGGTGTAGCCCAAGACTTCATGGTCGCAACGCTTGCGTATCGCGTCGAGGATGAAGTCCGGGGTCTTGAAATCCATGTCGGCCACCCACATCGGCAGCAGGTCGTCGGTGCCGAACACCTCAGTGGTCATGTCGTGTTTCACGCAATAAGTGCCCTTGCGCTGGGCAATGATATCGAAATTGTACATAATTAAGAATTAAAAATTAAGAATTAAGAATGAGTGGCGCGAGATGTTTTTACAATATGTATTAAATTTTTTTTTTGAAAACAAAGAGTGAGCGAGAGAATCTATCTCACACTCACTCTTCCGATTGTATCATTTTGAATTCTGAATTCTGAATTATAATATCGTAATCGATCCTTTGTGCGTGGAAGAAACCCCTTCGTAGTCGGTGATGCGCAGGATGTAGGTGTAGGTGGCGCCGACCAGCAGTTTCCCGTTTTCGCTGCCGTTCCATTCGAAGTCCTTGTTGGTGGTGTGGTAAACCATCTCGCCGTTGCGGTTGAAGACGGTGAACTCCAACGATTCGATCAGATTTCTCTGTGGAATGTAGAAGTAGTCGTTCACGCCGTCCACATTGCTCGGGGTGATGGTGTTGGCCAGGTTCAGGAACGGTTTGCAGGCCGGGATGGTGATGTTGTTGTTGGCGCTGCAGCCCTCTTCGCTGGTGATGTCAACAGCGTAGTAGCCCGGAGAGGTGATGGTGATGCTCGGGGTGTTTTCCCCGGTGCTCCATTTGTATTCCGCCACGTCTTCTTCCGTGACGGCCGACAATGTGGTCTTGAACTCGTCGCAGTAGTCCAGGTCGAACACGATGTCCACCTTGGGCTTCTGGATGATCAGCGTCACGTCCACCAAGCTGTCGCAGCCGTTCCACGCCAGCCCCTGGTAGTTGACGCGGCGCGTGCCTTCGGTGGACCAGGATTGCGTGTCTTCGAAATAGTTGGGGTCATACACATACGGCAGCTTCTCCTCGCAGGTCTTCACCGTGTCTTTGCCAAACGCTTTCTCGATGGCGGACATGTCCAACTGGATGCTCTTTTCCATCGTGTCAATACATTTCTGCTCCTCGTCTTGGACCACGATTTTGAAGGTGGCCAAACCGTCGGGTGAGATGGTGGTGGAGTCGAACACGAAGGTGGGGTCGAGAATGTTTTCAGCGTAAGATATGGGTACGAAGTTGTTGAGTTTTTTGACAAACCATTTGATGTGCTGCGTCTCCTGATACACCGTGTCTTCTGTGCCTCCTTGCTGTGTCGGGGGCTCTACCGTGTAGATTTTGCTGCTGTCGTGAAGTTGGATACTCAGGTCACAGTTGTTGAAGTTCTGCGTGAACGTGAAATCGGGTTCGATATAGTAGGATTTGACGTGTGCCTCATAAATGAAGGGCACGCCGGTGTAGGATTTCATTTCGCAGCGGTAGTAGGGCCATACTCTCGCGATGTCGCGGTCGATGAATACGTCGGTTTGTCCCACAGGGGTGATGCCGGGCAGCGGGGCGCTCAAATCCAGGATTTTGTTTTTCGCATCCAAAGAGTCGTAGCCGTAGTGCCATTCGTAGGTCTGTTCCAAGAAACCCCATGGCACGGAAAGGTGGATGTCGTCGCCACCGCAGGCGTCAACTTGGATGGCGCCTGGAATCATTTTGGCGGTGAACAGACCGTAAGCCCAGTGTGCGGTAGCGCTGCAACCATAGGTGTAGATGCGCAGCTTCACCGATTTCTGCGGGGTGAAGTTGCCGTTCAAGTCCACATTCTGGGAAGCTTGCGCCGACAAGTTGAAGGCCAACGGTTTATACTCGAACCATTCCACAGGATAGGAGCTGCTGCTACCACCGGTCTGGCTACCAGGACATTCACGGTAGGGGAAGGTGGTGGGGGTGGCGTAACCGTAAGAGTTCTGACCGACCCAATAGTAGGTGGTGATACCGTAAGAGTCGGAGGGGTTCTGCGAGTCGCCGCCGGTACCGCAGCCGCTCGGCCATGCCAGGAACTTGGAGTAGGGCCAGTGGTTGTTCGGCACCGGATTGGCCGTCTGCTGGGAAGCCTTGGTGGGATAGTAGCCGATGTTCAGCAGCTGATTGGTCTCGCCGTCGTAAACCTCGATATAGAACTGCGGATTACGAAGAGAACCGCAGCCCGATTCAACACCATGCGTGCTGTTCACATTCTGGATGGCGAAGGAGAACATCACCAACAGTGTGCTCAACGAGTCCTCGGGATAGAACCAGTACTCGATTTGCGCTGCCTTGTTACAGGTGCTGTTGCTCGTTCCGCAACCGATACGGATGGCCGTGTCCTGGTGGCTGCCAGGGGTGCCGCTCCAGTCAATGGGCAGGTATTTTTCGTGAATATAACTGCTGCCCACTTGGTAGCATCGGCATGGGTCGTCGATATATTGGGTGATGATCGCGTGGGAGGCCGAATTGCCGCTTCCTTGTATGCCGATGGAGGACGGGTTGTTGTAAGAACTACCGTACTTGCACTGTGCATAGGGGTGCTGTGCGTCACCTAATGTGTTGAAATTCAGCGGTCCCATTGAGGGTTGCCACGGTGCGTAGGTGTAACCCTGTGCCAAAACGGCAAGAACAGTTGCCATTATGCCTAATACTAAAATCGCTCTTTTCATAATTATGGTTTTTTATATTCTTCTTTTGATATTTTCCTCTTTAATATATTATCCTAACGAAATTCAATCCCAAACGTTACACTTTTTTTTCAAAAAAATACAATTTGTTTGTAATCGTTTATTGTTCAGTGTTTTATGATTGTTTGTAGGCGTTGTCGAATTCCGTTCTTGCCAGAATCGAACGGCCTAACGTGGCCTCGTCTGCGTATTCCAACTCTTCGCCCACGCCGATGCCGCGCGCGATGGTGGTGATTTTCGGCACCTTGTTCTGTATATTCTTGTAGATGAAGAAGTTGGTGGTGTCTCCCTCTACCGTGGCGGGCAATGCGAGGATGATTTCCTTGATGCCGCCGGCTTCCACCCTGTTGAAGAGCTGCTGGATGGTGAGTTGCTGGATGCCAATGCCGTCCATCGGGGAGATCACGCCGCCCAGAACGTGATATACCCCTTGGTACTGATGCGTGTTCTCGATGGCAATCACGTCGCGGATGTCCTGCACCACGCAGATGACCCCGGCGTCGCGTTTCGGATTGGCGCAGATGTCGCACACGTCGTGGTCGGAGATGTGGTGGCACTGCCGGCAGAAGACCACGTCGCTTTTCAGTTTGTTGATGCGGTCGGTGAGCAATTGCACGTTGGCTTCGTCCTGCTTGATGAGATGCAGGGCGAGTCGCAGCGCCGACCGCTTGCCAATGCCGGGGAGTTTCGAAATCTCGTTGACGGCATTCTCCAAGTTCTTGGAATAGAGGGATATCATTCTTCTTCAGGGTCAAATATGAGGGTGGTGAATCGGGACAGGTCGAAAATTTCGTTGGCCACTTCGCACAGCTGATCCGCGGTGATGCCCTCGATGGTGCGGATGTCTTCGTCCATGTTGGAGACTTCGTCGTGGAAGAGCGCAAGGTGACCGGCGGCCAGAAGCTCGTTGAGTTTGCTCTCCTGGGCGAGGGCCAACTGTCCGAGGTATTGTTTCTTGGCGTAATAAAGTTGCAGAGAGCCTAACTTTTGCCTTTTCAGCTTCTCCAGCTCGTGGTGTACCAAATGCATGCAATGGTCGCGCTCGTGGGTGTCGCAACCGAAATAGACGCTGAAGAGCCCGCAGTCGGAGAAGGGGTTGAAGTAGGATTCCACGGTGTAGGCCAGTCCTTTCTTCTCGCGCACGCTCATGTTGAGGCGCGTGTTCTGCCCTTGGCCGCCCAGGATGTTGTTCAGCAGCATGAAGGGGATGCGTTTGGGGTTGTGGATGTCGTAGGCGAGGGTGCCCGTGACCACATTGGTCTGCGAGGTGCTCTTGCGGGTGACAGTGGTTTTCGGGATATACTGGCCCAGCGGTTTGCGGCGGCGGGTTCCCTGGGTCAACTTGCCGTTCCCGAAGTGTTTGTCGCACAGTCGGACCAGTTTTTCGGTGGAGATGTTTCCCACGGAAGCCAGCACCACGTTCTCCAAGGTGTAGTTCCGGCGGGTGAAGTCCAAGATGTCCTCGCGGCGGATCTGTTGCACGCTCTCTTTGGTGCCGAGGATGTTCTTGCCCATGTCGTGCTGACAGAAGACCAACGATTCGAAATCGTCGAAAATCAATTCCGAAGGACTGTCGTTATAGTAGTTGATCTCCTCAAAGATGACGGTTTTCTCCTTTTCGAGCTCCTTTTTGGGGAAGGTGGCGTGGAAAAAGATGTCGGCGAGGAGTTCGACGGCGCGGGGATAGTCGGGAGAGAGGAAAGAGGCATAGAAGTCGGTCTCCTCCTTGGAGGTGCTGGCGTTCAGGTCGCCGCCCACGCTCTCCATGCGGTTGATGACGCGGTAGGCGTTGCGCTTTTCGGTGCCTTTGAAGATGGTATGTTCCACAAAATGAGCCAGCCCGGGGTGCTGGTCGGGCTCGTCGCGCGTCCCGGCGTCGATGAGGATGCCGAAATGGGAGATGGGCGACGCGGTGGGAATGTGCAGCAGTCTTAGACCGTTTTGGAGTCTTACAACACGGTGCGGCATGGATCTACAGTGATGGTTTGGATGGTGTTTATAATATCCTCACTGTAAGGAACTTGTACGCGGATATAGTTGTCGGTGAAACCGGAGAGCATGTCGTCGTTCACCTGGGATTCCACCAACACGGGGCGGTCCTGACCGGCGCATTGCTCATAGAAGATGCGTTTCTTCTCGTTGGAGAGGGCGATGAGGCGTTGGCTGCGTTCGTCCTTCACGTCTTCTGAAATCTGGTCCTCCATGATGTTGGCGGCGGTGCGCGGACGACGCGAGTAGCTGAAGACGTGCATATAGCTGATCGGTAGTTCGGAGAGGAAGTTGTAGGTCTCTTCGAACTCCTCGTCGGTTTCGCCGGGGAAGCCCACGATGACGTCGCAGGCGACGCAGGCATCGGGCATCAGCTTCTTGATTTTCTGCACTTTTTCAGCGTATTGTTCGGCCGTGTAGCGGCGGCGCATTTCGGAGAGGATGCGGTTGCAGCCCGACTGCAGCGGCAGGTGGAAGTGGGGCATCAGCATCTCGTTCTTGGCCACCAGCTTGATGATGTCGTCGGTGAGCAGCTCGGGTTCGAGGGAGGAGATGCGCACGCGTTCGATGGCTTTCTGTTTGACGATGGCCTTGAGGAGCTTGGTGAAGTCCTCGTTGGTGCCGCGTCCGAAGTCGCCGATATTCACACCGGTGAGGTTGACCTCGTGGACGCCTTGGTCGGCGATCTCCTTGATGTTTTTGAGCACGCCCTCGATGGTGTCGCTGCGGCTCTTTCCGCGGGCGATCCACACCGTGCAGTAGGTGCAGTGGGTGTTGCAGCCGTCCTGGATTTTGAGGAAGGAGCGGGTTCGGTCGTGGATGGAGTAGGTGGCGAAGAAGTTGGGCGACGGTTTCACCTCGCGGGTGACGATGTAATCGACGACGCTCATCTTGTTATGGCTGCCGAAAACCTTATCGACGCCGGCCCACCGTTCGAGCAGTTCGGGTTTGAGGGCGCTGTAGCAGCCGATGAGCATGATGGCCGCCAGCGGGTTTTCGCGGTGGAGTTTGGAGACCAGATTGCGGGTCTTCTTCTCGGCGGAGCCGGTCACCGCGCAGGTGTTGACGATGACGATTTCAGGGACACCGCCCTGGGTCCATCCGCGCTTCTCGAGTTCGGCGGCGATGGCGGACGACTCGCTGAAATTCAGCTTGCATCCTAACGTGTGTATCTCAAAATTCTTCATTATATGTTTGTTTTTTACTCTCAAAACAAAAATCCCCTCATTCCAACAGCAAATTCATACCCTTAAATTTAACAAAAATTTTTGGCGTGCAAAGATACACTTTTTTTGAACACCGCAACCGGACAAAATTTCACTTTGGCACTGTGAAAAAATACTATCTTTGCGCTTCAAAAACGAACGAACATGAGCAGAGGTTTTGTGAAAGAGGGCGACCAGGAAGAGGTCCCGATGTTGACACCCAGGGCGTTCCTGCCGGCGGGGGTGGAGAATTTCGTCACCAGCGCGGGCTTGGAGGCGTTGATGGCCGAGCGCGAGGAGATCCTTCGCGAGCGCAAGCAGTACGAGGGGGTCGATAACAACGACGCCCGCGTGAACAACAACTACCTGACGGGCAAACTCCGTCTGCTGGAGGAGCGCATCCATTCCGCCCGCGTGCTCGACTACGACCCGCAACGGCAGAACGACGTGGCCTTCGGGGCGACCGTCAAGTTCAAGAACTTGAAAAACAACCAGATAGCGCAATACCAGATCGTGGGGGTCGATGAGGCCAACATCACAAAGGGCAAAATCTCGTTCCTTTCGCCGCTCAGCAAGGTGCTGATGAACAAAAAGGCCGGCGAGACGGTCTCCTTCAACACCCCGCAGGGCGAGATGCGGATGGAGATTATTTCCATTTCGTAATTTCCTACACCGCCGCACTTACTCCACTCTTCCGATCAACTCGCCGCCATTCCGTTTGGCCGGAATAGCGAGACAGGAACTCGCAAGAGTAGTCGTTGCCGGAAAAGCCAGAATGTAATTCGCAAGGGCAAACGTGCCAAACGGAACCCCGTGTACGCAAGGGCAGTATGTTGCGAATCCCCAAACCTCAAAACATTTGAAATTGACAGTTGACAGTTGACACTGTGATTCGCTGATTTTGGTTGTCACTTTTATGTCTTACGACTGATTCGATTTGACAGGGTTAATCATTTGCGACTGTTTTAGGTTGTCGCTTGTTTTGTTTATATTCCGAAAAATGTTAATTTTGCAACCGTATTTGTTAAAATAGTTGAGTAGTATGCCGAATTCCAAAAATGCAGATGTTCGCATCAAGGTCATTGACCGCTGTCTGAGT
>JAEEGL011178030.1_pt1 | contig 20297 bp, 19 predicted proteins | sample 9134231 | NCBI WGS metagenome assembly JAEEGL01 (sample SAMN16246548, study PRJNA631951) | gut metagenome | biome: gut microbiome; feature: rumen; material: fiber-attached | host: Bos | place: Iran: Karaj | collected 2018-10 | reverse complement strand
GGGACTCGAACCTCCGGCCCACAGCTTAGAAGGCTGTTGCTCTATCCAGCTGAGCTAATGACCCTGGAGCGAGTGATGGGAATCGAACCCACGTGGTCAGCTTGGAAGGCTGAAGTTCTACCATTGAACTACACTCGCATAAATCGCCGAATAATTCGGCGAAGTAAATATTACACTAACGTTCGGAATTAATCAACAGCAAATATCAGTTCGTCGGCGGTTTTCTCTGAAGATATGTCTCTGAACAATAGAAGCCGTCAATCGTCTTATACCAACCGTTACTTGTCCTGGCTACAACTACGACCGTCTGTCCTCTTGTAAGTGTACCGATCTTTGTATATTCCGTGCCGGGACCTTTCCTGAGGTTGAGGAACTCACCCTTGCTGACTTTTGCATAATAAGTAACCTGCTGATCAAGCGTTGTTTCCTTCCAGGTAACCTGCTGATCATTGGTAAGAGGCCCTGTATACAGCATAAGAGAAGTTGTGGGGGCAGTCGTTGTGGTAGTAGTAATTTCAGAAGTGGTAGTGCTTGCTATGGTCGGCTTCGACTTCTTACCGCATGCAACAAAGCTAAAAGCCATAACACCGATAAGCATACCGGCAGAAATCCTGGCAGCTGCCATTTTGCTGTTCACGATAATCACCTCCGCATAATTTTCGATTTTTTATATTATTACATACTTTAAGACAAAAAATGTATTAATTTTGTTACAAACTCAAGCAAAAGGGTTTTCCATGCTCAAAAACGGTAATCCGGCTCAAGAAGATAATATGCTTCGTGGTCTCTGTACTCACCGTTAATGTGCATGTAAGAAGCCCTGCTTCCCTCTTTTACGAATCCCGAGCGCTCGATGAGTCTGATAGACGCTTCATTCTCTGGAAGTATGAAAGCCTCGATCCTGTGCATTTTATATTCCTTGAACATAAAATTGCATGAAGCTTCCAGTGCCTCATACATGAATCCGTGTCCCGTATGATCCTTATCGAGGTGATAACCCACGGCGCAGTTCATCATCCCGCCGTAAGCAAGATTGAAAAACGACACTCTGCCGATTATCTCGCCGCTGTCCTTTAAGCTTATCCAAAAAGGAACAAGGCTGCCAGCGAGAAAAGAATCACAGTCATAGGCCAGGAACTTGCGTTGTTCGGAAATCGTAAAGTACGAAGCCGGATGAGTCTGGGAAAACTGCCTGTGAAAGTCACGGTTTCTGACGAAATACTCCGTAACCCGCGGTGCTTCCGTCTTTCTCAAAACAGAAAGCCTGAGCCTGTCAGTCTCAATGGCAAGCACTTCGTTTCTGCCGCGTTTGGAAGCAATCCTGTAACTCATCAGAGTTTACTCTTCAGGATCCGGCATATCCTGTTCATAGTCATCACCGCCGGCATCATCAGGAAAACCCGTTTCGTCAGGAACATCAACAACTTCAGGCTTTTTGGTACCCTTTGCACCAAGCATACGGTCTCTGATTATGATTCCCGAATCCGAGATAAGACCATCCGGCCAGTGTCCTGCGAAAATATCCTCAATTGAGTATCTTCCGTTTGTATCGAAAAGCAACGCATTAACATTATTGGTATTGGTTGCATAGATATATGCATTGCACCAGCTGATCTTGTTTGTCTCAAGGAAATCAAGCCAGGTTGAAGTTCCTTGCTCGTTCACTGCGCTTACTCCGGAAGAATCAGTTGTCTTCCATTCAGTCGCGAAAACGCAGATACCCTTCTTCTTAGCGTTGTAGATCTTAACCTGAAGATCATCGCCGTCAGAAGCTGCACTGAAATGTACGGAATAGCAAATGTTCGAACCCTTGATCGGATTATCGGCAGCCTGATCGATGTCACGTGACCAATCAGTTGTACCGACAATAATGATGTTGTCTTTATCAATAGCTCTGATCGACTTAATGACTTCTTCCGCATACGGCTTTACGGAATTCTTCCAGTCAACGGCTCTCTTTTTCTTGTCACCGGATCTGGTACCGTTCGGCTCATTGCAGATCTCATAAATGACATTCGGCTTATCCGCGTAAATTCCTGCAATTCTGGTAAAGAACGAGATGGCCTTCTTCTTATTTGCGTTGGGGTCACCGTCCTTGGTGTTATGCCAGTTGACGATTACATATATACCCTGATCAATGCAGTGATCGATGATCTCGCATGTCTGCTTAAAATACTTCTCCGCGTTATTGATATATGAATCATCACCCTTATCTGCGGGAACTGCGATTCTTAAGACATCTGCTCCCCAGTCTTCTGCGATCGTCTTAACGGTCTCAGCGCCGAAAAAACCTGCGCACTCATTAAGCGGAGCTGACGTAACTCCTCTGAGAACAACGGGATTCTTGCTCTTTGTAGTAATGTTTCCGCCCGACACGATCAGCTGACCGTAACTCTTTACAGGCATTTTTGTGATCAAAGCCGTACTTGTAGGTCCGGGCGGCAGAGGCTCTGTCTCTGAAGGAACAGTCTCAGCCGAAGACTCGGTGGGTTCTGTTGTCTCTGTTGTTGTAGGTATAGTAATAGCAGGAAGAGTTTCAGGTCCAAGATTCTTGGAGCATGCCGCAAACGAAAGTGACATGGCAAGAATAATCATAAGTGAAACGGTTTTTGATCTCATAATATTTTGTTCACCTCAGTAAAAAAATGAAATTTATAATATCAAATTGTATTTCATATTTCTGAAATTCAATGTATAATCAATCTGTATTATAAAGCAACTTATACAAAAACAAGCGACTTTTTGATACAACTGGCAGTTAACATAATTGAAACAGTTTATTTATAATAAAAGTTGTTAAATAAACTATAATATAAATGAACCATAGAATAATCAGGAGTACTTTATGGGACGTTCAGACGCTTTAAGAGACAAAATACAGAAGCTCGGTTCCAAGCAGAAGCTCGGCGCTCTGATCAAATATGCCGATGATCCTGATGATGACGTAAGAATGGCTGTAGCAATTGCCATGGGTCTTATTCCTACATATGATTCAGGCATGGCTCTCATCCCTCTTCTTCGTGACGCTTCACCTCAGGTCCGCGCCGCTGCTGCAACTGCCGCTTCAGAGATTCACGCTAAGCATTGCGAAGAGTATGTAAAGAAACTTGCTTTTGCTGATTCTGATCCTAATGTCAGACAGATTGCAAAGCAGGCTTTCGACAAGCTTAAAGATACTGTAGTTTGATTTTGTTTTGGATTATTAAGGGCCGTACATTGTACGGCCCTTTTTGTTTGCATTTATTGCTATAACTCAGTTATCGCAGATGATCATTACGACTTCCCCTGCCTTCTTATAGATGGAATTAGCAGGGATCGTTCCTCTTACCATCGAAAGCGGATAGATCCTGGAACCTCTTCCAACAACAGTACCGGGATTAAGAACACTACCGCAACCGACTTCAACATTATCACCGACGATGGCGGCAAACTTCTTGAGTCCTGTCTCGATATCACCGCCGTCATAATGAACGTTGACAAGCTTCTTGTCTGACTTAACGTTTGATGTGATCGAACCCGCACCGAGATGTGATTTATAACCCAAAACGGAGTCACCTACATAGTTGTAGTGGGGGACCTGAACGTTATCGCAAAGAATAACGTTCTTAAGCTCGGTAGAGTTGCCGACAACGCAGTGTGTTCCGACGATCGCATTGCCTCTGATAAAAGCGCAGTGCCTGACTTCTGTCTCCGGACCGATGATTGCAGGTCCCTTTATGTATGCCGAATCAAATATCACGGCGCTTTTTGCAACCCAGATGTCCTCTCCCCTTTTCTCATATACTTCAGGATCGAGTGTAGGACCTATCTTCAGAATAAAATCCTTGATAAGAGGAAGAACTTCCCAGGGATACTTCTTTCCTTCAAAGAGCGGAGCCGCAATGGTATGGCTCAGATCGATCAGTTCATTCGTTTCAAACATAATTTACCTCCAAATAAAAATGCGGCATTAACCGCATTCTTGTTTATTAAGATTGTGTACGGAACTTAACGACATTCAGTTTTGACGGGAACGATCTGTCAACACGGAAATATACGTTCTGATCCTTACTCTTTACGACGACAGGTACCTCAACAATACCCTCTTTGCTGTCAGGTATTGAAGCATAATCGATTGTGGCAACGATATCCTTGGAAGTAAGAGAATTGATGGTGTTTCTTCGTCCGACAATAGTGAGTTCAACGTCTTCGATCGGGAATGAAATACGGAAATTCTCATCATCCGGATATGATATAGGCACACTGATATTTCTGCTGACAACCGGGTTGTTGTCGATCTGGATATAAAGCCAGAGGAAAAGCGAAAGGAACAACGAAATAACAAGGAATATTACTCTCGTCATCATACTGACGCGCTGAGCGTTGCTGGTCTGATCGGCTTCCTTTGTCTTGATTATCAACGGTGAAGCAGTCTGCTGCTGACTCTCGGTATCCTTGCTGACAGCATGTTCCGGAGCCGGAGTTCCTTCTGCAGCTTCTGCGGTTGCAGGACGTCTGCGGAATCTCTCTAATATCTTTGAAATGCCGCTTTTGCTGGATTCGTTTTCTGTAAGACCCAACAAATAGGAAAGATTTGCTTCGAGTTCTTTGGAATCGCGCATCTCGAAAAGTCTTCCGTTAACAGCAATGGATGTCTTTCCTCTCTCCTCGGATACGACCACTACAACTGTATCACCCATCTCGCTCGCTCCGATGGCAGCCCTGTGTCTTGTGCCGGCACGCTCAAGAGCATGCATGGTAACAGAAAGCGGAACATGGCAACGTGCGGCGATTATTCTTCCGTCTCTAATGAGAAGTCCGCCGTCATGCATGGGAGAACCCTTATAGAAAATACTCTGAAGAACCGAGCTCGTAACCGAAGAATCAAATCTTACGACATTCTCCTGTGAAAGAAGCTCATCGAGTTTAGTCTTACGTTCAATAAGAATAAGTGCTCCAGTATAAGATCTGCCCATCTCCTTGCAGGCAATGCAGATCTCATTTATAAAAGCGGATAATTCAGCACTGTTGAGTTTTTCCTGATGCCTGAAAGGATCTGTGAACCTCGAAGAAGTCCGGAGACCAACGGTCTCAAGCGCTCTTCTTAATTCAGGCTGGAATAATACAACGAACAGGATTGCAACAACATAAAGCATCCTGTTGAAAATGAACCCGACCATGTCGAGACCCATAACGCCGCAGAAACTGACGAAAATAAGGATCAGGACAATACCCTTGATAAGCTGCCAGGCACGTGTCTGTCTGATAAAGAGCAGGATCGTGTAAAAAAGGAAAGTGACAAGCAGGATATCAGCAGTGTAACGGATAAAATCCCAAAAGCTTCCGAAAAACAAAGTACCACTTTTAAGAGATGTCACAAGCTCGTTAATGAACTCAATTATCTGACTGATAAAAGTGGTGGTAGACATCAATCAGGCTCCTTCGGAAATACTTATATAACTAAATAATTATAACATAACAAACGGCGATACAATCCTTCCGCGGGAAATCATGCACATAAACCGCATTTCAGAATCCAGGAAATTCAAAGTCGTGAAATCACTGTCGTCATTGATGTTCAACCGTTTCCTGGGAGTCACTGTCAGAGCATTTACTATCTCAGACTTGGAAACACCATAAGAATAAAGCCTTTGAGCCTCCTGGGCGAGCCATGTGACCGAGCCCCCGAGATTTCCTGAAGGTCCGAAATACGTTCTTCCCCCGCGTGACTCGACAATGGTTCCGCCAAGATCGTAAGACCCGTCCGGCATTCCACCTGCCCGCATTGCGTCTGAAATAACGATTATCCTTCCCTCGAATAGTCTGAACAACATTTTTAGGACTGTCGGTTCAATATGAATACCGTCGCATATAACTTCGATATATGCATTCTCATTATCAAATGCAGCTCCGAGAGGTCCCGGTTCACGTTTCAGACACGGCTTCATCGCATTTAACGCATGGGTTATCGAACCGCCTCCGGCAGTAAAGAATTCAAAACTCGTCTCATAGCCGCAATCCGAATGTGCCAGCGAGAATACGTATTTGCCTTTATATGCCTGAACCAGTTCGATCGCACCAGGAAGTTCCGGAGCGATATCGATCATCTTTACGAGTCCGGGATAGTTTTTTTCGAGCTTTTCGAGAATCGAAGCGAATATATCGGCGGAAACGAGATTATCAGGATTCTGTGCACAAGCTCTTTCGGGATTTAGAAGCGGACCTTCAAGCCTGAGCCCTGCAATACCCGCATACGCTCCGTCATAAGATTCAAGTTTAACTATTGCTTCAGATACGGCACCGGCCGCCTTCAGCATGTGATCCTCATCAAGAGTCATAAGTGTCGGAAGGAATTCAGACACGCCGAAGCCCGTCAGCAATGATGCAAGTTTTACGACGTCTTCTGCCCTTCCGTCTGACACGTCACAGCCAAAAGACCCGTGAATATGCGAGTCGAAGAAGCCGGGCACGGCAATAAAACTGCCCATATCCATTTCTTCAAACGAATCTTTTCCGTTATCCGCCTCAATATCGGGAATCGGCGTATCATCCGCAAGTCTTATGTTCGTCAGACGAAGCATGGCGTCACTTCTTCTTTTTGGTCGTTGCAGAAGTCTTTTTCTTAGTGGTCGTAGTAGTCGTTTTCTTCTTAGTCGTGGCAGAAGTTGTGGTTTCTGCTGTCGTAGTAGCCTCGGCAGTCTCGGTTACTGTTTCAGAAGTGCCGGCTGTGGCAGGAACCGAAGTTGTCTGATTGGTAGGATCCGAAGCTTCAGATGATGCCAAAGCCGCTTCTTTTGCCTTCTTCTGCAGATACTCATCATACTGTTCCTTTGTCATGCCGTAATCCGAGCCTTTGAGAAGTGCCTCAACGATAATAAATGCAATAGCATTGATCCTGATCTGCAGTCTGTCGCCGCTGCAGTCGATCTCGCCGTCACCGTTACGGTCATAATCAGGCTCTATCAGCACGGAATCAAGGAAAGCCGTTGAATCATCATGCGTTCTTCTGATAATGCCGCCGTAATTCTGGAGATTAAGGTTCTTGGTCTCCTTCATGTCATCCATTTTGGTGAAGTTGTATTCGAAACTGTCAAAGAAAACAACCGGAATTCCCGCTTCATCGAAAACAATATAATCAGATTTATTAGCAGAGACCTCATTGTAGATGTCTTCTTTCTCATCACCGTTTAGATCAACCTTAACACCGGACTCGTTATAATACAGATCAAATCCGTAGTTCGTAAATAAAGTATTGGCAAAGCATACGTCATAAGCTTGATAAAGCTTTCTGCGCATCTTGTATTTGTTTTGGCTGTTAAGCGACTGATATCCGGCTGAAGCATAAACCTTGTCGCCGGCATAAAGGCTTTCCATGCAATACATGACGTCTATCTGGCTTTGTTCCTCTTGTGAAAGCGACTTGTAGAACTCTCTTGCACCCGCATAATTATCGTTTCCGGCTCCAAAAGCAACAAAATAAACATCATACGCGAATGCCGGATATTCCGAAAATGCCTTCATTGCAGTAAGAAGACATGCCGTACCTGAAGCATTGTCGGAAATGCCGTCATAAGAATATTCCAACGGAGTTGTCTCTTTTACTCCATCTTTAGTCGTTGCCTTAGTTGCAGTCTTGGCGGAAGTAACCTTCTTATCCGTAGGCGGAAGATTGTCATAGTGGGCACCTATTATGGCGATCCTGTGCTTAACTGATACATTTCCGTAAGAATCGGCATCATAGAAACCCGTTCCGGGAATCTTCACAACATAATTGGCCGAAGAACCGCCTTTTGAAGTAAACGACTGTACAACAGGCTCGTACTTCAGCTTGATCATTTCATCTTTTACGGCCTCGCCTGCCGACTTCTCGCCCTCTGAATAAGGTTTTCTGTCAGGGAAATCCGCTGCGAGCTTTCTTGCGAAATCAGAGCCGTAGCTCCCGTAGTCTGCAGGTTTCAGGTTCTTGTTATTGTTTGATTTGCACGAAGTCAATAAAACAGATGACATCGAGCTCAATATAAAAGCGGCTGTAAGCGCCAAAGATATCAGTTTTCCGCCCTTTACGGACCTGGTATTAAAATTCACTATAATTCTAACCTCAAATCAATTAATCTCGCGGACTGATCGCGGAAAGCCGCTTGTCAAACAGCTTCATTGCTTCAGTCTTATCAATATCACGGATGATCCATTCCATCTTCCCTTCGGAATTGGTATCAAGATCGACTACCTGCACATTCTTGTCCTTGTTCTTAGCAAGTTTATCCTCAAGAGCTTTCCTGATCATGGAGCATGATACACCTTCAAGCCTGACAGCAAGATCAAGCTTTAAGTATATGGGGGCAAGAACAATTCGTATCTTCTCAGGAAGCGAAGCATAAAGACTTATGGCCAGAGCCTCGCCTTCAGAATAGTTCATAAATCTGAAATAGCCCTCGATAGCAGTGGCGATCTCGTTACCGAAAGTCAGAAGCTGCGGATTCTTGCGTTCAAGAGCAGCCCTTGCGGCATAAACTTTATTAAGGAAAAGCCTCATATCAGAAGGAGCGTTGTCGGAAAGCTTAGAAAGATCGGCCAGAAGCGCGGGATCTGCAAGAACGCCATAACGGATGATCTGGGCATATCCGTTTGAACGGTATTTTACAGGAACCGTAGGAAGGAATTCGGGATCGATGAAAACCGCATTCTGGCAGCTGGCAGCACAAGCGCTGTCCTTATGTTTGCCTGAATTGACAAAAGACTTGAGAGATACGGCAGAATCGATCATAGCGCCCAGCGTTGTGGGAATTACGATAAAACCCGGCCTGTCTGTATAAAGCGAGACCGCAACGGAAGCACAATCGATGACTCCTCCGCCGCCCAAAGCGATCACGCAGTCACATGAGCCGAAATCAAATTCTGTAAGATCGGCAATGATCGAGGCAACGGTCTTAAGGTCTTTATTTGCGTCCTGGGCATCGATAGTGATCAGGTAAGGCTTGATATCACGCAGAACGAACTGATTCTCGATCTTATTGTAGTAATATCCGCTCACCTGACGGTCCGATATTATGGCAACCTTGATCCCGCCTCTTTTCTCCTCTTTCTGGAGAACTTCGAGCATATAGCCTGCTGCGAACTCAGCAGCTATACCCGCTCCGACGAAGCAGTCAAAATTCCTGTTGCAGTCAAGTCTGTCCAAAATATGCCTCCGGCTTCAAAAAGCTAATTTGTATATTACCACAAAAGTGTTAGAATATACCCTCAAGCAACTATTATATAGAGGTTATGTATGAAAATAAGAACGAGATTCGCACCCAGTCCTACGGGTTTTATGCATGTAGGAAATCTTCGTACAGCGCTTTATGAATATCTTACCGCCAAGCACGAAGGCGGCACATTCGTCTTAAGGATCGAAGATACCGACCGTGAGCGTTATGTTGAGGGTGCCACTCAGGTAATATATGACACTATGAAGCTTGCCGGCCTTGATCACGATGAAGGTCCCGATATCGGCGGGGATTTCGGTCCCTATGTCCAGAGTGAGAGGCTTTCAATGTATAAGCCCTATGCCGAGAAACTCGTTGAAGAAGGCAAAGCTTACAGGTGCTTCTGCACCAAGGAGCGCCTTGAAGCACTCAAAGAGAGCGCTCCCGAAGGCACCGGCTACGACCGCCACTGCAGAGACCTTTCGGCAGAAGAGATCCAGAAGAACTTAGACGCAGGCATGCCTTATGTCATCAGACAGAAGATGCCCCTTACGGGTTCCACTTCTTATCATGACCTCGTATATGGCGATATCACTTTCCCCAACGAAGATCTTGACGATCAGGTATTGATCAAGACAGACGGATTCCCCACCTACAATTTCGCTAACGTCATCGATGACCACACCATGGGCATCACACACGTTGTCAGAGGAAGCGAATATCTTTCTTCCACACCGAAATACAACCTTCTTTACGAAGCATTTGGCTGGGAGATCCCCACATACATCCATCTTCCGCTCATCATGGGCAAATCTGTCGACGAAGAAGGCAACGAAGTCATTTCCAAGCTTTCCAAGCGTCACGGTTCAACGGGTTTCATGGATCTCGTAAATGAAGGTTATCTGCCCGAAGCGATAATCAACTACATTGCACTTCTCGGATGGGCTCCCAAGGATACCAGAGAGATCTTCTCCCTTAAAGAACTTATCGAAGCATTTGATATAAACGGAATCTCCAAGTCACCTGCCGTTTTCGATTACGACAAGCTCTCATGGGTCAATGCTGAGCACATCAAGGCAATGTCTGATGAAGAATTCCTTACACACGCAAAGCCTTACTACGATGAGGCAGGTGCCACCCCTTCCTGCTACGCTCTTCTCGCAGAGCTCTTAAAGCCCAGGATCACCAAGTTCACCGAGATCACCGATAAGCTCGCATTCATCAAAAACTACGGCGATTTCGAACTTGAGCTTTTCGAGCACAAGAAGAGTAAATCCACCATTGAATCTTCCAAGGAGATGCTCGAAAAGGCCATCCCCGTCTTAGAAGGCCTCGATTGGGACAGAGATACGATCACAGAAGCAATGAAGACTCTTGCAGAGAGCCTTGAGGTCAAGAACTCAGTTGTCATGTGGCCCGTAAGGATCGCTGCCGCAGGCGTTGCGGTAACCCCGGGCGGATGCTCTGAGGTTATGCTTCTCCTCGGTAAGGAAGAATCTCTTAAGAGAATTAAATACGCTTATTCAAGACTTTGATCAGGAGTGTTCGATATGGCAGAAAGCAAGAATTTTATAGAGCAGATAATCGACGAAGAGCTCAAAGAAGGCGGAAGAGTCTACGGTAAACAGATACACACCAGATTCCCTCCCGAACCGAACGGCTATCTTCACATCGGCCATGCAAAGGCTTTGGAGATCGACTTCGGTACAGCCGAGAAATACGGCGGTCTCTGCAATCTCAGAATGGACGACACTAACCCCACCAAAGAGGATGAGGAATTCGTTGAAGCAATCAAGGAAGACATCCACTGGCTCGGTCATGACTGGGATGACAGATTCTACTATGCTTCCGAGTATTTCGAGCAGATGTACGGATTTGCCGTTGAGCTCATCGAGAAAGGTCTCGCTTATGTGTGCGAACTCACTCCCGAGCAGATGCGCGACATGAGAGGCGATACTCAGACTCCCGCACAGAGCCCTTACCGCGACAGGCCTGTTGAAGAGAGCCTCGATCTGTTCAAGAGAATGAGAGCCGGCGAGTTTGAGGACGGAAAGATGACGCTACGCGCTAAGATCGACCTCGCTTCAGGCAACTTCAACATGAGAGATCCCGTTATCTACAGGATCAACCACCTGCCTCATCACAGAACAGGCAACGAATGGTGCATCTACCCCATGTACGACTTCGCCCACCCGATCGAGGACGCTCTTGAAGGTATCACCCACTCCCTTTGCTCGCTTGAATTCGAGGCGCACAGACCTCTTTACAACTGGGTCGTAGAGAACATTTCAGTCGAATGCAAGCCCCGTCAGATAGAGTTCGCAAGACTCGGTATCACCCACACGGTTCTTTCAAAGAGAAAGCTCCGTGCCATGATCGAAGCAGGCATCGTTGACGGCTGGGATGACCCGAGAATGCCAACCCTCTGCGGTCTAAGAAGAAGAGGCTATACTCCTGCCTCCATCCATAATTTCAGCGCAAGGAACGGCGTCGCAAAGGTTAATTCCGTTGTAGACTTCGCATTCCTTGAATACTGCTTGAGAGAAGATCTTAACGAACACGCAAAACGCGTCATGGCTGTCATTAACCCCGTCAGGCTCGTAATCGACAACTATCCCGAAGGACAGGTTGAAGAAGTTGAAGTCGAAAACAACCCCAAGGACGAGGCCGCAGGCACACGTAAGGTTACTTTCTCCAGAGAACTCTACATCGAGCAGGAAGACTTTATGGAAGTTCCTGCCCCGAAGTATTTCAGGCTCTTCCCCGGCAACGAGGTCCGTCTCAAAGGAGCTTACGTCGTCAAATGCGTATCCTGTGAAAAGGACGCTGACGGCAATGTAACGGTTATCCACTGCACATACGATCCCGAATCAAGAGGCGGCGATCCTGCTGACGGAAGAAAGATCAAATCCACCATTCACTGGGTTGACGCTTCCAATGCCGTTGATGCCGAGGTAAGACTCTACAACAGGCTCTTCACTACTGAACAGCCTGATCTTGCTGACTGCAATTATCTTGATTTCATCAATCCTGATTCACTCAAGATCATCAAGGGCGCAAAGCTTGAGAAGTCACTTGAGAACACGCAGCCCCAGGACAGATTCCAGTTCTTAAGAACAGGTTATTTCTGCGCTGATTCCAAGGATTCCAAACCGGGCCATCTTGTTTTCAACATGGCGGTATCGCTCAAAGACAGCTATAAACCCGAGAACTAAACGACATTTACCGCAAAGCCTGCCGGAACCCGGCAGGTTTTTTATTGCTCATTAATAGGCATTTTACTAATTAACCTCAGATTTGAGCGGGAATTTTCGAGAGTATTTTGAGATATTTGTCACAGAATCAGATTTCGTTTTGTTATATGAGGTGAAGGGCCACATAAAGGATCCTGAAGCTTATAAGCTATACGGCCCGGAAGTAAACGACAAGGAGACAAGTAAATGGCATTGCCGACTAACAGAGTTTCATTCATTGAAGACTGTTATGAACTATACGAACAGAAGATGTTCCGTGTGGCACTGTCCGTATTGCACGACGAGTCGCTTGCCGAAGACGCCGTTCAGGATGCTTTTTTGCAGCTGATAAAACATAAAGTGTTCTTCCCCAAAGCTGATTCCGACGATTGCAAGAGGTACATCATAACAGTAATCAAAAACGCTTCGATCAATATATATAACAAAAGGAAAAACGAGACCAAGATCGTAAGCTTTACAGAGAACCTTGAAGAAATCGTAAGCAGTGAAGCTGTTGAACCGGACATCGAAACAGAAGACGGGGCTGTATGTACTCCCCTTATCAACTCTCTTCCTGAGAAATACCATGATGTCGTCGAATGCCTTGTCGTACGAGATTATTCGGTAAAGGAGACCGCCGATACTCTGGGCATCTCAGAGGCAAATGTAAGAAAACGGTTTGAACGGGCCAAAAAGATGATGCGTCAAGACTATAAGGAAGCCTGAGACCGATAACCTCACAGAAGAGGTAATCCAATAAAGGAGATTACTATGGACAAGTTCTATAATGACGATTTATTCGAAAAAGATATCAGTATTGAAGAATTCGATCACATCACCGACGGTGTGGAGGATCATGTTTTCTCGGACCGGTATCTGGCGGGAAAGGAAAAAATGATGAAATCATATACTCAGAAGAAAAAGGCAAAGATGACAGGCATATTCCCGAAGATCGCAGTCGCAGCTGCAGCAATCGTATTTGCGTCACCTTTTGTCGTTAATGCCGCAACCGGCGGTGAGCTCTTCAACAGGATCTGGGGCAACGGCGGAAAGCCGAACGTCACAAGCCATCAGGTCAAAATCGTGGAAAGCGGCAAGATCGACGATAAAGGCAATCCGGTAACCAACAACGTCACGATGCCCAAGATCGAATACGTAGCCCAGGATCCCGAAGTCGCAGCACGCCTTCTGGCAGGCAAGTACACGACCGAACCCGTGTCAACAACCATCAGCGACACCACCATCACTGTCGAGACCGTTGTACGTGACGGCATGGGAATCGTTGTAGCTTACACAGTCGAAAGACCCGGCGGAGTCAACTGCTTTAATTTCAGCCAGTTTGACAACGAAGCAAAAGGTGCATGGTTCAATGAAGACCAAAACATATTGTTCGGCTTCGATGAAGGTGTCGGAAAGATCTGGGTAGACCTTGAACGTTCAACTGACACGAAGCTTTATTGTTATGAGTACTTGTGTGATTCCAATGCGCTTTTCGGGCCTGAATCACATTCTCCCATAACTGACCATATCACCCTCAGCTGCCAAGAATTTACAGATACAAGAGCCAATATCGAGAAGACCAACAGAACAAAGGGCGATACAAGTTACATCAAAGACTCAAAGTCCGTTAAGATCCCGGTAGCAGACAAGCTTGGATCTAAGGAATTTTCGTCAGCTGATAACGGCACGCTCAAGATCTCCCCTATCGCTATGCAGTGGGATTCCACAGGTGGAACAGCTCCCAAGGGCGAAGCACTTGATTCAGTAAAGAGCTTTAAGATCACATATAAAGACGGAACTGAATACGTCGTATTCAATGAGAACACAGCAAGCTATGGATATCTCTGCGGAAACGACACAGGGTTCATCGTTCTGTTCAACCGCCTCGTTGATACCGACAACATCTCAAAGATCACTATCAACGGAAGCGAGTTCAAAGCTAAGTAAACATAAATCTTGACCGACTAATAAGGCCGTCCGTAAGGGCGGCCTTTATTGCTTGATCAATATCCTGCGAGGAATTTCTTGGTCCTCTCCTCTTTCGGATTGGAGACCAGCTCATATGCAGGTCCCTCCTCCACTATCACGCCGCCGTCCATGAACACGATACGGTCAGCAACATCTCTGGCAAAGGACATCTCGTGAGTAACGATTACCATCGTCATCTTCTCTGCAGCAAGATCGCGGATGACCTTTAAGACGCCCTTTGTGAGCTCGGGATCGAGAGCTGATGTCGGCTCGTCGAAGAATATGATCTCCGGATTGGTCGCAAGAGCCCTTGCAATGGAGACTCTCTGCTGCTGGCCGCCCGAAAGGTTGCATGGGTACTCGTCCGCTTTTGCGGTAAGGTCCATTTTCGCCAGGAGCTTGTCACAGATAGCGTTTGCTTCTTCTTTTGACTTCTTATGTACGAGGACCAAAGCTTCGGTAATATTCCTTCTTACGGAAAAATGAGGGAAAAGATTGAAGTTCTGGAACACAAGGCCAAACTTCGATCTTATCTCAACGAGCATGTTCTTATCGCAGTAATGGATCTTTCCGTCTTTATAATCGCAGAGTACATCTCCGCCTATAACGATCTTTCCCGAATCGACCCTCTCAAGCGTTGTGGCGCAACGCAGAAGCGTTGATTTTCCGCCGCCGGACGGACCGATGACCGCTACTACCTCGCCCTGTTTGACAGTGAGATCAATACCCTTGAGGACATCAAGGTCATTAAATGATTTATGTATGTCATGCATCTCAAGAATGTTCATTTCATGTCCTCACGAATAGTAGCTCATTTTCTTTTCGAGTAGTCCGAGGAGAGTCTCGATGATAACGTTCATCAAATAATAGAAAAGACCTGCCACGATAAACGGCATTACCGATACCTGCGCCGAAGCAAGAGCTGATGCCTGAGTAAACATTTCGGTCACGGCAAGGACCTGGGCAAGCGAAGTATCCTTAACAAGCGTTATTACTTCATTGCCCACAGAAGGAAGAACCCTCTTTACCACCTGCGGCAATATGATCTTGAAATATGTCTGCATCTTGGTAAAACCCAATACCTGAGCAGCTTCATACTGCCCCTTCGGCATCGACTGGATTCCGCCTCGGAAAATCTCTGCAAAATAAGCCGCATAGTTAAGAGAAAAGCCGATTATCGAAGCTATGAACCTGTAATTAAACGGGCCGATCTCAATACTTCCGGTTTGAACTCCAAACAGATAATAAGGTCCGAAATAAACCAGCAAGAGCTGAAGCATCAGCGGCGTGCCGCGGAGTACCGAGATATAGACCTTAAAGAATACAGATATCGTCTTGATCTTCGACATCTTCCCTGCGGCTACAATAAGACCCAAAGGAAGTGAGAAAATAATAGTAAAGAAGAAAATGCCAAACGAATATAAGAATCCCTGCCCCAACAGCTTTGCAGTGCTGAGCAAGGTTTTGTAGTTGCCGGAAACAGTCGTCAGATACTTACGAACGACAAGTAAAATAAACGGAATAATGAAAATGCCTGCAAGCGAAAGCAAAATTACAACAACGGGCGGTTTCTTGATCTTGGCTCCCACCGGATAATGTTTCTTGTGATTGTTCATTATCACTTCAGAGATAATGAGGCAGCTGACAGCCAAAACAATGCTTAAGACAGTCAGCACATAGTAGTTGCTATTCTCAAATGTCGAAAGATCCGTGGGACTCATACAAGCGATTATAGCACACTAAAGCCCCGCTCGAAATCTGTCCGAACGGGGCTTAATAAGCGTTAATTCAATTATACGGATTACTTTCCGATGGTTGTAATGTCAGAACCAAACCACTTTGTGGAGATCTTTGCCATCGTGCCGTCTTTAGCCATCTCTTCAAGAGTCTTCTGGACCTTGTCTCTGAGCTGGGTGTTGCCCTTGAGGAAACCAACGCCGTATTCCTCAGCGGAAATAGCTTCATCAAGAACCTTGAAAGGCTTGCCGGATGTCTGGATCTCGTAACGCGCAACGATCTCGTCCATTACGATGGCATCAACACTGCCAGATTCAAGTTCCATCATTGCATTGAGATAAGAATCGACCTGAACGAGTTCCTTGAAAGTAGCCTTAAGCTCAGGCTTGCCTTCAACAGCCTCAAGGCCGGAAGAATCCTTCTGAACGCAAACCTTGAGACCTGCAAGATCAGTAAGTGCCTTAACAGTTGAATCGTTCTTAACAACTACCACCTGCTGGTTCTTCATATAAGGAGAAGACCATTCATACTGTGATTTTCTCTCCTCAGTAATGGTAAAACCATTCCAGATGCAGCTGATGTTGCCGGACTTGAGCTCATTATCCTTGGAATCCCAAGCAATAGGCTGGGCAACAAACTCCATGCCCATTCTGCTTGCACATTCCTTGGCAAGATCAAGATCGAAACCGGTATAAGAACCGTCTTCAGCTACAAAGCCCATCGGCGGGAATTCGTTATCGAATCCTACGACGAACTTCTTCTGCGTTGCTTTGCCACATGATGTAAGCGGCATTGCGAGCATGACTGCGGTAAGGCATGCTGCAACAATCTTAGTTAACTTCATATTTCTACCTCCAAAATGTAAGCCGTTCAAAACGGCAAAAGCAATTATATCACTTATTACTTGGTACCGAAGATCCTGTCGCCGGCATCGCCAAGACCGGGAAGAATATATGCGTTATCGTTAAGTTCTCTGTCAACATTTCCGACATAGATCTCAATGTCAGGATGAGCCTTTGCCAGCCTCTCAATACCTTCAGGTGCAGCTATGATGCACATGAACTTGATGTGCTTGCCGCCGTGCTTCTTAATTGAATTAATAGCGTCAACAGCAGAGCCGCCTGTTGCGAGCATCGGGTCGACAACAAGGATAAGACGCTGATCGATGGGATCAGGAAGCTTGCAGTAATAATCGTGAGGCTCGTGAGTAACGGGATCCCTGTAAAGACCGATATGACCTACTTTTGCAAGAGGAGCAAGAGCCTGAACGCCCGGAACCATTCCGAGACCGGCTCTGAGGATAGGAACAATAGCAAATTTCTTACCATCGATCATGGGAGTCATTGTAGTCTCGAGCGGAGTCTTGACCTCAACCTGCTTCAGAGGAAGATCCCTGAGAGCTTCATATGCTTCGAGAGTAGCAACCTCTTCTACGAGCTTTCTGAACTCGTAGTTACCCGTATAAACGCTTCTCATGAGAGAGATCTTGTGCTTAATAAGCGGGTGCTCCATTATCTGAACGTTTTCGTAATCTTTGTACTGCATTTTCCGTCTCCTTTTCGCAAAGTGAAATAGCGTAAAGCAACCTCTTGAATATTTTAGAATAATGATTTTTTAAGTCAATAAATGACAACCGGACTTCTCGAAAAATATTACAGCCAAATGTCATTTTCGTATCTTGAATTTTACGCAAGAGTGCTATTATAAACTAAATTCCAATACATAACGGAGGGCTTGTTATGGGTAAATCCAGTCTTCAGGATGGAGCGGTTTACGACGCGAAATCACTGGGTGCCGGCCGTGTTATCGTGCTTGGTTTCCAGCATATGTTCGCTATGTTCGGATCGACTGTCCTTGTCCCTGCTCTCACCGGTCTGTCGGTGTCAGCAACACTTCTTTTCGCAGGTTTGGGAACAATTCTCTTCCACCTCCTCTCCAAGAGAAAGGTACCTGCATTCTTAGGTTCTTCTTTCGCTTTCCTCGCAGGTTATTTCGCTATCGCACCTCACGGTGAGAAAGAACTCCTGCCTTACGCGTGCTTCGGTGTCGCTCTTGCAGGTCTTGTCTATCTCATCCTGGCGGGACTTATTAAGATCTTCGGCGTTAACCGCGTAATGAAGTTCTTCCCTCCTATCGTTACAGGCCCTATCATCATTGCTATTGGTCTGTGCCTTTCCGCTACGGCTATCAACAGTTGTTCCACGAACTGGGTCGTTGCAATCGTAGCAATCCTCATCATTGTTATCTGCAACATCTGGGGCAAGGGCATGATCAAGATCATCCCCATTCTCTTAGGTGTTCTTGGCGCTTGCGCTGTCTGTGTGGTTCTGACACTTGCCTGCGGCTCTACAGTTGACGGTTACTACACAATTATGGGCAATCCCAACTTCCAGCTCTTCTCTGTTGCCAGCATTGACAACATTAAGAATTCTGCATGGTTTGGTCTTCCTGTTGCATACGAGAACACCGTATTCAATATCTTCACAAGCGGAAACGTTGATACAGGACTCCTTATCACAGCAATCTTTACTATCGTTCCTATTTCCCTTGCCACCATCGTTGAGCATATCGGTGATATCTCCGCTATCTCTTCAACAGTCGGCAACAATTTCATCAAAGAGCCGGGTCTTCACAGAACACTCATGGGCGATGGTCTTGCAACAACTCTCGCTTCGCTCTTCGGTGCTCCTGCAAACACAACATATGGAGAGAACACAGGCGTTCTTACACTTTCCAAAGTTTATGATCCTATGGTAGTAAGACTTGCAGCTGTATTTGCAATCTGCTTCTCCATCTCACCTAAGCTCGCTGCATGCATCTCTGCAATTCCTACACCTGTTGTAGGCGGTATTTCACTCGTCCTCTACGGCATGATCTCCGCTGTCGGTGTAAGAAACGTTGTTGAGAATAAGATCGATTTCTCCAAGGCAAGAAACGTAATCATCGCAGCTATCATCCTCGTGCTCTCCATAGGTATCCAGTACTGTGCATCCGGTGCGATAAAGATACCCGTCGGCAAGAAGGCCGTTCAGGAGACTGTCGAATACATCGAGATCGATGGAACCAAGTACTTCGCAGGCACTGACGGAGCCATCATGGTTCCTTACAATGTCAAGGTCACATCTGATGACGTGGCAGTTCAGAAAGAGACAACGGATTCTACAGTACCGCTCTTCACCATCTCACTTTCAGGTCTTGCTGTAGGTTCTCTCGTCGGTATCATCCTCAACGCTGTACTCCCCGGAAAAGATTATGTTTTCGAGGATAATCAGATTGCAGCACAGGCTAAGGATTCCACAATGAAGCCCGAGCCCAAGAAAAAGAAAAAAGAAGACGAAGAAGAGAAAAAGTAATCAAATCTCATAATGAATAAAGGGCTGTGATGTTTCACAGCCCTTTTTATATGCTAATAATTTATTTCAAAAGCAGTATCAGTCCGACTGTCTCGGCGATTATCAAGAATGCCAGGCCAAACAGTATGAATGTAAGTTTATTCGCGTCAGTGAAAAATGAAGGCTTGCCGGCATTAAAAGCGGATTTAGCATGTACGGGCTCAGCGCCGCCTGCCATCAGATCGGAATTGACCATAAACGTATGGCCGTCCTTATTGAAGACCGAAGAAGGCTCTTCTTCTTCATCAAACTCCTCATCTGCCTCAAAGATCTGCGACTCAAAAGACTCAACACCGGATTTCCTTCCTGTGTTCTTGGGTTTTACCTCACCGGAAAGGAGCGCTTCATCCTCAAAAGGATCAAGTGCATTGAGAGAATTCCCTGTAAACTCGGCAGTTATGCCTTTAACGGGATCCGTGAATTCTTCTTCCCCGTCATAGTGAACATTTATCCTGAGATCCTTGTTCTGGGGTTTCCTTGCCACGGGAACACTGCGCTCGGGAGAAAGCCTTCCCGGACGCTCATATAAAGGTTTAAGACTGCTCTTTTTGGATTTCATAGGTGGAATTATAACAAAACCCGGCAGAAAAATCTCTGCCGGGTCTTAAATTCATTGGTTTTGTTCCAAAGATCAGATCTTGTTGTCAGAACCGAGAACTTCCTTGATCTTATGAGCAACGATAGCCTTAACGTTAGCACGGCCGTCACCAAGATACTGACGGGGATCGAAGTGATCAGGATGTTCAACGAAGTGCTTACGGATGCCTGCTGTCATGCCCAGACGGAGGTCAGAGTCGATGTTG